>Ga0209211_10002807_pt1 | contig 29366 bp, 24 predicted proteins | sample RifGroA2_FD_183992 | JGI IMG/M metagenome (GOLD analysis project Ga0209211, IMG submission 183992) | Groundwater microbial communities from Rifle, Colorado, USA - Groundwater A2 (SPAdes) (version 2) | ecosystem: Environmental > Aquatic > Deep subsurface > Groundwater | place: Rifle, Colorado...
AGCTATCTCGTAGGCGATAGCGTCTTTTGCCTGCGGCTGTTTTCGCTGGTCTGCGGCCTTTTCTTTATAGCGGTGGTCTATAAATTAGCCAAACTGCTTTTTGACCGCAGGACGGCAATCCTCTGTGCCTATCTTAGCGCTATCTCTCCGTTTTTGGTTTTTTATTCCCGCAAGGTCCGTTACTACTCCTTGTCCTCGTTCCTGCATTTGGCATCGTTGTATTCCTTTATCCGGGTTATAGAAAAAAATGATTTTCGAAATTGCCTTTTCTACACTCTGCTTACCGTTGCCGGGCTTTATGTGAACTATTCTACTTTTTTGTTTCTCATCCCCCAGGCCCTGTTTATTACTCTATACCGCCGCAGTTATCCCTCGGGATTAAAAAGGTGGCTGCAATGCCTGTTCCTGGTATTTATTCTCTGGTTTCCCATAAGCGGGTATTTCTTCAGGGACTTTATCCTTCTGCTCCAGGCCGAGGGCTTTACGCATACCCCCTTAAAAGCCGGGTGGCTGGCCTCTCTTTTATATTTCTTCTTTACTTTTTCCCTGGGGGTAACAGTCTCGCCTTTTAATTATCCGGTGGTGGCCGTCGGGGCGGTGGTTTATTTCATTATTATGGTGAAGTTTCTGAAGGAGCGCTTTTTTATAAGACAGACAGACAGACAGACAGACAGACAGACAGACAGACAGGAATGTCGTATTCTTAATTATAACTATTCTGACGGTAACTTTATTGTGCGCCTTGTCCGGGTATAATTCCAGCCGTTATATCAAGGCAGTATCCGGATTATACGCCATAGCCACGGCCCTGGGGATATTGAGTTTTCGCAAGAGGCCCGCTTTGGTATTGATACTGGCTATAACCCTGCTTAGTGCTTATTCCATGCACAATCTTTACGCCAAGAAGGAATATCATCGTAAAGAGTTCGCGGACAGCTGGGACAAGATAAGTGAATATGTGGATGTGAATTCCGATTATAAAGATGTAATTATCTTTAATGGGCCGGCCTTTGAATATTATATGGAAAAAGCTAATCCCTTAAAATCCATTCACAGCATACCGGAAGATGAGGAGGGGATGCGTCAGCTTATCCGGGAATATATAGAACAGTTTAAGGCCGAGAGAGTTATCCTGGCAGACTCTCCGTTAAGCGGCTTGAGGATGAAGGATTTTGAGGATGAAATTGTTTTGCTCAAGGATTATCTGGCCGCGCATAATTACCGGCTGGTGAAACAAGAGTGTTTTGACCGGGACCGGCGCGCGTCCTTGCGCAGGAAATTCGTGGACCGGCCTTTTCCCGACTGCCGGACCACGGTGTATGTTTATGAACACTTTAAGTCTAAGATGTAGCCTGCTGTTGAGGATAATAGTGAACTCCGGATTCCGTTATGTTTACGCGGGCTTGAGAAGGCGGGTGATCTTTTATTTCTGTAAAGGTTATTTTAACCGGCAGTTGACAAGGAGACGGGGTGCCTGCAACCAGGAAGGGGCCTGCTGCAAACAGACCATTCCTTGCTGCCCGCATCTGCGCGGTAATGCCTGCTCAATTTATTCCGCCCAGCCTTTATTCTGCAAAATTTTTCCTGTTGATCTCAAGGACTTGGAACTAAGCGATGTTAAAGGCGTCTGCGCGTATTCTTTTGACAGGCATAGCCCGTAAAATATATTTGTTTCTGAAGCGATTAGGTGGTATAATTGTATCAGTTTTTGAAGCTATTATAGTGGTTAATAGTCTCATCGTGGAGGTAACCAAAATATGAAATATATCTGGCAGTGTGATTTATGGCCAAAATTGACATGGAATAGCGATACCCTTTTGTCTTTTTTGGGCCGGGCGCGCCTTAGGCAAGGCAATCTTCTTGGCCGTGTCAATCGTCTTGGATTTAGTCTTGGCGAAGAGGCTCAGGCGGATATTCTTACAGAAGAAGCCATTAAAACCGCCGCAATCGAAGGAGAGCGCCTAAATCCTCAAATGGTGCGTTCATCAGTCGCAAGACATTTAGGGCTGAGAGATGCCGGCTTGATTTCAATTGCCCGGCCCGTGGATGGTTTGGTTGAGGTAATTTTAGACGCTACGCGAAAATACGATGAACCTCTTTCCGCGGATAGGCTTAAAGGCTGGCAGGCCGCGCTTTTTCCGTCGGGATACTCCGGCTTTCATAAAATCCGGGTTGGCCGGTGGCGGGGAAAAGAGCCGATGCGGGTTGTATCCGGGCCGATAGGGAAGGAGAAAGTCCATTTTGAAGCGCCGCCTGGGAGCGATGTGGAGCCTGAGATGCGGAAATTCTTGAGTTGGTGGGAATCAAGCCGCAAGGCTGCCGACGGCATACTGCGCGCGGGTTTAGCGCATTTTTATTTTGTGACCATTCACCCGTTTGAGGACGGCAATGGCCGTATCGCCCGCGCATTGACAGATATGGCTCTGGCGCAGGATGAAAACCTGAACATCCGTTATTACAGCCTTTCTTCTCAGATTATGGAAGAAAGGAATGGGTATTATGATATCTTAGAAAAATGCTCCAAGAGTGATAGCCTGGATGTGACTAAATGGCTGGTTTGGTTTTTAGAGAGTTTTGAGCGCGCTATTCAAAGGTCGGATAAGATTATTGGAAATGTTTTAATCAAAGCGGACTTTTGGCAGGAGCATGCTCAAGCTGAACTTAACGAGCGTCAGAGGAAAGTGTTAAACCGTATGTTGGACGCCGGCCGCGGCGGTTTCGAAGGATGGTTAACGACGCGTAAATATGTAAGTATGACCAAGACCAGCCGCGCTACGGCGTTTCGTGAGATTTCGGATATGACCGATAAGAGAGTATTGCGGCAATTGCCGGGCAAGGGCCGTAGTGTTCGCTATGATTTAATCTGGCCAAAATAGTAAAAAACGATTTTTTGGACAGCAATGATGGGGATTTTCAGGTGCGAATTATCTTAATCAACCCTCCTTTTGAAGATGAATATTCAGTCGGAAACTCTAAGAGTATAAAGTATATCTTAAATGTTATTCCTCCTCTGGGTTTGGCTTATTTGGCCGCGGCTCTGGGAAAAAGCGGTTTTACCGTAGAAATAATTGACGGCTTTTTAGAAAATTCGGATATCCTTGGAATAATCTCCGCTAAAGCTGATATTGTCGGCATTACCGCGACCACACCGACTTTTAATTCTGCCCTCTTAATAGCCAGAAAGATAAAAGAGGGCTTGCCCTCGGCAACAATTATTCTGGGTGGTGCCCATATTACGGCTATGCCTTTTGAGGCAATGCGCGCTGGACCTTTTGATATTGGGGTGATTGGGGAAGGGGAAGAAGCCCTGGTGGAATTGGTAAAAGCTGTAGGGACAGAACAGTGTTCTGTCCCTACAAAGACAGACTTAAGAAGCATAAAAGGCCTAATATACAGAGAAGGCCCAAATTTAGTAACCACTCCTAAGCGGGAAGCTATTATAAATTTGGATAGTATTCCTTTCCCGGCCCGGCATTTACTGCCGCCTTTATCCCGCTATCGGCCTACCCCGGCTTCCTACCGCCGCCTGCCTTTGGGGGTTTTGATTAGCTCCCGGGGATGCCCTCAACAATGTACCTTTTGCGACCGGGCAGTCTTTGGCAATAGCTATCGCTTCCGCAGTCCAGAGAATGTCCTGGGGGAAGTGGATGAGCTTATTGCTAAATATGGGGCTAAGGAAATCCGTTTTTTTGACGATTGCTTTGCCTTAAACCGGGAGAGGGCCTATCAAATCTGCGCCGGCTTAAGAAAAAGAAAGGCTAAAATTCCCTGGACCTGCCTGACTACCGTGGGCAGTGTAACCAAAGAGTTGTTAGAGGAGATGAAAGCCAGCGGTTGTTGGCAGGTGCTCTATGGCCTGGAATCAGGAAGCGATAGAATGTTGAAGCTATTAAAGAAGGGGGCATCTTTGGAGCAGAATATCCAGGCGGTTAAGTGGGCGAAAGATGCGGGTCTTAGCGTGCGCGCGGACTTTATTGCCGGCACGCCGGGTGAGACCGAGGAAAGCCTTAATCAGACCCTCTCCTTTGCCTTGAAGATGAAGCTGGATTACGCCCATTTTAATAAGTTTGTCCCCTATCCGGGCAGCGAGCTTTATGAAAGATTGAGAGGGGAGGGCATTAGCTTTGACTTCGGCCGCGGCTCAAGCATTACCGATAATGAGAGCTTTCAATATGTCCCGGATACGATGGCCGATAAGGATTATTACAAGAAATTTATAAACCTGGCCCATCGCAAGTTTTATTTAAGGCCGGCATATATTTTGAGAAGGTTATTAAGCTTGAGGAGTTGGGAGGAGCTATTCGGCCAGATAAAAGGCTTCTTGGCGATAAGTGGATTGTGAAATTGTGCAACTGAAATATTATTTCACCCCACCTTGCACATCAATGCGTAAGATAGGCTTAATAATCTTGGGGTTGTTTCTGGGAGTCCTGATGCTGGAGGCCGGACTGCGCCTGGCCGGGCTGTCGTATTTGGCCTGGCAGGATTATCAGAACAGCCGCGCGTTCAATAGGGGAGACAGCGGGGAATACCGGATATTGTGCCTGGGAGAATCCACCACGGCTTTCGGCGGGGAAGACTCTTATCCCCGGCAGTTGGAGAGGATATTGAACCGAAGACTGCCTGAAAGAAGGTCCACCGTTATAAATAAGGGACTGCCCGGGGCGGACACCTCGCTAATTATCTCGGAGCTTGAGCGTTACTTGAACAGCTATAGTCCGGATATGGTCATCGCTATGATGGGGATAAATGATGACGATGCCGAAAGCTATCTCTTACTAAAGAACCGTTTTTATCGTTTTAAGGCGTTGATAAAAAGTTCGCGAGTTTATAAACTGTTCAAGGTTTTGTCCGCGCGGTTATGTTCCCGGGAAACCTTTAAGAAAATGTATCTGGAGCGCGGCGATAGTTATCTGGAGTTGCGGGATTATGAGAAGGCCCATTCGATGTTTCAGGAAATCCTGCGTATGGACCCTGGCCAGGCCGCCGGATATATCGGATTAGGAAGATGTTATTATGAGCAGGGTCAGCATCTTCGGTCAAAAGAGGCGTTTCTAAAAGCGCGGATAAGAGGCCGCGCGAAAGAAGACGATTATGTTGAGCTTGGCTGGGGCTATTATGACCTGGAAGATAATATAACGGCTGAAAGTATGTTCAAACATGCGATTGAGCTTAGGCCGGAATATTATCATCTTTATGTGGAGGCCGCCCAGTTTTACCACGCCATTAAATCTTATATTCAAGCCGAAGAGATGTTTAAAAAGGCAATCAGCCTAAAAGTTGATTCTAAAGACAACTGGCCTTATAGCGCTTTTGGCTGGCATTATCTGGAACGCAATATGTATCGGCAGGCTGAAGAGATGTTCCGGAAGGCTTTAGATGTCCACCCGTCTGATTTGGGCGTATACAGGGACTGGGGGCTATTGAAACAGGCCGAAGGCAAATACGCCCAGGCCCGGGAATATTTCGCTAAGGCGCAGCCTTTCGTGGAAGAATCCCGGGCCAAGACTTTCAGGAATTATCAAAGATTAAGAGGGATGGTCCTCAAAAGAGGAATAAAATTAGTCTGTTTGCAGTATCCTTTGAGAAGTCTGGAAGATCTAAGGCGGATGTTTGCTTCGGAAGACAGGGTCACATTTGTGGATAACGAGATGATATTCAGGGAAGCTTTAAAGGATGGAAGTTTTGATGATTATTTTACCGACCGTTTTGCCGGAGACTTCGGCCACTGCACGGCAAAAGGCAACTCCCTCCTGGCGGAGAATGTGGCGGAGGTTTTGATTAAAGAGTATTTCAGCCCGGACTATGCTTATGCCGCTAAAAAACGCTAAACAAAAGACGGCCTTAGTTATGTTCGGACTGTTTCTCTCCGTTATAGCTATAGAGGTTGTTTTGAGATTGTCCGCCTTTGCTTATTTAACCTTCCAGGATTATAAGAACAAAAAATCCAGGGCCGGACAAGGGAATGCAGAATACCGTATTCTGTGCCTGGGGGAATCAACTACTGCTCTTGGCGGAGAAGACTCTTATCCAAGCCAGCTTGAGGCTGTTCTTAACCAAAAACGTCCGGATATGGATTTTAAGGTGATAAACGAAGGCGTGCCGGGGACAGACACCTTTAATATCCTTTCCCAGCTGGAATATAATCTCTACCGCTATAAGCCGGATATGGTGGCGGTGATGATGGGGATAAACGATAGCGAAGACAGCCGTCAATATAAAGACGGCTGGGAGATGGCAAGATACCTTGTCAGCGAGCTTAAGATATATAATCTGCTAAGATTCATAAAAACATCTTTTGAGCGGGATAAGGCCGTTAAGGAAATTTATCTGAACCGGGGCAGGACGGCCCTGGCCAGGCAGCGTTATTCCAGGGCGCAGGAGATGTTTACTCTGGCCGGAGAGATTGACCCTGACGATTACAGGATATACATTGAGCTGGGGATTTGTTATAAAGAACAGGGCAGATTCGGCCCCGCGGAAGAGATGTATAAGAAAGCGGTAGAAATTGCCCCCTTAGCTTTTGACGGGCATCTGGAGCTGGCCGCTTTTTACCGGAATCAGGGCCGCTATTCAGAGGCGCAGGAAAGCTATAAAAAGGCCCTGGAATTAGAGCCGTCTAATCAAATGTTGTATATAGAGTCAGGCTGGTGTTACAGCGATGACGGAAAATTCCAGCCTGCCGAGGAGATGTTTAAGAAGGCCGTAGAGTCCTTTCCGCGGGAGTCTGCCGGATATATGGATCTGGCGCGGTTTTACCGCCTCCAGAGGCGGTATCCGGACGCGGAGCGGATATTCAAAGAGGCCTTAAGATTTGCCAGGGGAGAGGACCTTATGTGGGCGTATATAGAGCTTGCCGTCTGCTATAAGGAGGAAGGAAAGCTTAAGGAGGCAGAGGAGTGTTTCAGGATGGCCGTAGAGAGCCAGCCTAAAAAGGATACCGCTTACATTGAGTTTGGCTCTTATTACCAGGAAAGAAAGGATTATCTTAAGGCAAAAGAGATGTTTGTCAAGGCCTTGGAGATAAAAGAGGATAACCCCGAGGTTTATCAATATCTTGGACTTATTAGCGAGGCCCTCGGAGACAGCCAGGAGGCCCGGAAATACTTTAGAAGGGAAAAGATGGTAACCAGGCGCAATTATAGAAAGCTGAAAGAAATCGTGTTAAAGAAGGGGATAGAACTGGTTTGCGTTCAATATCCCCGGCGGCAAGTGGAGGGGTTAAGGCTTATGTTTGACTCTCCAGGGGAGGTCAGTTTTGTGGATAATAAAGTCATCTTTGATGAGGCGGTAAAAAAGACAGGATTTAGGGATTACTTTTACGATGACTTTGCCGGAGACTTCGGCCACTGCACGGCAAAAGGCAACGCCCTCTTGGCGGAGAATGTGGCGCAGACGATCATAGAGCACATTGATGATAAATAAGATCAAAGGAATAGGCTTGATTCTTTCGGGTCTATGCTGGATTCTCTTTGTTTATAATTTTGATGCCCTGGTTTTGTCCCGTCCTCGGGCATTCGGGGTAAAGGCGTTTATTTGCTTCGCGGCCGGATTAATCGCCTTGATAAACGGCTTGCGGATAATTCTAAGAAAATGAGCCGAGAGGATAAGCGGGGGAAAGGCTGTTTCTGGCTTCTGGCGGGATTGGTCCTGGCCTTTCTCGCCTTAAGGCTGGCAGTTTTATTTTCTTCTTTAGATGAGTTGTATGAAGAGGAGGAGCTTTACCGGGGGACTGTGGCTAAGGAGATTATCCAAGGGCCCTTGATTCCTCTTTGGGAATATTTAGATTACCGGGTGGAATATTTTCCCGGCGGGACCCTGGTGGTAGGGATATTGGCGGTGCCTTTTTTCCTGCTTTTTGGCCAGACCTACATAGCTCTAAAATCGGTTGGCCTTTCTTTCGCGCTGGGGACATTTGTTTTGTGGTATCTGTTTTTACGAAGATTCTTTAACTCCAGGACAGCTCTCTTGTCCGCTTTGCTCTTTATATTCTGTGTTCCTTTTTACACCAAGACATCGCTGATTACCTGGGGAGCGCACCCGGAGGCAAATTTTTTTACCATATTAAACCTGTTTATCTTTTATATTATATTTTTTGGAAAAGATTCAGGGGAGGATGTTCTCCGCGCCTACAAAGAAAAGAAGAAATACTTTTTTATCCTGGGAGCAGTCTCCGGTTTTGGACTGTGGTTTGTTCAGACATATTTGCTTACCATAGCATTTTCTTTCTTGTTTTGGTTTGCCTTTGATCAAGTATTTTTCCGGAGAAAGGCGTTTTTAATTTACTGTTTGGGTTTTCTCATAGGCTTTAGCCCGGCAATATACTATGGCCTATTTTATAACGCGTCTATATTTCAAATCAACGGAAGGAACCCGCTTGTTGATGTCTTGCTTTGCGATTTTCAAGGAGCATTCTTCAAGTTGTCGCGGCTTATGGCGTATGAACTGCCGGCCTCTTTTCTGTTTCCCGATTTTTTTAGAATTCCCGGGATATTCTTATCCTATTCCTACTACGCGATATTTATAATCACGCTTATTTGTCTTTTGTGGTTTAATAGGAAAGGTCTTCTTGTCCTCGCCAAAAGCCTTGCCTATCCTATAACCTTAAAAAAAGTAGAAATGCCGTCTTTATCCGTTTTCAGGGAACAAGGTATAATAATATATCCTTTATTGTTTTTTTTAGCGTATGCCTTGAGCGGGTATTCGTTAAGCCCTGTTCCCTGGAAAGAGCATGAAATGTGGTCGGATTATATCGGATATCGTTATTTGATACCGGTGGTCCCTTTTATTTTTGCGATCGTAGGGATCTTCGCGGATAAAATAGCCAAGAAGTCCGCTCTACCGGCCGGTATTTTGCTGATCGTTACCATGGGGACGGGGTTAATAGGCAACATAAGCCTTGTTTCTTTAAATAAATTCGGCAGGTTCTTCGCGGATAAGGGGTATTCTTATAATATTATCGGAGACAAGGTGGGATTAAGGGTTAAAGATAATCTCGGGGAATATCTTGAACCTTTCGAGAAATTAGAAGGAGATTTTAAAAGGCAATTTTACGAAGGCTTAGGTTCGGGACTGGCCTGGAGGTTAAGGGAAGAAGGTATAAATGAAGTAACGAAAATCTTTGATCGGGAAATAAAGACTGAATACCATCCATCTTTGTATAAAGGGTGGGGGATCATTTTTTCTCCGGATTATTCTGAAGAGTACGCGCGGGCGATAGCGGTAGGCGGGGTGATCCCCGAGGAATACCGGCCGTTTTTTTATGAAGGATTCGGCAGGAATATGAATTTCTTTGACAATCCACCGCGGATAGCCGAAACTATAGCGATGATAGGGCGAGAATTTCGTCCGTATTGTTATATCGGATTGGGATATAGGATTGGTTTTGAGCTTAAGTTTGATCCCCGCGCTCAAAAGCGGTTATTAAACAGTATAGATAAAGATTATCGGGAATATGTTGAGCAAGGAATGCTTGAAGGCGGGAAATGGCGTTAAGGGATAGTTTGAGCAAATATAAACTGCTTTTCTGGATGGTCCTGTGTTTTATTCTTATCCGCCTGGCTGTCCTCTTTACCTCTATAGACGAGTTGTATAACTCTGAAGACCTGGCAATGGGGGTGGCGGCTAAGGAGGCCGTTAAGGGGGCGAGTTTGCCTTTATTTGAATACCAATACCTTAATTACAGCGGCGGGACGCTTGCGGTTGGGCTTATGGCCGCGCCTTTTTTTCTTTTGTTCGGGCCGAATTACTTGGCTCTAAAGCTGGTGCCGTTGTTATTTTCCGCGGCTGCCCTGGCGGTCTTTTTTATCTTGGCGTATGAATTTTTTAGCCGCAGGACGGCAATTATTGCCGGGCTTTTATACATCTTTTCCTCCCTTTCTTGGTGCGGGTATAATTTCTATCTGGGTTTTCACGGGGAAAGCCTGTTTTTTGTCTTTTTGGCCGTTTACCTATTTTATAAGATTATTTTTCAGAATAAAAGCGGCGCGGGATATTATTTATTTTTTGGCCTTACTTGCGGCTTTGGGCTTTATTTTTCTTATACCTTTCTGATCGCCCTGGCGGCAATCGGGATTATCTGGCTTATCCAGAGGCCGAGGTTATTCCTGGAAAGGGGTTTTTATGTCTGTCTGGCCGCGTTTTTATTGGGATTCTCTCCCTGGTTTTTTTATAACGCGGCTTTTGGTTTTAAAGGCCTGACAGATGTCCTGCCGCAATTTAGCGAAGGCAAGAATTATTCGGCGCCGGTTACCTGGATAAAGCTGTCCTGGTATTTCCTGCGCAGTCTGTGGTTTAACCAAATATTCTGGGTGAGCCTGCTGGATAATCTTTTCTTTAAATTTCTTAACGCCGGCTATACCCTTTTTTACTGGTTTTGTTTAGTCTATCTTGCCCGGACTAAAGGCGGGAGATTGCGGGATTTTTGGCGCTGCCGGGAATTGATTTTGTTTCTTTTCCCCTTTATCTTGTTCGCTTCCTGCCGGTTTTACGGAGAAGGTTCGGAAAAGACCTGGCTGATAGAAGAAAGGTATCTCATCAGCCTGTTCCCTTTTATTTTCCTGACTTTGGCTCTGGCCCTGGATAAGCTGTTTTCCCGTTACCGCCTTTTAAGGCTGTGGACAATAAGGGGGTTTGCGGCATTTGTTATTCTGGGGGCGGCGGTTTACGCGCGTAAGATAAAGCCCGGAGATTTTGCCAAAGGCCTGAAGATGCCGGGATATTCCTATTTCTATCTGGCCGAGACCTTTAATTATCAGCATCCCGGGGATTTTTACCGGATATTGGAGAATATCTCCCGGATTTCCGCTCCCGAGAAATACGAGACGCTCACCCTGCGCTTGGTCTTTGACCTGGAAGAGCCGATCAGGCCGGTGGCTATAGAGGAATATCTGAAGCTCGCCGGCTGTTTTGAGGAAAGATACCGGCCGTATTTCTATCGCCTCTTGATTAACGGTCTATATTACAACAGCCGCCTGGACGCGCGGGAGATGGTTCAAGAGGTGGAGAAAATCGCCGGCAAGGTAGAGCCGCGCTACCGGCCTTATTTTTATGAGGGTATGGGAGCGGTAATGCTCAAGCTGTATCCGGATAATCCCGAAGAACATCAAAAGGCCGGGGCCTTTATTCCCAGGGAATTCCTGGGCCGCTATTACCGGGGATTGAGTGTTTCGCTCTATACTGACGATATCCCGGCCTATCTGCAGAGGTGCCGCTTGACTCTGGCGGCCATAGATAACCAATACCGCCGGTTTTTTCTGGAGGGGATGGGGGAGGTGCTGGCTAAATTCGGGGTGACTACTTTTATTGTGGGATTGTCTTACGATAATCCCGGATTAAGGGAATTATACGGTTTCCTTGAAAGCGCTGGGCCGAAAGAGAGGGCGTATTTATCGCAAGGCATAGACCAGGCCATAGCCTATTTTTACAGCCCAAATACCCAAGCGGATATCTATAGGTTTAAAAAAGGGGTCAGGCCTTGAAACTTGAATTTAAGGTGAAAAAGATTCTTATGTTTTTGTTGTTGACGAGCGTGATTTATTTCGCGGCCTGGATGTCTTTGGCCCGGCCTTACCGGCTTTTCCCTTCAGACGATGATTATTTCCGTTCTTTTATTGACGAACCCCGTATCCTGAACACCGTCTTAATGACCATCCGCTCCCATCATCCTGTTCTTTTGGTTTCTTTGAAGCTTTCACAGATGTTTTGGGCGTTGTTTTCTCCTGACTTGTCCTCGGCATTGTTATTCCAGGCGGCGCTTTCAAATGCCGGCATTTTGTTTTTAATCGGGGCGATTGTTTTTACGCTCACCCAAAGCGCCTGGGCCTGCGGCTTAGGCGTCCTTTTATACGCTTTTTCCGGTTGGAGCGCGGTTTATTATTTCTTTTATTCTTACGCCCCTTTTGCCGCGATGCTTTCATTGTTTGGCCTTTATTTTATCCTTAAGGAATACCTTGAGCCGTCCGCGTCCGCCGGAGGCCTGAAGCGGGCGGGGATTATTTCCGGACTGGCTTTTTGGGCGTCGCCTTCGGCAGGGGTAATGATCGCGGTAAATATTTTAATCCTGCTTTATCTTTTTCGTCCCCGGATTAAGGAAAATAATAATGCTTTACGGGGTTACATCAAGAGTTTATTTTTAGCCATCCTGCCGTTTTCTTTTCTTTCTTTCGCGGCCCTGAAGGACCATATTTTAGAAAACTGCCGGCAATACGCGGGAGCTGATGTGCGGGTGATTAAGACCCTTTTTTTCAGCTTCTTTCGCGTATTGGGAGAATATAATTACTGGTTTTTAGCCGGATTTTTCTTCCTTGCGGTTTTCTATCTGATAACGGTTATTCTAAGAAGAGGGCATACAGAAGAGCGGAGGCGGGAAAAGGCGGTTTGGGCCTTAACGATAGGGATATTCCTGGGGTCTTTCCTGATTGATATCCTGCCTTCCACCAAGCTGGCCCGCACTAACTTCGCGCTTTATCCGTTATTTATAATATCCGCGGTCAGTTTATTCCGGGTTTTATTCTCTCGCCTGCCGGGAAGGCTTAGATATGGCCTGGCGGCGCTGGGCATAATTTTGCTGGTACCTTTGCTTTATGCGAATTTGAAATTGTGCCGGGAGTTAATCCGGGTCAAGCAGGGTGTCCCCCGGTATTTAGCGCTTCAGCCTAAAGACCGGCCGGTATACATCCTGGAAGAAGACAGCCATGCTGATTCTATAGCTTCCTGGTTAGAGGGATTTGATATCCAAAGGATTAAGAAGGCGGATTTAGGAAAGATTGTTTCCTCGGGAAGCCGAGGGGGGCTTATCTTGGGGCCAGGCGGCCTTGGGAGCGGCAGGTCCATCTTGTCAAACTGTTGTCTGGATGACTTTTATGCCGATGACATAAAGCAGGCGCTGGTTTTAAAAGGCGTAAAAGCGATAACCCTGCCTTATTACGCCTATTTCCCGCCTTTCCTGCTTGAGGAAGAGGCCTGCGAGGGGTTGTATTTTTCCGGACGCCGGGTTGACTGGCGCGATAAGGACAAGAACATTTCTGTTTTTAACTGGTAAAGTTGATGAAAAAGGTTTTGATTATTAAACTGGGGCATTCGGAGACATTGGACAGCGGCGGGGATTCGCGAGGCGCGCCTGTTGTCAGCCTGGGCGATGTCCTGCGCACTACGGTGATTCTGAATTATTTCAAGGATGCGCGGGTGAGCTGGCTGGCGGATAAGAAGGCCATGCCTTTATTGGAGAATAATCCTTATATAAAACGGATCTTCGGTTATAATAAGATGGTCGGTGAGCGGTTAAAGAAAGAGAGTTATGATTTAGTGATTAACCTGGAGAAATCTCCGCAGATTTGCGCTTTGGCCGGCGCTATTCATACGGATAAACGCCTGGGTTTTGGAGTTAATCCGTTGTCCAAGAGCCGTATCGCGTTAAGCCGCCAGTCAAGGAGGGAAAATAAGGACTGCTGGCAGAAGGTATTGGCGCGCCTGGTGGGCAGGGAATGGAAAGAAGAGCCGTATATCTTGGGTTATAAGCCTAATAGCAGGATAAAATATGATATCGGTTTTAATTGGACTACCAGTTCCAAATGGAGCAATAAGGCCTGGCCCAGGGCTTATTGGGATGAGCTGGAGGCCTTGTTTAAAGGCAGATATTCGGTCTCCTGGCAGAAGGGATTGCGCGGACTTCACCGCTATATGGACTGGATAAATTCCTGCCGTTTAATCGTTAGCGCGGACACCCTGGGCCTGCATCTGGGGCTGGCCTTAAAGAAAAAGGTGGTGGCCTTGTTCGGTCCGACTCCCCATCGGGAGATACATCTCTACGGTTTAGGCTCATTCCTGACGCCGAAGACCGGCCTGAAGTGTCTGCCTTGCCTTAAACCGCGCTGCGATAAAAAGAGGCAGTGTATGGAGCGTATTTTTCCTCAAACAGTCGCGGAGAAAATTGAAGAAGAAATAAAATATGGATGAGTTTAAGATAGATGGACAGAAAATATCCTATCATATTCGGGAGTTGTCCGGTTGGCTTAAAGGGGAGATGGTCTGGCCTATCTATGTGGAGATTGCTCCTTCCGGCGGCTGTAACCAGCGTTGTGTGTTTTGCGCCTTTGATTATTTGGGATATAAGGCGCGGTTTATAGATACGGACAGCCTGAAGGGCGCGCTGAAGCAGATGGCTAAGGGCGGGGTAAAGAGCGTGATGTTTGCCGGGGAAGGCGAGCCACTTTTGCATAAGGATATCGCGGAGATAGTTCTCTGCGCTAAGAAATCCGGCTTAGACGCGGCAATGACCACTAACGGGACACTGCTAAGTGAAGCTGTTGCCGGCAGGATTATTCCGCATCTGGATTGGCTGCGGATAAGCTTAGATGCCGCCAGCGCCCGGACTTACGCCAGACTGCATCGCTGTAAAGAAGATGTTTTCCGCGGGGTATTAGAAAATCTCCGCCAGGCGGTGAGGATAAAGAGGAAAAATAATTATTCTTGCTCCCTGGGGGCGCAATTATTGCTTTTAGAAGAGAATTATCGGCAGGCGCGGGAGCTGGCCGGGATTCTAAAGGATATCGGCCTGGATTATCTGGTCCTGAAGCCTTACTCTCAACATCCCAAGAGCAAGAACAGGCTGGGCAACAGGAAAAATTACGCGGATTATCAGGATATCGGAGATAAATTATTGAAGTTGAGCGATAATAATTTTAAGGTGATATTGCGGGTTAAGGCTGTCCGGAAGTTGGAACAGGCGCGGGGTTATCAGAATTGCTTGGCCTTGCCTTTCTGGGCCTATATAAGTTCTCAAGGTGATGTCTGCGCCTGCAGTAGTTTCTTGGGGGACAAAAGATATATCTACGGGAATATCCATAAGGACAGCTTTAGAGATATCTGTGAAGGAAAAAGAAGAAAGGATATAATCGCTTATTTCGCCCAAAAGTTTGACGCCGGCGACTGCCGCAAGAACTGCCGGATGGACGAGGTCAACCGCTATCTCTGGGAGTTGAAACATCCCGGCCCGCACATAAATTTTATTTAAAAATGGATTTAAAGAGAAAGGCGGATTTTATCCGCGGTGAGGTGATTCGGGTTGCCCTGCGCAGTAAGGCCGGGCATATTGCCCCTTCTTTGTCCTGCGTGGATATACTTACTGCCTTATATTATCGGGTTATGAAATATAGGCCGCGAGAGCCGTTGTGGGAAAACCGGGACAGGCTTGTTTTTTCCAAAGGGCACGGCTGTTACGGGCTATACGCGATACTGGCGGATATCGAAGTCATCCCTAAGGATGAATGGGAGGGTTTTTATAGCTCCAAAAGCTCTTTATCCGGATGCCTGGAACGCCGCCCGGAATACGGCCTGGAGGCCGGATGCGGTTCTTTGGGCCACGGACTGCCGTTGGCCGCGGGCCTGGCCTTTGGGGCCAGCTTGCAAAAAAAAACATATCATACTTTTTGTCTGGTTGGAGACGGGGAAATGCAGGAAGGCTCTATCTGGGAGGCCTTGCAGTTCGCGCTGAAACATAAATTAGGCAATCTCATTATCATTGTTGACTTTAACCGTCTCCAGGCCTTGGATTTTATCGTGAATATCCTTGACCGGAAAGAGAGCGATATGTTGAAGAAACTGCGCGGATTCGGCCTGGAGCCGGTTTTATGCCACGGGCATAATCCGGACAGACTGGCTGATTGCCTGGTTCGGGCTAAGGCCTATCGGAGTAATTTTCCGAAGGTGATTCTGGCCCGGACAATCAAGGGCTTTGGCCTGAAATGTATGGAAAACGCGGCAAAATTTCATTACCGGATCCCTTCCGATGAAGAATTGCTGCGGGGGAGAAGTTATGAGACAGCGGAATAATTTCAGGGGAGAAATAATAGACGCGTTAGTGCCTTACTTTCGCGCGGATAAACGGTATTACCTCTTGGTCTGCGATATGGGCTTTGGGGTGAGCGATAAGCTTAGAAAGGAATTCCCGCGCCGGGTAATTAATTGCGGGATAATGGAGCAGGGGACTGTGGGGATTGCCGCCGGGATGAGTATGAGCGGTTTGATCCCTATAGTGTATTCAATAGTAAACTTTCTGGTTTTCCGGGCCCTGGAGCAAATCAGGAATGATGTGGCCCTCCAAGGGCTTAATGTTAAGTTTATCTCTACCGGAGCGGATGATTATTTTAAGGCGCTGGGGGCCTCGCATTGCTGCGCCAAAGATGATATCGCGTTAATGAAATTAATCAAAATGAAAGTGTATAATCCTTATGCGAACAATAGGCCGCTGGCGGATATCGCGCGCGAGTGGATAAGCGATGCCAGGGCAGGTTATCTCCGGGTATGACTACGGCCTCGGAAAAAATGTCTGTCAGCGTGATTATGCCGGCGCTGAATGAGCAGGAGAATATCTGCGCGGCTATAGACAGTGTATTAGAGGCGTTCTCCGCTTATGAGATTAACGGCGAGATTATAGTGGTGGATGACGCAAGCACAGACCGCACCCCGGAGCTGGCCAGGCAAAGGGCTCTGGCTGAACCGCGTCTTAAATTGATATCCCACAAATCCACCCAGGGCATAGGCGCGTCTTTCCGTGAAGGGGCAGGATTAAGCCGGGCAGAGGCAGTAGTGATGATTCCCGGGGATAATGAGAATAATCCTAATGAGATACTGCGTTATTTCCGGTTATTGGAATATGTGGATATGGTAGTTCCTTTTCTTAAAAACAGGTCCTGCCGGGGCCCTTTGCGTAATCTGCTTTCCGGTCTTTATACCGCGATAATAAATCTCACCTTTTTCACCAGCTTTAATTATACCAACGGCACGGTGCTTTATAGAAAAAAGGTCCTGGGGGGAATGTCTTGTAAAAGTAAAGGTTTCTTTTATCAGACCGAGATCTTAATCAAGGCGGTCAGGAAAGGTTATTCTTTTGCCGAGGCGCCTTATACGATTAAGAAGAGAGGGTTTGGCCGGGGGAAATCCATATCTTTAGCGTCGCTTTGGGATGTCTTTAGGTCTTATCTGCGCCTGGCGGGTGAGGTTTACCTATGCAAGAGCTGATTCTTGACGGCCATAAATTGGCCTGGCATAAGGAGCGCCTGGAGGCCTGGATGAGGGGAGAGAGGATTGCCCCCATTACCGTGGATATGGCCCTTAGCCGGAGCTGTTCTTATAACTGCGTCTACTGTTACGGCAGGCTTCAGGCTAATGAGGAAAGGCGCTTGACTAAGGATGCGATCTTTCGTTTCTTGGATGACGCCAGCCATATCGGGGTGAAGGGGGTGAGCTTTGTAGGGGATGGCGAAAGCACCTTGAGTCCGTATTTGCGCGAGGCCGTAGCAAGAGGAAAACAAAACGGCCTGGATATGGCCTTAGGCACGAACGGATACCTTTTGGACGAGGATGGGCTTGAGGAAATGCTCACCGGCCTGACTTATCTAAGATTTAATATCTCGGCGGCAGAGCCGTTAAGCTATAGCCTGATAATGGGCTGTCCGGAGAGCTGTTTTCACAAGGTGATTGAGAAAATAAGAAAATGCGCGCGGATAAAAAGGGAAAATAATCTTTTGGTTACCTTGGGCCTGCAGATGGTGCTTCTCCCGCGGTTTTCAGACCAGATCCTGCCTTTTGCCCGGCTGGGGAGAGAGCTGGGGGTGGATTACGCGGTAATTAAGCATTGCAGTGATGACGAGATAGGTAGTATCGGAGTGGATTATAGTCAGTATGTTCCTCTGGAGGATGTTCTCCGTGAAGCTGAAGGGTATTCAACAGGCGATTATCAGGTGCGGGTGAAGTGGTCTAAGATTTTAAGCCGGGGCCTGCGAGCCTATTCGCGATGTTACGGCCCGGCCTTCATTTTGCAGATATCCGGGTCAGGGTTAGTGGCTCCCTGCGGAATGTTGTTTAACGAAAAATACCGCAAATATCATATTGGGAATATAGCGGAAAGGCCTTTTAAAGAGATTTATAACAGTGACCGCTATTGGGAGGTCTTGGGTTTATTGACCTCGGACAGGTTTGACCCCCAAACTATGTGCGGGAAGCTCTGCCTGCAGGATAAGGTGAATGAATTTTTATGGGATTTAAAGCAAGGCAGGAATTGTCCGGCTTTAGTGCCGGAGGGGCCTTTGCCGCGGCATATAAATTTTGTCTAAAAGATGAGAGAAATCAACCTGCCGCCGGATTACAACTATATCGGGGTTTTTCTCACCCTGGATTGTAATTACCGCTGCAGCTATTGCCTGAATCGTTTTGGGGAGTCCTCTATTCCCTCCAAATGTCTTTCCGGAGAGGAGTGGGCGCGGGGGTTAAACCGAATTAACAGCCGTTCTGGTCTGCCGGTTACCCTGCAGGGAGGCGAGCCCAGCCTGCATCAGGATTTTATTTATATCCTGAACAACCTCAAACCGGAGCTGGCGATAGACATATTGACTAATCTCCAGTTTGACCCGGATGAATTTATCAGTAAGGTCAACCCTGCCCGGTTAAGAAGGGACGCCCGTTATGCCTCTATAAGGGTAAGTTTTCATCCTGAAGTAATGGACTTTTGGGAAACATTGGAGAAGTCTTTGAGGCTCTTGCGCGCTGGTTTTAGCATCGGTATCTGGGCAGTGGAGCATCCGCAAAGCCGCCGGATAATCCGCGAGGCCAAGGCCCTGGCTTTAGATGCCGGGATTGACTTTAGGACCAAAGAGTTTCTGGGCCGCTACCAAGAAAGGCTTTACGGGACATATAAATACGAGGAGGCTTGTTTTAAAGAAGAGGCTCGGGAGGTGGATTGCCGCTCCAGCGAGTTGATTATTGGCCCTGGCGGTGATGTTTACCGCTGTCATCGCGATGCCTATGCCGGGCTAAACCCGCTCGGCAATATCCTGGAAGCTGACTTTGTCGTCCTGGACGGTTACCGCAGCTGTGATAGCTTCGGCTATTGCAACCCTTGCGATGTAAAGATAAAGACTAATCGTTTCCAGGAACCCGGCCATACTTCGGTGGAGATAAGGAAAAAGTATAAAAAATGACTCTGACTCCTTTTTTCTCTTTTTTCTTAGGCATAGCGGGATTTGGCGTGTCATTCTTAATCCATATCTTTGTCTGGCGCCGGGAGCGGCCAAAGAGGCAGTTGGTCTGGTTGGCCGGGATTTTCCTGGTTTTTCCGGCATTTATCTATGTTATCTTGTTTTGCCTATTTGCCGATAAGCAGTCTTTGGGGCTGGCCGGGTTTTTGCATCTTTTGTTCTCCGGGGCCTACATCCTCTCTTATCCGGCTGTCCAGGCTCCCAGCCCGTCGTTAAAGGTCATCCGGGATGTCCAAGCGGCAATGCCGGATGGTTTGAGGCTGGAGGATATTTACCGTGTCTTAGCCGTAAATGAATCCATAGGTTTCTGTGTGGACAACCTTATAGAAGAAAAATTGCTCTGTTTTAAAAAAGATAAGCTGGTCTTGTCTTTGCCCGGGAGGTTAGTGGCCGGATTTTTCCGGCATTTCCGCCGTTGTTTAGGCGCTTGCCTTATCATCAGTTTTCTTTTTGGATTGGTTGTCCTGGGAGCGTTTATCAGGAAAATGTCTTGGCCGGGGGCGTATTTATTTTTGATTTATAGCCTGGCCGCGTATATCTATTTTCATATCTTTAATATGAGCCGCTCCGCCCGCAGGATCCAAATCCTGTGTAAAATAGGCCGCCAGGGAATGGCAAAAGAAGAGCTGATACGATCCATAGACGGGGAGGATATGGTCCTAAGCCGGATCAATCGTCTAACAGCCTGGAATCAGCTGGAGGCCAGGGATGGCCGCTATATCATTAAGGGCAGGATATTTTTATTCCCGGCGAAAATCGTTTTTGCCCTGCGCCGGATACTTTTTTCGATATGATTATCCAGGCAAAAAACATCTTTCGTTACCGCGCCCTGCTCTGGGCGCTGGTAGTCCGGGGCTTTAAGGCCAAGTATAAGAATTCCTTTCTGGGGATTCTCTGGTCGCTCTTAAACCCTTTACTTAATGTCCTGATATTTTCCTTTGTCTTCACGGCGATCTTGAAGATTGGGATTAAGGATTATCCCTTGTATCTGCTCTGCGCTATCTTTCCTTGGAATTTTTTTAATTCCGCGTTGACTAATAGTGTGGTTTCAATTGTGGAAGACAGTTCTTTTGTTAAGAATGTGCGTTTCCCGCTGGAGATAGTGCCTTTGGCGGTAAGCGCGGTTAATTTTGTTAACTTCCTGATAGACCTGGCGGTGCTATTAGTTTTTTGGGTCTTTTTGGGAAGATGGCCGCAAGGGGCGCTATGGATTTATATGCCTTTAATTATTTTTATAGAGTTTATCTTAGTCGGCGCTTTGTCTGTTCTTTTTGCCGGGCTGTTCGCGCTCTTCAGGGATTTTAATTTTATCTTGAATTTCTCTCTGCGGCTGTTTTTTTACCTTGTTCCGGTGGTGTATACCATGGAATTGGTCCCCCGGCAATGGCATCCTGTCTATCTGCTTAATCCGCTAGCGGTGATTATTGACGGATTTACCGGGGTGTTTTTCTTTAATACGGCTCCGGATATATCCCGGCTGGGGCTGGCCTGTTTTGAGTCGGGGGTTATTTTTATCTTTTGTTTCTGGGCCTTTAATAAGATGAGAAGATACATCCCGGAGAGATTGTAGGCAAAGCTATGGAAATACTCAAAGCCGAGGATATCAGCAAGAAATTCCGCATCTTTCACCAGCCGCCTTTGACCCTACAGAAGATAGTTTATAACTTTTTCCATCGCGGAGGGCTTTATCAGGAGCTTTGGGCTTTGAAAGGAGTGAGCCTTTCCTTGCGCAAAGGTGAGGCCCTGGGTTTGATCGGGCCTAATGGTTCGGGTAAGACTACCCTCTTGCGGGTGTTGGCCAATATCTATTTCCCCGACTCCGGAAGGGTTTATTTTAAAGGCAGGCTGGCGGCCTCTCTGGAATTAGGGTCGGGTTTTCTGCTGGAGTTTACGGGAATAGAGAATCTCTATCTGCACGGGGCGATTTTTGGGCTCTCCCGCCGGCAGATGAAGGCTAAGATCCCGGCCATCGCCGAATTTTCGGAATTAAGGGATTTCTTGGATGTGCCTTTGCGGCAGTATTCTTTCGGGATGCGCCTGCGTCTGGGGTTTGCCTTTATGGTGAACATTGAGCCGGATATCTTGCTGATTGATGAGTCTTTGGCGGTGGGGGATCTATCTTTTAGGCAAAAGTGTTTTGCAATGATTGAGGAGATGAAAAAGGAAGGGACATCCTTTATTTTGGTTTCGCACAACCTGGAAGAAATAGAAAGGCTTTCTGACCGGGCGGCTCTTATGGATAAGGGAAAAATAAAAACTATCGGCCCGGTAAAAGAGGTCCTGCGGCAATATGAGGAATCTTATGCGCGTCGGGATTGATATCCGGTCTTTGCAAAACGACAGCCAATTGCGCGGCATAGGCACCTATACCCGTTCTTTGATTCAAGCCCTGCTTTCGGTGGATGAGGAGAGTGAATATGTATTCTTTGCCTTTCGCAACCAGCCTTTGCCGGATTTATGTAAGGAATTGGCGGGGAAGAAAGTAATGGTCAGCCGGCTCACCTGGCGTAAAAAGCGTTTTGTCTGGCTTAGCGGGCAGGCCTTGTTCCCTTACGCGGCCAAGAAAGAAAGGCTGGATGTCTTTTATTCGCCGGAATATATCGTGCCGGTGTTGGGGCGGGTAAAAAAAACGATTACCGTGCATGATTTTATAAACATTGAATATCCTTTATACAGAAAAAGAAGCGGGGCTCTTCGCCGGCTCTATTTTTATCTTAAGGATAAGACCCTGTATAGGGCAGACAGGATAATCGCGGTCTCGTATTACACCAAGCGCAAGATAATGGAGTTAACCGGGACCAGAGAAGAGAGGATCCGGGTGATTTATGAGGCGGCAGAAGAGGCCTTCCGGCCGATTAAGGATAAGGATGCATTCTCGCGTTTAAGGAAAAAATACGGGATTGAAGGAAGGTTCCTGCTGTATGCCGGGGCGATAGATTATCATAAGAATATAGACGGCTTGATTAAGGCTTTTTCCCGGATAAAAGATAAGGGCGCGGCCCTAGCGTTGGCAGGGGTGAAGAATGACCCAGGTTATTTTGAGTTTATCCAGCGGCTTATTCAAGAATTGGGCCTGGAAAGAAATGTTTTTATTTTAGGATATCTGCCTCAGGAAGATTTGGTCGGACTTTATAATATGGCCGAGGCGGTAGTCTCTGCGTCTTTTTATGAAGGCTTTGGCCTGCCGGTGATTGAGGCAATGGCCTGCGCCAGGCCGGTGATTGCCTCCGGGAATACCTCAATGGCGGAGATAGCCGGCGACTGCGGGATTTTGGTTGACCCATATAACCTTGAGGAGATAACCGCGGCGATGGATAGCCTGCTTTCTAACGAAGACTTGAGAAATGCCTTGGCTGAAAAGAGCTTTATCCGTTCTAAGGAGTTTAGCTGGGAAAAGGCGGCAAGGCAGATGATTGGGGTGTGGGAAGAGTTGGTTGGCTAAAATCGACATTCGCTACGAAAATTGCCGGATTCGTTAATGTTAATTAGTATAGTTATCTTAAGTTGGAATGGACTGGGTTTATTAAAAGACTGTCTGCCTTCGGTAATTCGAGCAGCTGGGGCTTACGGCGATGAGTGTGAGGTCCTGCTTATAGATAATGGAAGCTCAGACGGGAGCGTGGGGTATATCATGGAGAATTTTCCGTCGGTGAAGATATTGTCATTGGGGGATAATTTTTCTTTCACCAAGGCGATGAATAAGGGGATTGGCGCGGCTAAGGGAGAGGTGGTTATCTCTTTGAATAACGATGTGATTGTGGAGAAGAATTTTATTGATCCGATAGTAAGGCATTTTTGTGAGGACAAGGATGTTTTCGCGGTGGGAGCGAAGATGCTTTTCTGGGACAGAAAAACCTTGAATTTCGGCCGGGCAAGCGGTGATTTTAGATGGGGTTTCTTCAGGCGGGTAATCGGCGATTCTGACTCCGCGGTAAATAGTTTATACGTCTCTGCCGGAGGAATGGCTTTGGATAAGGATAAATTTATTAAGCTCGGCGGTTTTGATGAGGATTATGAAGTTTATTGGGAGGATTTGGATTTATGTTTTCGGGCTTGGAGACGGGGCTGGAAGACTATCTACGAACCCCAAAGCGTAGTTTACCATAAGGTCCACGCCACTAATATCAAAAAATACGGCCAAAGAGGCATTGACAGACTGAGCGGAGAGAATTATTCTTTATTTATCATTAAGAATATTCATAATATGAAATTATTAATTAAGCATTTTATCTTCCTGCCGGTTTTATTTTTATTAACAGCTCTGGGCGGCCGGTTGTATTTTGCCGTAGGTTTGCTATACTCTATTAGGAGATGGCCGCCTTTTTGGCAAAAACGGAATCGGGAAAAGAACAAGGTATTTTTATCAGATATGGAAGTGCTTAAGATTTCAGGCCGATGAACAGAATTAAGGTTCTGCAAATAGGGAAATATTATCCGCCGTATAAGGGCGGCTTTGAGAATAGCCTGTATACCCTGGTTGATGGGCTAAAGGACAGGTTTCAATTCCAGGTATTGGCGGCCAATACCGAGTCTAAAACCAGAGTGGAGCGCCTGATTAATGTTACGGTTGTGCGCCTGGGGAGCCTGGGGAAGATATTCTCTCAGCCGCTGACCTTGGGCCTTTTTTCCTGGCTGAGGCGCTCATCGAGCGATATAGTGCATATTCATCTACCTAATCCCCTGGCTATGATCTTTTATCTAATTGTCTCGCCTTCGGGTAAGCTGGTAGTTTCTTATCATAATGATATAATCCGGCAAAGGGCCTTAATGGTTTTCTTGAAACCGATGGTGACCGCGTTGCTCTCCCGGGCTCAGGCAATAGTGGTTACTTCGGATAATCTGATAAATAGTTCGGAAATTTTAAGGATGTTCCGCCATAAATGTTATGTCGTGCCGCACGGTATTGACGCGGATAGATTTAAAGCAGCTCCGGAAATAAAATATGAGGCTGAAAAAATAAGAGAAAAGCTTAAGCGGCCGATTGTCTTGTTTGTGGGCAGGCTGGTGTACTATAAGGGCTTGAAATATCTCATTCAGGCGATGAAGGACATTGAGGCGGAGTTGATGATTATAGGCGCCGGGCCAGAGGGACGTCAATTAAAGGCTCTGGCAAAAGCTTTAGAGGTTCAGGACAAGATTATTTGGTTGGGCGAGGTTTCCGATGAAGAGCTTCCCGTTTACTATCAGGCCTGCGATTTATTTGTGCTTCCTTCCTGCGCCAAAAGTGAGAGTTTTGGGTTGGTTATCTTGGAGGCGCATAGCTTTGCCAAGCCGGTAGTCAGCACTGATTTGCCCACCGGGGTAACCTTTACCAATTTACATCAGAAAACCGGGCTTGTGGTTTCTCCCAAAGACAGCGATTCTTTGAAGGAGGCGGTTAATTTACTCTTAGCCTCAAAGGAATTGCGCGATAAATACGGCGAATACGCGAGGAAAAGAGTGGGGGATGAATTTACTAAAGAAAAAATGGCCAAAGAGATAGCCAGGGTTTATGAAGCCGTCATGTCCTAAACAAAAATTCCTAAACCCAGGATGGGAATTTTATGGTTATTCAGGCTGTATCATAATAGTAAAATACGTGTCATTACGAGCGAGTGAGCCGAAGCCGCGAGCGAAGCGTGGCGGGAAGCAATCTTTAATTCATACATCGTCGGAAGAAAGATTGCCACGGTCGCCTTCGGCGACCTCGCAATGACACAAAAGCTATTGTAACTTTATTGTTATGAAATAGTTGTAATACTTACGGATTTAGGATATAATTAAAATCATTGCTGTCCAAATTAGTCGTTAACATTCCCGCAATCTTTAGGCGGGAATCCACGACGATAGAAAAACCTGGATGCCCGCCACAGCCTGCCCTCGCGGAAGCGGGGGCGGGCATGACAGTTTTGATATCTCGAAATTAATTTCTCGCCGATGGATAACGGCTTATTTGGACACGAGTGAATTAAAATTATGGCACAATACGAATTAAATCTAAGGGATTACTGGCAGATTATCCGTAAGCGCCGGGAGGTGCTGATAGCGATATTTCTTTCTGTTTCTATCTTTTCCGTTATCTACGCCAACATGCAAAGCCCGGTTTACCAGGCCAGCGCGTCGGTGCAGTGGATAGAGCGCCGGCCCTTGGGAAGTTTGTTGACTGAATTGGTTCATGTAGAGAGAGGTGATCCCTTAGAGACCCAGAAGATGATAATCGCCAGTTTGCCGGTCATGGAGAAGGTGGTTATGGGTCTGGGCCTGGCCGGAGAAAACGCCTCAGCGGCAGATATTATGAGTAAAGCTGAGGAAATTCAGGGGGCGGTTTCGATAGAGGTGGTTAGCGATACTAATATATTGCAGATAATAGTAACTTATCCCGAGCCTCAGATGGCGGCTGATATAGCTAATAAGGTAGCGGAGTCTTATATTACTGAGAATTTAAAGGAAAAAACCAAGGAAAGCCGCGGCGTCAGGGAGTTTATTGAAAGACAGTTGACCGAGGTAAGCTTTAAGTTGAGGGCATCAGAAGATGAACTAGCCAGATTTAATGAAATAGAAACTCCCTCAGGCATAGCCGTGCCTTTGCAGGGCAGGCTCGCGGAGTTGGATGCCAGGCGCCAGGGCCTGCTTCAACTCTATACCGAACTGCATCCGGACGTCAGGAGCGTCGATCAGCAGATAGAGGAGACAAAAGAACGGCTTAAAAAAATGCCGCGAAAGGAATTGGATTTCAGCCGCTTAAGCCGGGAGGTGGAAATAAATTCTAAGCTATACCTTGATCTGAAAGGCAAGCTTGAGGCCGCCCGTATTTCTGAGGCGGAAAAAACCGAAGATGTAAGCTTGGTTGACCGGGCTATCCCGCCCAGCTCTCCGATCAGCCCGAATAAGCCTTTGAATTATCTTTTTGGGGTAATTGTCGGCGCGATGCTGGGTTTGGCCGGGGCATTTATGACGGAACAGGTAGATACCTCTATCGGCACGATTGAAGACGTGGAAAATTTTTTGAAACTTCCCGCGCTGGGAATTATCCCCTATTTAAAGGTTAAAGGTGAAAAACCCCGGGGCTTCATTCAAAGGCTAATCCCCAAGAAACTCAAGTTTGAAGAAAAGATGGCCTTGGTAAAGAAGCAGTTGGTGATTTATTATTCGGCCTCATCTACTATTTCTGAGGCCTATAGAATGCTTCGGGCCAAGATCCAAACCGAGATATTCAGGGAAAAAATTCAAGGCAAGATTCTTTTGTTGACCAGCTCAAGCCCCGAGGAAGGTAAATCAATTACTTCTTCTAACCTCGCGGTGGTGATGGCCCAGGGAGGCCTACGCACCTTATTGATTGACGCGGATATGCGCCGCTCGACCATTCATCATATCTTCGGATTAAAGAAAAAGGAACCGGGTTTATGCGATATTTTAAGGGGAACAGTCAAGCCGGAAGAGGCCATTCGCACCTTTACTGATATCCTGATGGGCGAGCTGGGTTTTGATGAGGCCTTGAAGATTCCCGGACTGGACAATCTGAGTATCCTGACCAGCGGCTCGGTCCCCAATATTCCGGCTGAGCTTATTTCCTCCGGAGAGATGTCTGACTTGCTGGATAAACTGCGTTTGAAGTTTGATCTTATCTTGATTGATTCTCCTCCGGTTTTGGCGGTAGCTGACGCGGTGATTCTGGCCCCTAAGGCCGACGGGGTAATTCTGGTATTCCGGGTAGGGTCCGTGGCTCGTTCGGTATTGTCCCGGGCAAAATCGCACTTAATAGAAGCCGGAGGCCAGGTAAAAGGCATAATTTTAAACAATATTTCCTCCGAGATTGAGACCCGCTATGCCTATTCCTATCAGTATAAGGGTTACGGAAAATATTATACGGATGAGAAAAAAGGGGAATAGCTTTCAGAAAGGAATAGGTATGAGAACAACCCCGGCTTCGGGGTTATTTTTATGAATACGCGCCGGCTTTATATTGCGTATCTCCAGATTTTCTTAGCAGGCATATGCCTTTCCCGCGCCTTTGCTCAGGAAAAACTTTCCGCCTACCCCGCGGTTATCCATATTCATTCTACCATCAGCCAGGCTGACTATCCGCCAAGGCGCATAGTCAGCCTGGCGCGGGAGCAAGGCGTAAGGATTCTTATCTTTACCGACAGCTTTATCCGGCGCTGGGAATACGGCCTGCCTTTAGTGCCTAATATCTTTAAGTTTTCGGCAGAGGAAGGCTCTATAGCCAGGTATGGAATAAAACGCTATCTGAATGATTTTAAAAAGATAAAAGATGAATTTCCCGGCATGCTTATTCTTGAAGGCGCGGAAGTCGCGCCTTTTTATTGGTGGTCGGGTAGTCTTTTTAAGAAAAATCTTTCCTTAAACGACTGGAGCAGGCATCTTCTGGTGGTAGGCCTAAAGAAAGAGCGGGATTACCTGCGTCTGCCGGTCGCCGGCAATAGGTATTTTTTTCCGCGATTTAAAGATATACCTTTTTTCTTGGCCGCCGGAATATTAATTATTCCGGGAGCATTTCTTTTAAGGAAAAGACAGAAAAAAGGCCTGGGTTTTCTGATCTGCGCGGCGGGTATTCTATTCCTGCTTAATAATATACCCTTTTTGGCTTCCCGCTACAGCCCTTACCAGGGGAGAAAACAATACCTCCCTTATCAGGACCTGATAAATTACGCGGCTGAGAGAGGCGGTTTGGTTTTTTGGGCGCATCCCTATGTAACAGAAGAAGTATCTTGGGGTAAGTATGCTAAAACAGTAAATTTTTCTACCCTGAAATACCCCGAGGCATTATTATTAACTGAAGGATATACGGGATTCGGGGTGGGAGCGAACCGGGATCTTCTTCTTGCTCAGGAAGAATGGGATGATGCCTTGAACAGTTACTGCGAGGGCCGCAGGAGGCAGCCGGCCTGGGTAATCGCTGAGGCGGATTATCGCACGGGAGGCCGTATTGATTCTATCCAGAATATGATTTTTTTGTCCGCGTTTAAGGAGGAGTCTGTATATGAAGCCCTGCGCGCGGGGAGGCTTTACATACGGTATTATTCCGAGAATAAATGCGATATTTCGTTGGATGATTTTCATATCGCGGATTCATCAGGCGGGTCCGCGTTTATCGCCGGTGAGATTACGATGAGAAGTATGCCGCGGCTGTTTATCCGGGGGACAGCAAAGCTTAATTCGCCGGAAGAATTAAGGGTAGAGGTTATCCGTAACGGCAGGGGCATTAAGGAAATCACTTTAGCCGCCCCGCAAGCGTTTGATTTAGAGTTTGAGGATGATGTGCCGGAAACAGGCCGGATAAATTACTATCGCTTGAATTTCTTCATCGGTAAAACCCTGGTCCTGGCAACCAATCCTATATTCGTCAGGATTAAAGATGGATAAAAAAATCATCGTTGCCGCGTTCTTGGCCGTCTTTGCCGTTATGCTTGGCGTTATCTTTGGGAGGATTAACCAGCCAACGCTTATACTCCTGCCACTGGGGCTGCTTGGGGTTTCTCTGGTGTTTTTCTCCCGGGGAATCCTGATTTTTCTTACCATCCTCTGCCTTAGCAGTGCCGGTATTCCGTTTTTCGGAGCAGGGAAGATTGTTTTGCAGCTTCGCTGGGTGCTTTTTGGCATTTTTTGCCTGCATACTTTTGGCGATATATTCCTGGGGCGCACCGTGCGCCGAATTAAATTATTTGATTGTCTGACCCTGGTTTTTATCAGTTACGCCTTTATGTCTATTGCTTATTCTCCTTATCCGCGATTATCCCTGGAACGTTCAGTTACAATCTTGCTCCTCTATGTCTCTGTGTTCTGGATTATCTGGAAATACGCTCATCATCAGGGCCCGGAAAAAGTCGTTTCGCTGATTTTATGGGTAATGTGGATTATTTTTATCGCCAGTTATATCGTGATATTTATCGGCCCTTACCGGCCGTTTTTAAACGGTAGGTTTATGGGGGTATTCGCCAATCCCAACAGCATGGGGATTGTCTCTGCCCTGATTTTACCGATGAGCCTTTGGAAATTCATAGATACCGGCAAGAAGAGCGCGTTATTTTTGTTTTTGCTGATACTTTTAAGCCTGTTACTTTGTGGGGCGCGCGGCTCAATTAATGCTGTCATATTTTCGCTCGGGTATTTTATTCACGCACGCTCAAAAAAGAATAATCCATTTGCTTTGTTCGCCACGCTATCCTTTATCACGGTATTGATTTGGATAATAGAAACAGTGGCTAAAGAGTTCTTAAAAACATATATCCGGCTTGAATCAATCTCGGTTCTAGGAGGAAGGCTGGAGGCCTGGCAGGCCGCCGTGAACCTAATTATGGATAAGCCGCTTTTTGGTTATGGTTTTGGGGTAGA
>Ga0209211_10002809_pt1 | contig 29333 bp, 40 predicted proteins | sample RifGroA2_FD_183992 | JGI IMG/M metagenome (GOLD analysis project Ga0209211, IMG submission 183992) | Groundwater microbial communities from Rifle, Colorado, USA - Groundwater A2 (SPAdes) (version 2) | ecosystem: Environmental > Aquatic > Deep subsurface > Groundwater | place: Rifle, Colorado...
TAATATATCGTCCATAAAGACCAGTGCGCATGTGACAAAAGTATTAGAGAAAAAGTTCTTGCTTCATTTTACACATAAAAACACGCCCGATGGGACGTGTTGACTTATTTTTGGCCGTTTAGTTTTGCCTTAAGGAATATGTAGGCCTCATCGGCACTGTCAACGATCACCGGAATGCTTAGGTCTTCTTTGTCCATTCCTTTGAATTTTTTGTAACACTCCTTTTCCATCCACTGGAAAAGAGGGGGCCAGTATTCTTTGCCGAAAAGAAGAATGGGGACTGGCTTCATTTTTTTCGTTTGAACGAGTGTCAAGATTTCATAAAGTTCGTCCAGGGTCCCATATCCTCCCGGAAAAAAGTTATACGCGGAGCCATGATAAGAAAGCATTACCTTGCGAACGAAGAAATAATGGAAGTCCCGTGAGTTACTGACGTATTTATTTTTTTTCTGTCCATTGGGCAGCTGTATATGGAGCCCGATGGAACGCCCGACCGAACTTTCCGTGCCGTTTGCGGATGATTCTTTCAGCGCGTCAGCCGCCCCGCGGTTTGCGGCCGCCATGATGCCGGGTCCACTGCCGGTAATAATATGATAGCCATCTTTTGCAAGCAGGTATCCGAGCTTTTGCGCCTCGTCATACCATTTGTTGCCCTTCCTGACGCGGGCTGAACCAAAAAATGTAATTCTTTTATTGAAGTCGGCAAGAAACTGCCACCCCTCCGTAAGTTCCGCCATTATTCTAAAGATGCGCCAATTGCTCGAATCTCTAAAATCAACGCTCGGATAATTTTGCTGAAAAGACTCTAGAAGATCCCTGTCGCTCATCTATTGGCCTTTTTTGTCAAGATTCTTATGGCCCAACCGTAGCCCAAAACTGGTTATTTGGCAATATGGCACTAGAGGAAAGAAAAGGAAGAAGGAGTAAAGCACTTTTTAAAATATTTGCAGAGCAAAAACAACCGCTTATGAGCGGTTGTTTTCATTTGAATTAGCAGATTTATTTTTTCAATTTAGATTCGCGAAGCCGCCGTACGGCTTCTTTGAGATTCGATTCTTCAAGCTCGGGGTAAAATCTCTGTACTGCCTCAACCGCTTCCTCTGGAGAAACCTCTGCTCCCTCTTTATCAAGGCGAATACCGCCTGCGTTTTTAGGAATATTTTCGGTAATTTTCTGGCCGCCCTTCAGCGAAACCCCCACTCGAAAGTATTCCATATCATGCTCGATTTCTCCCTTGACCTCTCCTTCTTCAATCCGCTTTTTTGCCCGCAAAAAAGCATCAAGCTGTGTTGCCTTAACTTCTTCGGGCACATTGGGCCGGAATTTTGGAATTTCCTCATTCATAGCTTACAGTTATTTATATTTCCACATCTCATTTAGAGCCTAGCACACCTTCAAATAAAAACAACCCGAACTGGCGAAAAAGCCCTTAAACAAAGAACGAACAGCCGTTTTAGCGGCTGTTCGTTCACAGTGGGGACACACAGTGAAGGACGCTCGAACTATGTTTGAGGAAGAGAATCGGTATGTTTATATACCGGACATTGCTGAAAACGCTCTGGCATAGTAGCGTAAACGTATGAATACTTTTGCCTTCATAGACGCGTCAAACCTTTTTTACGGTGGCGAAAAGAGCTTAGGCTGGAAAATCGACTACCAAAAACTCTTTGAGTACCTAAAACAGAAATATGGGGTAAGCAAAGTTTTCTATTTTGGCGGTGTTGAGATTCATGACTTTTCATACGATTATCAAAAAGATGAAACAGTTCCGCTCAAAGAGCTAGAGAATCACTTAATACAGCTACTCAAAAATCAGGGTAAGCAAACTGAACGAGGCGGGGCTTTTGCTTTTCGACCGGCATCTTCAGCGCGTTCGCTTCTACCTCAAGCTTGAAAAGTTCGGGTATAAGCTGTTCCTCAAACCGGTGAAGTTTTATAAACAAGACGACGGCGGGATGAAAAAGAAGGCAAACTGCGACGTTGATCTGGCATTCCATTTGATGAAAGAAAGGGACAATTTCAATCGAGTGATCGTGCTTTCCGGCGACGGTGATTTTCTGCCTGTTTTGAAATTTCTCAAAGAAACTGGTAAAGAGGTTATTGTCCTTGGACGAGGCGCACGAACCGCGAAAGAAATTCGACAGTTTGCAGGCAGTAACTTTAGGGATTTTGAATATCTGGAAACGAAGATACGCTATTTGGAATAAAAAAACGAACGGCACCCACGAAGGATGCCGTTCACGTTTAGTACCCCCATTATAGCAAGCTGGTTGCCATTGTCAATAGCCCCCGCCAGTTCGCATTCCCAACAATGGTACATAAAAACAACCCCGCTTTGCGGGGCGGTTTTTCGGTTGGGGCACACAGTGAAGGATGTGCGAACTATGTTTGAGGAAGAGAATAAGTATGTTTATATACCGAATTTGAAATTAGTCGAAGTTCAGTGATTAAAGATATTTTTTGAAGGATTCTAATAAAGATTCCCCGCCCATTTTTCTTAATTCTGAAATAATTTCAGGTTGTCAATGGAGCTCATTATGACGAGGTATCATAATAAAGTGAGGCTGTGTCGGTGCTAATTTACTTGCTATCACTTGAGGTGGATCATATTTATCGTGGATGCCTGCTCTTTTGTTTTGTAGTGTGAAGCCCATTTTAGTCAGCGCTTTGACGCATCGTTTCCGGTTGAAGTTGAGGTCGCTCATAAAATGCAAAAAGACTAAGCAGCTTGGGTTTGCGCCTTTGCCCGATACTGAATTACTTGATTGCCCATATTAAGACGATCATAAACTATGTCCGCCTCTTTTCTAGGAACATCAAAATAGGTTAGTACAGCGTCGTTGAACATCTCAATAAGTTCTTGATGATTTCTTGCTTGAGTAATTAATCCCGGTAAGTCTGAAGAGGTTACAACAAACCACCCATCTTCTGTTAGACGTATATTGAGATTTAGAGTTTCGGGCATACCATATTCCCGCTTTACCAGCATCGGGTTTTTATGTGGATACAGGAATCTAAAGGCCTTTTCAGTTAGTTCTTTTAGCTCATTCATAATGCTTTTATTATGTACTAAATATATTAATCTGTCAACTAATTAAGGACGTCAAAATAGCAGTAAAACTCCCATGAACTAACCTAAATATGTACACTTAGATGGTAAAAGGTTGATGTCTTTATTATACGATATGCAAACTGTAATAGCATGGGGGTGTGAATAATACAAGAAATGATTATTTGCGGGACTAACGGGAACCCCCCCGCGCGCTCCTTCAGAGCCCGGGCCCTCCAAAAATGAAACTCCGCCGACTCCGTCGGCGGAGTTTCATTAAATGAATAGCGGGGTTGAGTTAAAATTTTTCTTAACGATGTTCTGACGCAAAACCGGAAGTTTTGTCAAAATAACCGCTTGAAAACTAACGCAAACAAGTAAGGGGGACATAGGGGAATTGCACCCCTTCCAGGAGCTCCACAAACTCCTGTGCTAACTATTACACCAATGTCCCCGTATGCTGAATTTCAAATCCTAATTCCTTCGCCGGAGATGGGTCCTCCTCTGGCAGAAAATTCTTAACCTTCCTTCAAATTAATTTTCGATTGTTTGCTTTTTAGTATCGTGGCAATGCGCTTTCCCAGTTCATCAATAGCGTCCAGATACTTCTTTTTATCATCAAGTTCATCCGGTAGCTCCCCAATTAAAATATCCGCGCCAGACGGCCGCCCCTCTTTCTTTTCATCAAGTGTCGCGTCCAATGTTATGCGAAATGAGCGCTGGCCCTTCTCCGTGCTTTCAACCTCAATAACAGCATCAGCACTATGCCAGTGATCAAGTGGAGACCCAACGGCAGTATATGCCTTTACCCGTTCCACATCAGCGTCCTCCGTCAACCCAAGAGCATCAATGACAGCAATACGGAGATTGCGGAGGAATGCGGCTTTGGGATTCGTCGGGTCGCCGGGCTGGAATTCTTTAACAAGGTCAAATGCCTTATCGAATGGCAAATATCCTTTCACATCAGGCCCTGCTTTTTTATAGGCCTCAAGATACTTTGGGTTATTTTTTTTAATCTCGCCGAAAAGGCTGTACTCGTGCAAGTGTCCTTTTGGAATGGGGTCGTAATCTGTTTTTGGCGCCTGACGCATACTATAAAAGCTATTCAATAATTGTTTTTACATTCTTATAAATTGAAAAAACCTCGTCCCGTTAGATATCCCCCCGAGAGGAATCGAACCCCTATCAACGCCTTAGAAGAGCGCTGCTCTATCCGTTGAGCTACAGGGGGGTATCTTATGGGGCGAGCTTCCCGCGCTTTTCTTAGCATGCAGTCGAAGCTCCTTCTCTAACGGGAGTTCAGTTCCTCAAGAGCTGATTCAAATTTTTTCTGCCGCTCGTCCAGAGAAGAAATAATTGCCTGAAGCTCGGCTTTCTTAAATTGTCCCTTATAGACACCGCTTGCCGAGGAGTTCAGTGCCTTGTAACCATAGCTATAAAATATCCATCCGTCAAGAAGAAGGCCCGCAATCGCAAGGCACGCCAATATTCCATACGTTAGCCGTACCACAAAAAGAAATGGGAATCTGAAGCCCCCTAAGAGTGGCCTTGGAATTTTTTCTAAGACTCGTTTGAACATGCGTATAACTAATTAATGCTTAAGGCAGAAACATCCATCTCGGCTCGAAGCGTAGCTCCACTTGTGTCAAAAAGAGAAAGCTTCTCCACTTTGAGTTCATAAGGAAGCGCCTCAAGCAAAGAAAGAAATACATAGATGTTTTTCGAAGAACCCTCGGCGGCAAGATGGACCGAAACTCCGAATTGGGGTTTATTTTCTTTCATTTTTTCCGCAGGCACTCCGATTGCAGAAAACCGTATCGTAAGAGAAATTTGGCTGGAAGAAGCGATTGAGTACAACGACTCAAAAAAGGCAATCGGGTTAGAGCGGTCAACAAGCAGACCCCGAAGGCGCTCAAGGTCTTGGTGCGACTCCTGAAATGAGCCCTCGAGGTCCTTCAATTTTGCCCGCCTCACTTCGAGGGTCGCAATTCCAGTTTTCATGGCCTGGATCGCGTCCACCTCGGAAAGAATATAGGGGAATACATAACTAAGCAAAAGATATACAACAAGCGCCACCCCCAAAGCAATTGATACGGCGACCCCAAGAAAACGATTTTTTGAGCTGATATTCTTGAACATATGCATTATTTTAGTTTCAGGTCCAAATTGTATTTTACGTCCTTAAAGCGGACAAGGTTTTCCGGAGGCGAGATGATATCCGAAAAATACGAAAGTTTGGATAGCCGATCCTTAAAGTCAAGAAATTGTTTTATTGTTTCGGCACCCCCGCCAAGCTTCACGTTCTTTCCGCTTGCATCATAATGAAATTCGCCAATGGTAACGCCCGAGCCCGCCTGCAAAACCACGTCCAACACAAGCGGAGTTACGTCTTTGGACTGGGATTCGGCTTTCGTGAGCGCGCCAATGAGCGCATTTTTTTCGGCAAGCGTTTTCTCGAACCCATCGCTTAAGACGCTCTTTTGAGCGTCCTGCTCAATATCAAGTTGATCTTTCAGAACACTCTCCTGGGAAACAAGGAACGTGAACGTCGGAAAAAGCAGAACGGAAAAAACCAAAAAAATGCCACCGAGGTCGATTCCGACGCGTATTAAAAAGCGATTATAAATCTCGAAGCGTATCTCCTGTTTTTGCGCTTCCGATAAAAGATTCAGGTTGAACATAGGCTGAAAAAACGTGATTGGTTATCTACCCGACGCTACTGCCGAAGGGCAAGGCCGATGGAGGTGGTGTACTTAAGCGACGCGTTTTTTTCGATGGACGGGATTACTTTATATCCAGCACCATAGACATTTACAAAAGGGTCGGCCATAAGGACGGGCCTTTTCAAAGCTACGGCGAGATATTTTTCAAGCCCGATAAGATTCGCGTCCCCCCCGACCAAAAGAATTTTTTCAATATCAGAAGGAGATCCGTGGCGATGTTCGGAATGCTCCTTATAAAACCAGATCTGTTTTTGGACCTCCTCAACCAAGGTTTTCAGGAACGGGCTCATTGCCTCAAAGAGCGTGCCGTTCTTATATTGCTTATCGAGACCATGTGTTTTTTTGAGGGCCTCTGCTTCTTTGTTGGGCACTTTGAGCTTGTTGGCGATCGCGCTGTTCAGCGTTTGCCCCCCGAATGGTATGGAAAGAGTGAGGATGATTGAACCGCCTCCAAAAACAATAAAACTTGTCCGCGTCATGCCAACATCAAGAATGATGACAGACTTCGTATCCGGCGTAATACAGGCGCGAGAGATCGCTTGAGATTCAAGCTCAAGCGCCAGCGGATAGAGCCCCGCACTTTTTAAAGCCTCCGTATAGGAGTCAACAATGATGCGAGGGAATGCCGTGATAAGCACGTCCGTATGGTCGGATGGTTTTTCCTGACCAACAACCTCGTAATCAAAATATACCTGGTCGAGCGGAAGCGGAATATTTCCCTCAAGCTCCCACCGAACGGCTGTCGCAAGCTCGCTCGGTTTCAGTTTTGGAAGCTGGATAATTCGGACAAAACTTTTTTCTTCCGGCAAAGACGCAACAACAAATTTTTCGTGCACTCGCTTTCCCTCCGAGTCCTTGAGGTTTTTTTTGAGAATTTCAGAGAGAGACGATTCATTTTTAACCTCGCCTTCAACAATAATACCGGGCTCAATATTTATCTCGCCGAAATATTTGATTGTTTTTTTTGTTCCACCGCCGTCAGAAACTCTTAAAAACTTTATTGTAAGGTCGGAAATATCCATGCCAAAAAACGGCGGATTCACGATGTTTTTTATTCTGCGGGAGATAAATGACATATGTCGCTATTATATCAAAAAAAGCGCCACCCTGTAAGGAAGGATGGCACAAAAGGAAACGCCCGAAATAATGGCGCTATTCCTGCTCTTTCCATTGTTTATAAACAAATCCCCCCATAGGGCCGGATGAAAAATTGACATTATTAAGGCCGGATTCATATGTCAGTGTAGCGTTATTTCTCATTCTTATAAGATATGCAGTCGCTTCCACAAGAGTTGTTTTATTTGTTATCAAAATTGAGCCATGCATTGCGTAAAATATCTGCCCTCCTCCGCTCGTGTTGCTCGGAGTAACCGCATCTTCAGCCCCTCCGGTTTCCGCAGAGTTGTTTTGGGAAATGAGGGTAAGATAACTGCTTGAGGCCCCTGAACCAAAAACTTGAGTTGAGTTTGCCGTATTAACCTTGCTTGATGTTGTGCGATCCAAAGGGTCATCTGCAATAAGTACCTCGCCTTTCGAGCCATAACTTGAAGAAATTTTGAGTTGCCCGGAATTTTCAAGAGAAAAGTTCCCGACAACCCAGACCGGACCGCTTAAGACCACCACCGCGGAGTTTTTTACTGTAAAGTCGCAATTGATTTTGAGCGGACCAAGCGTCGTTGTTCCACTCGTCAGGACATACGGGCACGGACTTGAGTAAGTGCCTCCGTCTTGCGCCGCAGCCTCCCAATCGGAAATTTGGGCATCCGTAATCGGCATGGCAATGACAGGAAGATCTGCCGGAGCCGGAGAGCCGGGGTAAAGCGAGCCGCCGACAGTACTCGTTCCGATAGACGTAAAGTAATAAGCATCCCGTGTTATAGTGCTTCCGCTTATCTTATCGGCATACCCGTTTACCCCGACCGAGCTCTTTGAAATATATGTCGTTGAGCTAGCGCTCCCCGATACTGTGCTATTACTTATAAGATGTGCTTGCGCGTTCCCGACAATATCCGGCATGCCGTCAATTATTGAAGTGGATGCGACAAATACATCTCCTGTAACCGTCGGGCTGTTATCTCCAAGAACATTTCCTGCACTGTATATACTCCCAATCAATTGAGAACTTTGCTGCATCTCAAAACCGCCTCGCCCGACCTGTACCCCGTATGAGAAGTTGGCACCGACTCCTTTGTCAAAAATAACCTTTATCGTCCGAAAATTCTGGTTAACACTTCCAACCGACGTAACCTGAAGCTGGGTGCCTGATGCAGCCGTCGTAGTGGTTGCGGTTGCTCCATTCAATGTGAGTGTTTCCGTTGCAGAATAATTTTTGTTTTTGAGAATACGCCAGCTCACATCCTCCGCTGACGCTTCTGCCAAGTAATAGCTTTTTTCTGCAGTAAGAATTTCGCGCGATTCCGCCGCCTGGTCGAGCGCTAAAAATGTGAACGCAAAAAAACCTGTAATACCTAAAAATAGCATAAAGACAACAACGGTCAGAACCGCCTGCCCCGCTTGAAGGTCTTGGGGGTATTGGGGAATGCTCTTAAAAATACCATTCACGGTTTTCATAAAAAGCTACGCTATTGATACGTCCCGCGTAAAAGTGCGGCGCTGTAAAAATTCCTCATAATGGATGAGTTTCTGTTTGACACTTGGAGTCCCATCTCTATTTTTACAGATTTTGAAGTGCTTGAAGACGTTATCTGGCGAAAAATAAGGTTGGTTACGATAACATCGGATTCAGTGAGCATAAATGTTGTTGTGGCTTTTTTCATCATAAGACGGCCTGTCTCCGGAGCAACATAAAAATCGGCGTCGACCTCTGTTGTGTCAGTGGCACTCCTGAACGTTCTCAAGGAAAGCCCTCCGAGACTTACGCCGAACGTTGAAGAAGCGTTGATATCTTCAGCAAGGCGTATCTCGCGAACCATCCGCTGCATGACAGAGTCGGCATTTCGCACAATCTTTCTCTCCAGCCGTATTTTTGCAAGAGACGTGGCAATAATGAGAACGCTGTTTACAACAAGAATCGATATGACAACAAAGATCATCAAATATACGACAGTCTCGATAAGACTGGTTCCTCTTCTTAAATTGCCAACATTTCTTTTTTTCATGCTCAATTATTGAAAATATTCGACGTATATGTTTGAAGTGTTTCACTCCGTGCTTTGTTTCTGGATGTCCATGTTACGGTAATAAAGATCTTTTTTGTGTTCGGATCCAGCGTCCCGCTTGGAGCGATTCTATCATTCGCATCCCGATAAACGTCATATAAAACAAATGTTCGCGTAAATTTTCCGTCAATTAGCGCCGGAACGGTTGTTGTCGCGCTATATGTGTTCGTCGTGGTTGAATACGCAAGATAATACGTCATACCCGACGTAAGCGGGGCGATATTTGCCGTCCAGCCCATATCGCGAATGCTTTTAAGGCCTTCCATGTTTTCTATCACAAGATACCCCGCCTGTAGCCGTTCCGTTCCGATAGCGGTAACTTTGATGGAATACTCGGCGACAAGTCCGAGCGAAAGCAGGACTCCCGAAATAATGGCGGAGCCAACGATGACCTCAATAAGAGAAACCCCCTTTTTAAGTTGGGACGAATGCTGTCTACCCATGGCACGCATAAAAATGCTTTTGTTTATTCTGCTCATTTTACTTCAGTAAGACCGGAACTGCCTATCGTAATCTGATGCGTTTTGGCGGGGTCGCGGATAATATGAAACGTTATTGTTCCCGTGTTTGAAACGTCTCCGGTAAGCCGCTGGAACACGATGTCGCGGGATGTGGAAGCAAGAGCAAAAGACGATATTTCGATAAGCGGCGGGAGATCGGTTACAACGTTTGTTGTCGTTGCCGCGTCATACGTGCTCCCCTGGAACAGGGTTATCGTTGTTGAAGAAAAATGAACTCCGTACGCGACAGACCCCTTAGACAAAAGTGTTTGAACGCGCGCTTTTGAAAGATTTCCCGCGGCAATATCAACCGCACGCAAGAGATTATTCGACTCGCGGTATGAGTTAAATGCGCGATATGCAAAACTTGTGAGAAGAACAACAATGCCGAGCGATATGACAACCTCGATAAGCGTAAATCCTTTTTTTCCCGCACGCGCCATATGCATATGTGTTATATCCCGTTCAAGGATGTGTAAATCGGCTGAATGATGGAAACGGCAAACACGGCAACAACGGCTCCAATAAATACCATGAGGAGAGGCTCGATTATGGTTGAAAGGTTCTTCGTCGTTTCATTCACTTCCTGTTCATAATCTTTATTTTCCTTCAAACACCGACGCACAGTCTCTACTCGTGGGTTTGGCTCAATGCCAGCAAATTCTACCACCTCAAAGCCTACCAACTGATCCATGACTTTCTCGTAAACCCCATTCCCCTTTATGCTGCCCTTGCCGTAAGTCAAAAGAACTTTTTTGCCAAAGGAATTAATATTGTCGGAGATTTTTTCCATGGCGGTTTTGCCAAAAATAATTTTTGTGGGATTACAAAAAACAAAATCATTCATCTCAAACTATTATAATAAATTCTTCACGAGATTAAAAGCATCTATTATTCTTAATTTATACTATCAAGGTCTCTTTTGTTATCATGATTCGTATCATCGGTGCAAAACCGGCCAGAGTTTTGTAAGCCTGCAAGGTTCCCTAAGCACTCCACAACCACCTTCCCCATCCTTGCTTTAATGTTTTAAAACAATGAAGCAGATAAAGACAAATTAAATTTTTGCCCTTTTTAAAAGAAGCGAATTGGAAACAACGGAAACCGAACTTAGGGCCATAGCCAAAGAGGCAAAAATGGGGTTTAGCAAAATTCCAAAAAGAGGATACAAAACGCCGGCGGCCACCGGAATTAACAAAATATTGTACCCAAACGCCCAAACTAAATTGAGCTTGATGGTTTGCAGAGTTTTTTTGCTTAAATTAATTGTAGCAACCACGCTTTTTAGATCTTTGTTAACCAGAGTAATATCCGCCGCCTCCATAGCCACATCAGTTCCGGTACTCATGGCAATGCCTAAATCCGCCAAGGCCAAAGCCGGCGCGTCATTAATGCCATCACCCACCATAACGACTAGCTGATTGTTCTTTTGTAGTTCTTTGATTTTCTCTTCTTTTTGGGCTGGTAAAACCTGAGCCAAAACATTTTCTTCTTTCATCCCCAGCATCTGACCGATTGTTAAGGCGGTTCTTTGGTTATCACCGGTAATCATAAAAACCGAAACTCCGATGTTTTGCAAGGCCTTAACCGTTTCTTTAGCGCTTTCCTTTAAGGTATCAGCAACCGCTATCAAACCAACCAACTTTTTCTCAATTACCAAATACATCACTGTTTTCCCCTGACTCTCTAATTCGGAAGCGCGTTGTGAAGCCAACGAGAACCGTAAGGGGTCCCCTTGCAGATATTCTTCCACTAAACTCCTGTTGCCAAAATAAACTTGCCTCCCTTCAATTACTCCCTTAACTCCTTTTCCGGGAATTGCTTCAAATGAAGATAACGTCAGGAATTCCACTCCCCGCGTTTTGCCTTCGTTAACAATAGCCTCTGCCAGGGAATGTTCGGAGCTTTTCTCAATTGAAGCCGACCATTGCAGGAGTGAATCTTGGCTCCAATTATCAAAAGGAATCAAGTCCGTAACTTTTGGCTTGCCATACGTCAAAGTACCTGTTTTATCAAAAACAATTGCTTTAATCTTACTGGCAATTTCTAAGGCTTTGGCATTTTTAATTAAAATTCCTTTTTGCGCTGCCAAGCCAGTACCAACCATCACCGCGGTCGGTGTTGCCAAGCCCATGGCGCAAGGACAGGCAATAATCAAAACCGCAATGGTGTTTAAAAAAGCATAAGTAAAAGAAGGCACCGGCCCCAAAATATACCACATGATAAAAGTCACGATCGCTGTCATTAAGACAATGGGCACAAAATAAGAGGAGATCAAATCCGCCAGTCTTTGAATGGGGGCTTTAGATCCTTGAGCTTCTTGAACCAATTTGATAATCTGCGAAAGCATGGTCTCCTGGCCTACTTTGGTCGCTCTAAAAACAAACGAACCGGTCTTATTGATGGTGGCACCAATGACCAAATCACCTGCTTTTTTATCCGCCGGCATGCTCTCACCCGTTACCATTGATTCGTCAATTGACGATAAACCTTCAGTAATAACTCCATCTACCGGAATTTTTTCGCCTGGCCGGACAATAATTAAATCGCCAACCACAACTTCTCCAATCAAAATATCTACCTCTTCCCTAGAACTTAAAACCTGCCCGTCCTGAGCGAAGCCGAAGGAATCCATGGAACCTCGTAATACCCGCGCGGTTTTGGCTTGTAAACCGATGAGTTTTTTTATCGCCTCGGATGTCTGACTTTTGGCTCGGGCTTCCAAAAAGCGGCCCAAAAGAATCAAGCCAATAATAATGGTTGAGGTGTCAAAATAAGGTTCAGCCGTTAACCCTTGGCCTTTAAAAAAGGCCGGAAAAATCAAAACCAAAACCGAATAAATAAAAGCCGCGGTGGTGCCAATGGTCACTAAGGTATCCATATTGGCATTGCGGTGTTTGATGGCCAAAATAGTGGCACGGTAAAAAGAGGCAGCGGCCCAAAATTGGACCGGCGCGGCCAAAAGCAACTGGACCCAAAAATTTTGTAAAAAAGAAGGTGAGGTTTCCTTAAGAGTTGGAAGGGTGGCCCAAAAAATTAAACCGCCAATGGCCAAACTAAAAGCCGCCTTTATCTTCAGGTCATTTAACTCTCTTTCTTTTTCTTTTTTTTCATCATCGTTTGAGACCGAAGAAGGCTCGTTAATCAGCTTGTAGCCGGCCGCATCCACCGACTTGGTTAAATTGTCAATGCTGCATTCTTCACTATTATAAACTATAGTGGCTCTTTCCGTAGCCAGATTCACGCTGGCCTCTAAAATGCCCGGTGTTTTCTTTAAAGATTTTTCAATCAACTGCACGCAGCTGGCGCAGTGCATCCCACGGATTAAAAAGTTCTGTTTAGTTGGCGGCATTTTAACTGACCACAATCTTCCCGTGGAACATATTCATTCCACAGGAAAAGGCAAATTCACCTTTGGTTTTAGGGGTTAAAATAATGGAAACCTTTTCGTTAAGAGGCAAAAGCTTCCTGATGCCAAAATCGGCTATCACCACCTCTTCCAAGCAAGAAGAAGGATCTGTGCGAAAGAAATTAAGAGTCGTTTCTTCGCCCAAAGGGATAGAAATTACATCCGGCTTATAGCCGCCCTCCACTAAAATCTCTAAAGAATCTTTGGCCCTTACAATCTTTTCCTTCTTGCCCAAAAAAAACCAGTAAATAAAAACTATCAAACCGCCGCCTAAAATTGCAACTAATATCTTGTCAAGCATGATAATATTATACTAGAAAAATTCAGACTTTTACAGAGTGTAGAATGTCATCCGATGACATAACCTTTTTCTTGAACCCTTTCTTTGATTTTATCCTCGCTTAGAATTGTCTCCTCAAACTCCGCCTCCATTTCGCCTTTTTGGTAACTTGCCTTAATAGACTTGACCCCCGGCAGTTCATCTTCCAAGCCTTCCAATAACATCACACAGGCGCTGCAATGCATGTTGGCAATCTTAAAAACTTTTTTTGTCATTGAAATTGGATTTCTCCGCGATACATTCCCATGGAACAGCTAAAACGCAAGGTTCCGGCTGGTTGCGGCGGGAGATCGATTACTTCGGTGCCGGAAACCGGCAAATTTTTTTCAATCCCCAAAGATGAAATAACAAAAGCCCGCGAACAACCAAAAGTATTGTTAGTCTTTAAATTAATTTGCAGCGGTTGATTGGATTTGGCCTCAAACAAAGAAGGCGAATATCCGCTTCCTGTTACGTCTATCGTAATTTCTCCAGGATTACTTAAAGAGGCTGCTCTTGATTTAGCGCTTTGTGCCGCTAGAATGGAGTCCTTAATTGTGGAAAGAGAAATTGGCGAACCGGCCAAATTTAAACCACTATTAATAGAGATAGCTCCCAAAACTAAAACCACCAAGGCCGCGACTTTTAAAAACCTCTGATGCAAATTTTCTCCCAAACGCGTGGCCAGATATGCCAACCCAAAAAATAAAGGCATAGTACCTAAGATAAACGAAAACATGATACCGCTGCCCAAAAAAGGACTGCCCGAACCAACTGCCAAAGCCATCATACCCTGCGTTATTCCACAGGGGATAAAAACCGTTAATAAGCCTAAAAAAGCCGGGGTTACCAAATCATCATGATTGTTTTTAGCAAATTTGCGAATATAACGAGTTAGAAAACGGGGCGGCTCCAGATTAAAATATCTAAAAATCGGGTGGACATTCAACATTCTTAAAGCTGTTCCCACCATAAAAATACCGATGCCGATTTGTAAAATAGCGCGGGTATAAGCCGAAAGCTGTAAAACTGAACCCAGACTACCTAAAAGAAAACCCAAAAAAGTGTAAGCCAAAAGTTTGGCTAAAAGAAAAAGGATCAGGGGCTGAAGTAGTCTATTTGAAGAAACCTTTTTTAGGCCTTCTTTAACCTCATCTTCAACTTCATGCGTTAATGCCATAGCCAAAAGTCCGCCCTGAACCGCCAAGCAGCTTAAGCCTCCGGTAATTAAACCCGTCAGAAATATTACCCCAAGATTAACCATAAGGTATCTAATCTTAGTCTCAAAAGCAGACGATTGACAATCATCATTTAGATGTATTTCGTCCTCTACGCCTTGTAGAGGAACAAGGGTTGAGATATAATACTCATAATTTCATGTCCTCTTTTCTAATTGCTCGTCAAAATCTTTTTTCCGAAAAAGGCCGGCTTTTGATTACCGCCGGCGGAGTCGCTTTTTCCGTCATCTTCATTCTTTTGCTTTTAGGGCTGTACCAAGGTTGGAGCACTCAAATAACCAAATTCTTAGGCGCAATTGACAGCGACTTGTGGGTTGGCCAAAAAGGCAGCCGCGATCTTTCACACAGCCTGTCTTTGCTTCCAATTGATCTTTTAGAAAAAGTCCAAAATCAACCCTCGGTCAAAGCCGTTTCTCCCTTTATCGGCCGCCAGCTGACTTTTGAACTAAAGGGCCAAGAAGCCCATCTTTATTTGGTAGGAGTAGATCCCGGAAATTTAGTCAGGCCTTACAAAATTAAAGAGGGTAAAGCTCGGCCATCTAAAAACGAAATTATTATTGACAACGCTTTTGCCCAAAAAGAGAGGTTAAAAGTTAACGATACTTTAATTATTCAAAGCAAAACACTTAAGATTGTCGGTATCAGCGAAGGCGGCAATCTTTTGGTTTACACCTTTGCCCTGATTGATCAGGCAGACTTGATAGATCTTTTGCAATTCCAACAGTTTACCAATTATTTTCTTGTTAAAACAAACATCAATGTGAATGAAGCGCAAAACCTTCTGCAAAAAGAATTTCCCGAACTTTCGATAGTCAAAAAAGAACAATTTCTAAAGAACAATGCCGCTCTTTTGTCAGAAACTTTCTTACCAATCATCGGTGTTCTCCTTCTGGTGGCGGTTTTAATAGGCATTGCCGTTATTGGCCTCACCATCTTTACGGCCGCTATCGAAAAAAGCCGAGAATACGGGGTCTTAAAAGCCTTAGGTTTTACTGACCGGCAACTTTTTGCTATCTCCTTAATCCAATCAATTATTGCCGGGTTTTTGGGTCTTTTGCTTGGAAATATTTTGGCGCCGCTTTTGGCTTTTTTGGCGCAAACTATTACCGGCGGATTTTTATACGAAGTCGGCCCAAGAGAAATTATTTTAGTGGCGGTTTTAACTTTAGTGATGAGCATCGCCGCCTCGCTTTTACCTTTGCGCCGAATCTTGTCCATTGATCCGGCCCAAGTTTTTAAGGCTTAACAGAGCCTTAAAAACCCGCAAGGGGACCCCTTGCTGAGATTGTCAAAAAAGCGGCAATCCGATGAACCGATTCATCGGGCTAAAAGAAAATGATCCTGAAAACAAAAAATCTCTTTAAAATCTTTAACCCTAAAAGTGCGGCCGAAGTGACGGCTGTTAATGGAATCAATTTTGAATTGCAACAAGGCGAAATCGCCATGATTATGGGACCCTCCGGCTCTGGCAAGACCACCTTCATCACGATGATTGGGGGGTTGCTTAAGCCTACCAGCGGCTCTGTTATTTTTGACGGCCATCATTTGGAATCAACCAGCCAAAAGAATCTTACCGTTATCAGAAGACATGAAATCGGCTTCATCTTTCAATCCTTTAATCTTTTGCAAAATTTGACGGCGCTTCAAAATGTGTCAATAGCCGGTTTTGGAGTTTCCAATCCCGAGATTAAAGCCTCTGAACTGCTAAAAAATTTGGGGCTAAAAGATCGTCTAAACACAAAACCGGCCAACCTCTCTGGCGGTGAAAAACAAAGGGTGGCCATTGCTCGAAGCCTGATCAATAACCCTAAACTGATTCTAGCCGACGAACCAACCGCCAATCTGGACAAAACGCATGGCCATGAAGTAATGCAACTTTTATGCTCCATTGGCTGCGAACAAAATAAAAGTATTATCATTGTCAGCCATGACGAACGAATTAAAGAGGTGGCGCACCGGGTTTTGTATATTGAAGATGGCCGGCTTATCAAAGAGGAAAAGGGCAACCATAACAAAGTCTGCTCCATGAAGACTCACTTTTTATAGAGAACTCGCTTATATGAAAAACTGGAATTTGGGCAATCTTTCTCAAAAAATAATGGATTTTCTGTGGCAAAAAGGTGCCAGTCGTATTGGCGACGTTAGGGCCGGCCTAAGGGACCGGTCAGCTTATACGACTATTGCTACTTTGGTTGGGAGGTTATTGCGGCGCGGATTTCTAAAACGAAAACACGAAGGACGTGGTTTTCTTTATCAGCCTGTTTTGTCAAGAGAAAGTTTTTTAAAACAACAATCTCAGATAACTATCAGCGGCTTGTTCAAGAAGAACAAATCCGCCGAACTTCTTGTTTCCCAATTTATTGATAATCTGGAGAAAATCGATCCGCAAAAATTAAAAGAACTTCAAAAATTAATCCAAAAAAAGCAGCCAAAAAACTTTAATCACAATCACCATGAACATTACTAAAGATAATCTTACCTTCCTAACACAGGCTACTCTTTCACTTGCAGGTCTCTTTCTTGTAACAGGGTCTTCCATAAAATCGCTAGCCTCATCTTTTAATTATCTTAATCGCCTTTGTTCCCACATGTATGACGGCTGGCAAAAAGTACTTTTGACCCTTAAAAATTATCCCACCGACCCTTTGGCTATTATTCTGGGGATTCTTCTTTTCTCTGGCCTGATTTGGGCTTTCTTTGTTCTGACTAAGCAAATTAAAGAAACGAGACGATTCGCCAAAGAAAACTACACTCATCATTTAAAATCGACAATGGCAGCCTTTTGCCATGGATTGATCCATCGCTCAATTTTTTTAAACCAAACACTTTTGAAAAAATTGTCGCCTCTGGAAATTCAAGCGGTTGTTTTACACGAAGAGTATCATCTAAAAAATTTTGACAATCTTAAAGTTTTGATTACCCGCTTTTTGGGAAGGCTCCTGTTTTTCCTGCCATTTATTAAAAATTTGGGCGAGGCTTTTGAAAAAGAAAAAGAGTTTGCGGCTGATTCTTGGGCCGCCAAGAAAGTTGGAGCTTTAACCGTGGCCGCCGCCTTATATCGTCTTTTAGAAACATCCTCGGCCACTAAAGAGGAAAATCTCATTGGAAACTTTACCGGGGCGACCAACCGAATTGAACGACTCTTGGGGGAAAAATCAAGAAAGACTAATCTTTCTTTACGTTCGTGGTCCATCAGTCTCCTGATTATTTTTTTTATTGCTTTGTCTTTTTTCCAAAAACCTTTTGCTTTGGCTCAAAACCAAATGCTAATGCCGACCGAAAAAGCAAACGACGTCTGCAATTTTAACTGTATCCCATACCTCCACCCCAAGGCTTGTTCCGTCCCTAAAAACAACTCTTGACAATAACCAAGACCTACTACATTATGTAGTAAATGAGGAATAACCGCACCCGCTGCGATCCGCCGGACTGGATTTACGCCTCCCTTAAGGGAGAAAAATGCCCTATTTGCCAAATGCCGGTTTCGGAAAAATTCATTTTTGAGCATAAAAAGTGGTTTTGTTCAAAGTCTTGTCTTAACGCTTTTGAAACCAACCTTAAACATCAGATCAAAAATCCCAAAGAAAGGAGGTGTCTATGACCGAAGATCAAAGTTCTAAAACAAACGAAACGCATCATCCTTCAAGCCAGGCAGAAAATTCAGTCGTCTTGCGTTTTCCAAAACCCAACCTGCAAGTTGTCGTCTTAGGCCTGATCGCTTTGGTTACCCTTTTTCAAAGCTTTCAACTGGTACGAATCAGCGCTCAAACCGGTTCAACGGAAGTTAAGGCCGTCCCAGCCAACACCTCTGCCGCAAGCAGCGGATCGTCTGGCACGGGCAGTAACACCGATGTTCCGCAATCAATGGTGGGCGGATGTTAAAAGCTAAACTATGCAAAAAATTTTCTTAATAATTGCTCTGGTGGGAACTTTAACCGGAGCGCTTTTCTCTACCAAAACTCTGGCCGTCATTAATAAAAATATGGCCGCGGCCAAAGAAGCCGCCAGACCGGCCAATGTCAAGCTCATCAAAATTACGACTCCCAATTGTCAGGATTGCTTTAATATTGACGAAGCGGTTTTGGGTTTGCAGAAGTTAAACGTTAACATAGAAGAAGAAAAAAGTTTGACCTTTGACTCTCCGGAAACCAAAGCGCTGATTTCAAAACTTTCTATCAAAAAAGTACCTACCTATCTGCTAACGGGTGAAGTCAATAAGGAAACGATCGGTGACTTTGTCAAAACCCAAGGAGAAGTTAAAGATCGTACTTTCATTTTTAATAAGTTATTGCCTATCTATCTTGACCCAATCAGCGGGGAGGAACTGGGAAGGGTGACGGCAACCTTGATAACCGATTCGTCCTGCTCTCAATGCCAAGACTTAAAACCGGTACTGGAAAATTTTAAGAAAGCCGGCCTTAAGATAAAAGACTTCAGAGAATTTGCTTGGAATTCTTTGGATGGCAAGCGTCTGATCGCTCAATATAAAATTACCAAAATCCCCGCTTTTATTTTTTCGCCGGAGTTTGATTTATACGATGCCATCAAAGCCGCTTGGTCCAATTTTGGCACGGTCGAGGAAGATAAAACTTATGTGGCAAGAAACATCCCTTTGCCGTATAGAGATTTAACCAAGGGAAAAATTGCCGGCCTGGTGGATCTTGTTTACCTGACCGATTCCAGTTGTGCTGATTGTTATAAAGTACAGGATGTGCAAAAACCAATTTTGACACAAGGATACGGCGTTGCTTTGCGTTCCGAACGAACCGTAGATGCAGCCTCGGCAGAGGGTAAAAATTTAATAAGCCGCTACGCCATCACCAAGATTCCAACTATTTTATTATCGCCGGAGGCGGATCAATACTCCAATATCAAAGACATTTGGCAAAGCGTCGGCACGGTAGCCGCAGATGGCTGGTATGTTTTTACCGGACTTAGTCAGCTGGGAAACATTACTTACAAAGACTTAATCGAAAATCAAGTTGTTAAACCTGCGGAACAAACTAAAAAATGATCAAAAATATATTAAACAGATTAAAAACCAAACTAAGATTTAATCGCAATTTCATTGTTCTGCCTTTGGGGCCGGTTTTTATTTGGCTTTTGATCTTTCTCTTTTTATTCAACCAGTTAATGATTGGCAAGATTGCCATGACCTTAGGCATGACTTCCGGAAGCGGGACGCTGGCGTCAATTTTAGGCATCAAAGGCAGTGCTGCCAAAACAATTATTGCCCCAAAAATAAATCCTGACGGAAAGACTACTTCCCTTTTTGAATGGCCGACGATCACTGAAGTTTTGGCAAACCCCAGAAGCGGCAACGCGCTGGCAGATGCCAAAGTCGTGATGATAGCCACCGGCAAACCATTTTATGCCCCGGAGGATATCTCTTTTGATGATCCGATAAGCGCCCAAAAAAAGTGGGGAGCCTTTGAAACAACCATCAAGTTGTCAACCGCCAAGGATGCCAGATTTCAAAAACTTATTTCCACTATGATGACTTGCAGCTACTGTTGCGGTAGCGCTAATAATGTGACTATGAATAAAAACTGCGGTTGCGCCCACGCTAAGGCTGTTCGCGGTTTTTACCGTTTTATGATCCAAAATTATGGTGATAAATATTCGGACGAGCAACTTGTTGGTGAATCGCATCGTTGGTATGCCATTTGGTATCCTAAGGGGATGTTGGAGGATTATCTTTTGGCCACCGGAAATGAAAATGCTTTGCCGCACGAGACGCATGGCGGTGCAGGTTCAGATGGCAGGCACGGAATAAAATGATCAGCGATTATTACGATTTTTTTCTATTCCTGGGTGTGCTCCCTATACTTGGAGTGATAATTTATCTTTTACCTTTGAGATATCCTAAAGATATCATTATCCCAATACCTAAAATCTCCCTCCCCAAAATATCCATCTCTGTAATCCTCTTGGCCATTATTATCGGTGGATTTTTATTAAATCAGCTCTTGATGTGGAGGCTTATTTCCTCTGGCCGGTTAAAAAACGTTTTACCTGCGATCAGTATCAATATTACTAAAAAAGGGTGAGCCGTAATCATGGATTTAGTTTTGGTTTCCTTCTCGTTTCTGGCCGGTCTGCAGGCATTCTTTGCTCCGTGCAGTATTGCCTTAATCCCGGCGTATGTCGGCTATTATGTTAAACAGGAAACGGGAGAAGGCGGTAAAAGACAACAACTTCTTTTTGGTCTTAAGGCCGGCAGTTTTGCCAGCTTGGGGCTAATAAGTGTTTATGTTGTTTTTGGTATTATTCTTGCGTTTTTTGGCCGCCTCATTGCTCCAGTATTTCCCTGGATAGAACTTGCTACCGGCGGATTGCTTATATTTATGGGGTCGTCAACACTGCTTGGTTATGAATTTGCAATTAGACCGCCGGTTGTTATCCAAACGAAATCGACTGGGACAAAAAGATTTTATCTTTTTGGTGTCGCTTATGCTTTTGGAGCGTTAGGGTGTACTTTACCGATTTTTTTACTTGTTATTTTTCAGTCGCTGGCTCAAAAGGGAACGCTCGGAGGAGTTGTTAATTTTGTTGCATATGCCCTAGCCATGTCTAGTTTAATGATTGTATTTTCGCTTATCTCGTCTTTATCAAAGAGCGCAATGCATAAGTTTTTGGCAAAATACATGGGAACAATCCAAAAAAGTGCCGGGGGTTTAATTCTTCTGGTCGGAATTTATTTGATCTATTTAGCGTTACAAGTAATTTCAATATGATATGAGTTTACCAAAGGTTATCTGGACTGAACAACAAATTTTTAAAAAGACACCATTGTTTCTGGTGATACTCGTAACATTATTTATTGGCTTTAATGTTTATATGAATCTTAATATTAAAAATATAAGTCAAGATATTACCCAAATTGAAAAAGCGGCAGATAAACCTCCAAGGGTAGTAAATTCCGAATTTAGTAAGAAAATTGAACTGGGGGAGAAAAGTTGCCCTAATATCAAGGCTGGCAATCCTAATGCTCCTTTGAAATTTAAAGTGTTTGAATCAGAAACATGTCCATATTGTATTGCCCAAAATAAAGTTTTGGATCAAATTTTACCTGAATACGGAGATCTTTTTTATGGAGAATGGTACGAAGTGAACTCTTGTACTAACGACGCTCAGAAGTATAGAATCTCTGGCATCCCCACCTTTATTTTCACGGCCAAAGGAAGAGAAAAGCCCCCGGCTTACGGCTTTTTGGATAAACAGCAATTAACTGATTATATTTGCAAAGTAAGCGAACAATGTTAATTATTTGGTACTAAATTATGGAATACGGATATGGTAATTGGCTTATAGTAATAGTTTTGAGCGGATCATTCATCTGGTTTGCTTACGATGCCTTCAAACCTAAAACAGGGATTGACTGGCAATCCTTTGGGGCCTTCTCTGCTTTTATAATCGCTCTTTTTACCGAAATGTATGGTTTCCCTTTGACAATATATTTACTTTCTTCGTGGCTTGGAAATCGTTTTCCTCAAATCAACTTCTCTCATAATGCAGGACATTTATGGGAAGATTTACTGGGGAATACGGGTGATCCACATTTTAGCATCTTACATATCTTAAGCTATGTATTAATTATCGGAGGCCTAATCTTAATCAGTGCTTCCTGGAAAATGCTTTATCAAGCCACAAAGGAACAAACTATCGCCAGAACCGGACCTTACAAATATATCAAGCATCCACAGTATGTTGGTTTTGTAATCATTATTTTTGGCTTTTTAATGCAATGGCCAACCCTCCCAACCTTAATCATGGCACCAATCCTGATTATTATGTACATCAGACTCGCCCGAAAGGAAGAAAAAGATGTTTTGCAAAAATATCCTCAATACCGAGATTACTTTAAAAAGACACCCGCCTTTTTGCCATCAATCAAAATTATATAGATCTCACATTTCAAAAGTGGACTTAAGGTAAGCTCTATGAAGATGTCACAAAGAACTTTTTAGTACGTTTTTGGAATGTGACATCTATAAAAGCAATCATGCCTTTCTAAATTACTACTACACGTTGTAGTATTTATATGCTAGACTTAATCAAATGAATAATTTAACCGTAAATATGGATCTTTTGAGAAAAGCCTGTGCTAAAGGAATCTTGGCTTTCTCTATTCTTTTATCTGTGTATTTCCTGATCCTAACCCTTGTCTCAGGGTGGAAATTTGCCTGGGAACAATTTTCCCAATTTTGGTACTACATTCTTAGCCTGGCTTTAGGCTTTGGGGTTCAATTTGGCCTTTACAACTACCTAAGGGACATTGCCAAAGAGCAGGCTCTAACCAGCAAGGTTGTAGCCGCCTCAGCTACAACTTCTACTGCTTCTATGATCTCCTGTTGCGCTCATTATTTAACAACCATTTTACCGATTCTTGGGATAACAGGGATAATCACCGTCATCTCCCAATATCAAGTCCAATTTTTCTGGGTTGGTTTATTTTTTAATTTATTAGGAATTATCTATATAGGAAATAAAGTCTTAAGGGTTAGCGGTCTCATGATGAATAAGGCTACAATTATTTATAGTATTCTGACGGTTATAATTTTAGTGATTGTTTTTTTCAACAGCGTTTCTATAAAAATAGGATCAACCAGTAACACTGGGGTCGTTTCCGGATCCACTCAAGCCGACAACAACAGTCTAAAAACAAAGGAGAGCAATGAAGGCCCGGTTTCGGTAACTGTTGCTCCGCAGAGTTTGGATGTTGGCTCACCAACTTGGAATTTTGAAGTTAGCTTAAATACTCATGCCGGATCAATTGACGCTGACCTAGTTACTGTCTCCGAGCTTTTAGATGACCAGGCTCAAGTATATAAACCATTGTCATGGGAAGGCTCTGCTCCGGGAGGCCACCATCGCCAAGGAGTTTTAAAATTTAATCCCATTTCACCAAAACCTAAGTCCATTGAATTGAAGATAAAAAATATCGGCGGAGTTGCCGAAAGGAGTTTCAAATGGATCTTTTAATTAGCGCCTCATTTATTGCTTCGTTTTTGGCGGGGATTGCCGCTCTTTTTGCACCCTGTTGCATTACCGTTCTTCTGCCAACTTACTTTGCCTCAATTTTCAAAGAAAAAAGCAAAGTGTTTTTAATGACTTTTATTTACTTTATCGGCATCTTGACTATTTTTCTGCCGATTGGCCTTGGCGTATCATTCATCACGCAAATATTTAGCCAATACCACGACACCATCTTTCTTCTGGGCGGAATCTTTTTACTATTTTTAGGTTTAAGCCTTATCTTAGGACAACAATTTTCTTTACCGTTTAGCGTTCACCCGGAGTTACGGGGCCAGGATTTTGTCTCGGTTTATATTTTAGGTATCTTCTCAGCCATTGCTACCACCTGCTGCGCTCCGGTTTTGGCCGGGGTTCTGACTCTATCAGCACTGCCCGGATCATTCTTATTGGGAGGAGCCTACACTCTGGCCTATGTTTTGGGAATGGTTTTGCCTCTTTTTATGATGGCTTCTTTTTTGGATAAAATTAATTTTACCCAAAAGTTTTTTGTTTTTAGAAAAAGCCTCTCTTACAAATTGCTGGGTCAAAACATTCAGTTGACTTTGGCCAACCTGTTTTCAGGCTTGATGTTTTTAATTTTGGGAATAGTCATTTTGTATCTGGACAAAAGCAAACAGCTAATGTCCCATTCTTCGTATCAAGTTACCCTGAATATCTATTTAACAAAATTTATCAAATTAATTGGCAATTTTACAAAAGTTATTCCCGAGGCTCTGTGGGCCGTCATCTTTGTAAGCATCGCTCTACTTATCTGCTATCTCGCTATTAAGCAATTTATTTCTTCAAAAAAGAAGAAGCCGGAGATTCTTTAGGAAGGTGGTGATTTATTTTGGAAAACAAAACAAATCTTATTACAATTTTAGGCGTGGGGATCATTGTTGTTTTAGTCTTGATTTTTGCCAATTTTAATATTGGAATAACCGTAAATGGCAAAGGGGTAACTTTGGCAAATCAAACAGCCAACGGATCGCAGGAAGATCCTATGCATGCGGGGTCTCAAGCCGGCGACGCCGCGGTTTTTAATAATTTGGTTGGCAAAAGCGCGCCTGATTTTACCTTAGAAAATTATAAGGGCGAAAAGGTTGCTTTAAGCAGTTTAAAGGGCAAAAACGTGATTCTGTTTTTCAACGAGGGTTTAATGTGTTACCCGTCTTGCTGGAACCAGATTGCCGCTTTTGGCAAAGATTCAGACCTGAAAAATTTGGCAGTCATCTTAAACATCACGGCTGACCTTAAAAACGATTGGAAACAGGCAATCGATAAAATGCCAGAGCTCGCCTCGGCCACCGTCCTTTTTGACAGCAACCGGCAGGTTTCCACCGCCTACGGAGTTTTAACGCTAGGTTCGTCAATGCATAAAGGACAGTTTCCCGGACACAGTTATGTAGTGATTGATAAAGATGGAATTGTCCGTTTTGTCAAAGATGATATTCAAATGGCCGTCAGAAATAACGAGCTAACCCAGGAATTAGGCAAACTTTAATTGAGGACAATGCGAGTTTTGCACGGAAAAATATGATTAAGATAGAATTTATCACCGCACCCATCTGTCACGAGTGTGCTAAGGCTAAAAGAATCATTAAAGAAGTAATGCTTAAGTACCCTGAAACGCAGTTAGAAGAGATTGATGTTATGACTGCAAGAGGGATGGAGCTGGCGCAAAAATATTGCATCATGGCCAGTCCGGCCATCATTATTAATGGTCAGTTGTTTTCAACCGGCGCTTTAAGCAAAGAAGATTTTATGAAGAAATTAAATGAATTAAAGGGTTAATCGCTCTTTTTTTCCTCAAACCATTTTTCTAAATCCATAGCCGCCATACAGCCAAAACCAGCCGCGGTAACGGCCTGACGATAAGCCGGGTCAGCCGCATCCCCTGCCACAAAAACAGCGTCAATCGAGGTTTTGGTTTTTTCGTGAATAACAATATAGCCTTTTTGGTCTAATTCCAGTTGCCCTTGAAAAATCTCTGTGGCTGGCTTGCGGCCAATGGCAATGAATACACCCGAAACTTCAAGGGCTAATTTTCCCGATGTTAAAACATCCTCTAAAACCAAACCTTCAACTTTTTCCTTACCCAAAATGTCAACCACAATTTTGTTGGTTAAAATGTTAATTTTGGGGTTGCTCTTGACCCTCTCCAACATAATGGGAGTCGCCTTAAAATTTTCACTACGATTAATTATAGTAACTTGTGAGGCAAACTTGGTTAAAGCCAAGGCTTCCTCCATTGCACTATTCCCACCGCCAACAACCGCCACTTTTTTATCTTTAAAAAAGAATCCGTCGCAGGTGGCGCAAACTGATACGCCTTTGCCAATTAATCTTTGCTCGTTTGGCAACCCCAACCATTGGGAAGCCGCACCGGTCGCAATAATCACGCTCTGAGCTAAAAAGGAGTTAGTTTCACCTTCAATTAAAAACGGCTTTTTTGAAAAATCTACTTTTTTAACATCGTCTTTTAAAATTTGCGCGCCAAATTCGTGGGCTTGGTCTGCAAACTTTTGCATTAAATCCGGACCTAAAATGCCTTGAGGAAAACCCGGATAATTTTCTACTTTAGTTGTCAACATTAACTGACCGCCCCAAGCGCGGCCGGAAAAAATAACGGTTGATAAAAAAGCGCGGCTAGTATAAATAGCCGCAGTCAGTCCGGCAGGTCCGCCGCCGATGATAATTACATCTTTTGCTTCCATATTAAATCTGCCTTCCCAGAGCCTTCTGGTAAACCTCTTTTGGTTGCACCCCCACAAATTGCTCCACAATTTTTCCATCTTTAAAAATAATCACAGTTGGTATTCCTTGAACGTTGTATTGCTCGGAAATGTTTGGATAATCATCAACATTTAACTTACCAACCAAAACCTTGTTCTCATACTCTTTGGCAATCTCTTCAATAATCGGCGCCAGCATTTGGCAAGGACCGCACCAGGCCGCCCAAAAATCCACTAAAAAGATTCCTTTTTTATCAAGGACTTCAGATTTAAAATTTTTATCGGTTAAGGTTATTTCCATCATCGCTGAGGTCGCACCTGTTAAGAAAAGCCGCCAAAGGCGGCTATTTACCCCGCATTAGGCGGGGCGGGTGCGACCTCTCAAGATTACTTATGGTTCAATCTTAACAAAAGGATTAAAATTTTCCAAGTATGGAAAAACCAAATATTCTGCCAACAGAACAACGCTTTCCTCAAAGAGGCGGCAAGGTTTTGGTGGCGCAAAAGATTCATTATGAATCCGGCGAGTTAACCGAAGGAATTGTTCAGGAGGTTTTGACTTCAGCGCGTTTCCACCCACGAGGTCATAAAGTCAGACTGACAAACGGCATCATCGGCCGGGTGCAAAAGTTTGTGACTGGGGAAACTCCTCTGCCTTCTCCAATCACGCCAATCGTATTCGATGACGATCCCGGAGCTTTAGTATGAAAAAATATAGCCCTTCCACCATTATCTTTATTATTTATCTCATTGCCATTGTTTTTTTAATGCTTTATAAAAGCGTCTCCTTAACCCCGGACCGGCTTTTAATTGTCTTTCTACTGGGAGTAATTGTTTTAGCCAAAAGTAAATTAAAAAGTTTTGTCAAAGATTGGCTGCCGTTTGTTGGTCTTTTACTGGGTTACGAGATTTTGCGTGGCTTGGCCGATGGCTTTGGCTTTAAAGTTCATTCGCAAATTCTGATTCAGGCAGAAGAATCTCTTTTTGGCTTTTTACCAACCATCAAACTACAGGAAATTTTTTATCAACCAGCTATTGTTCATTGGTATGACGTGTTTTTTATGCTTACCTACTTTACCCATTTTTTGTACCCGTTTTTAATTGCCTTATATCTTTGGTTTAACAACCGGGAATTCTTTCAAAAATTTACCAGCGCTCTCTTACTAACCTCTTTTTCCGCTTTCATCTTTTTTACTCTTTTCCCCACCATGCCACCATGGATGGCCGGTCAAGACAAAATCATCCTGCCGATCCACAAAATCATTAACGAAACCCTGGATAAAACCCGGTTGAATCATTCCCTTTCCACCTTTTACCAAAAACTAAACCCCAACCCCGTGGCGGCTTTTCCCTCGCTTCATTCCGGCTATGTTACCTTATCTTTGTTGACGCTTTTGGCATATTCACCAATCATCGGGTTAGCTTTTCTGCCCTTACCTTTAGCCATTTGGTTTGGCACGGTTTACATGGGAGAACATTATGTAGTGGATCTATTGGGAGGAGCTTTATTAGCGATTATCTGTTTTATTATTGTATTTAAAAACGAGGGAATTGTCCGATTTCTTAAAACTCTAATGTCTAGGCGCCAATCATAAACTCCACCACATCCCCTTCTTTCATTTCATATTCTTTACCCTCGAATCTTACTAATCCTTTTTCCTTGACTCCCTTCCAACCGCCTTCCCTGACAAAATCATCAATGGAACAAACCTGCGCTTTAATAAAACTTTTTTCAAAATCCGTATGAATAACCCCGGCGGCTTGTGGCGCTTTGGTACCTTTGACAACTGTCCACGCCCTCACCTCTTTTTCACCGGCCGTTAAAAAAGAAAGCAAATTCAATTTTTCGTAGGCTCTTTGGATTAATCTTTCCAAGCCGGATTTTTCCAAACCTAAGCTTTTTAAGTACTCTTCTTTTTCTTGCCTTTCTAGAACGGCCAACTCCGATTCCACCAAAGCCGAAATGGCTATCACATCATTGCTTTCTACGCCTTCGATTTTTTCAATTTTTGAGGTATCTAATAATAGTGGATCTTTTTCCGAAACATTTAAGACTACTATAATTGATTTAAGCGTTAAAAGATTTAACTGTTTTATTTGTATCATTTCTTCGTCATCCAAGTTAACCTCTCGTGCCTCTCTGCCTTGATTTAGGGCCTCCCGTAATTTTAAAACTGCCTGCCAACCAATTAATTGCTCTTTAGAAGGCTTGCCCCGTGGCTCGCTCTGTTTTTCCAAGGTTTGCAAATCAGCCAGAATCAACTCCGTTTTTAAAGTTTCCAAATCGCTTTTAGGATTTGTTGACCCGGCATTAACCACTTTTTCATCTTCAAAACCGCGCAATACATAAACAATTAAATCTGTCTCCCTAATATGGGCCAAAAACTTATTGCCCAGACCCTCACCTTTGGAAGCGCCGGAAACAAGACCGGCAATATCAACAAACTTAACAACTGCCGGTACAATTTTTTGGGTATTAACAATTTTGGCCAAAACCGCCAAGCGTTCATCCGGAACTTCAACAATCCCGACGTTTGGCTCAATAGTACAAAACGGATAATTAGAAGCATCCGCCACCTGTTTGGAAAGAAGAGCATTAAAAAGGGTAGATTTACCCACATTAGGGAGGCCAACAATTCCGCAAGAAAGATTCATGGTTAGTATTGTAACAAAACTATGAAAAAAGGCGCGACTGATAATCGTATTGCACAAAAACAAATGCAGATTGACTAAAAAAATCAACTCCTCAAAGGAATTTTGCGCATTATTCGCAAAGCATCCTTGGGGAGTTTTTTATTATCTCCAGAAACCAAGTAACTTTTAAACCGCCGCGCCTGCCCCGACTTAGTCAAAGGTTTCCTAAGGTTAATCCGATGCCCTTTCTGGAACCCCTAAGAGTAGCAATGTCGAGCCTTCAGGATTAGGGCTGATATCTTGTCAATAGGCAAAGACCATTGATCTTAAGCCTTGTTGTTGATTTATCCTCCAAGATACAGTATAATTGATCTGATCGGAAACGATCAGTAACATAGGCTTAAGGGCTCTCAAAAGGGGTCCTTTTTGCTTTTTAGACAATTTGCTTTTTAACCTCCTCTTCAATTTCGTCCGCGCGGCAGATAAAATTACGAATTTTTTGGATATCAAAGATTGGAACCCCTGTTTC
>Ga0209211_10002812_pt1 | contig 29322 bp, 29 predicted proteins | sample RifGroA2_FD_183992 | JGI IMG/M metagenome (GOLD analysis project Ga0209211, IMG submission 183992) | Groundwater microbial communities from Rifle, Colorado, USA - Groundwater A2 (SPAdes) (version 2) | ecosystem: Environmental > Aquatic > Deep subsurface > Groundwater | place: Rifle, Colorado...
TCCGTGATCGGGTTCGCAAACCGGCCGGTACAGGTCGCCGTTGCATACGCTGGCAGCGATGCCCCTCCAGCGGCAATGGCGAGCACAAGGATGAGCGCAAATTCACGGAAGGACTTCATCGACCCTTAACCTCTTCCCGTCCTGAGTCACGACGGCTGGCACCTGATGAATGCCCAGGCGGCGAACCAGCGTCCCGCCCTGGTCGTAGAAAACCTGGCGCTTCCAGTCGCGCATTAGATTCAAGGGTTCACCGGCAACCAAAATCGGCTTTACTGCTCGATCCTGTTCCCGCAACAGCTGCCGGGCGAAGGAAACCTGTCGTCGATCTCTGCCATCAAAGAAGACGAGTTTTTCGCGAAGAGATGTGTGATCGAGTGGATTTACCTTCTGTCCACGAGCGAACAGGAGCACGCCATCGGCACCGCGGATGTCCCGATCCAGCGTCCACGTCGGGTCGATAAAATAAGTGCGTTTGGCTGCGGTTGTTTTGAGGCCGTGTGTAGGTTTTGGCTTCTCGATAGCACCGACGACGAGATCACGGTATTCGCCTTGCTTCCTGGCAAGCTCACCGCTTTTCTCCATCCGATTGAGGCGCGACTGGATGACTTCCAGCAGATCCGGTTCGGCAATATCGTAGGTCGGCCCGACAACACCGAGATCGTCAGCGTGTGCGATAGGCATCAGACCGAGAAGCAGCATGGCAAAGAATTTGGCGTGAATCGACATGAGGTCGATTCTGGGCGCGAGATAGCGGCGATGGCTTTTGAAATGCGCACTTTTAGGGCGCATTTCGGCAACGTAGGCCACATCAGATTCGATGTGTATTCCATACTCGGCCTCTTCGCCGCGCTGCCATTGCCGCGTACAACTTCTATCCGGCTCGTTTATCGTCATGCTCCTTAAATAAAGCAAAACGCCCCTCCAGAAATGGTGGGGCGTTTTGCTTTAAGGGTTTGTTTGTGATCTGCTTGAGGTTCTGACAATACGTTCTGACAATACGCCGCACAGGTACTTGTTCCTTGTTACCCTACAAGGGGCGGTTCTTGTATTTATCGGGTTAGGCGCAATACTGTTCACTTAATAACAATCTTTGGTTCAATCACCCGATTCAGCGGCTCGGATCGCTTGCGGACTCGATAGCCAGACATTTTTCGCTTTACGCCGCGCGGGTTGTGCTTTCCCCGGCTCTGCTTGGCGCGCCCGCGCGCAATTTCCTTGAGCAGGCTCATTCGCCAGATCGGCCATTCCTCAGGGGGGGATGGCCCCGGCTCCGGGGAGACGGCGGGCGAGCACCCTGGCGGCATGGACGAACGATAGATCCTCGGCCAACTGACCGGTGTGTTCCGCCGCCTCGTACATCAATCTGCGAATGGCCGCGTGGGTCAGCATCAGCCCGTAGAACTCCTGGCGTACAAGGTCTGGGGTTTTGCTGCGCAGAACCTTTCTTTCCTCCCGCAAATGCGTCTTCACTTCATCGAGCATCCCCTCGATCTTCCAGCGCCGGTGATAAAGCGCGGCCAATTCTGCTGCGGGACCCTCTGCAGGGGCGAGAATATTGGTGACCAGGCGGTAAAGCGGTTCGGCATCGGGCACCCCTTCCAACCCGTATTCGATAACCCTCACCGCGATGCCGTTCTGCTTGCGTCTGCGATCCAGGTCGCCAGCATAAACCGTGGACAAATAGGAGCCGTCCGGCAACACCTTCTCGCGCGGCAACCGCAGGTTCGATTTCACGCGCCACAGCAGGGCGGCGCCCGTCGCCGCCGCCTCGCGCCAGATATCGTAACCGAAAAATAGCCGGTCGGCGATCACCAGCATCGCGGGATCAAGGGACTGGAACAGTTTGCGCGCCAAGGCGTTCTCGCTTTCCCGGCATCCCCCCATCTCCACCTTGCACAGCGTGTGGGTCGCGCACTCCCCCAAGCCGACAAACCGTATCTGCGGAAAAGCTGCCTCGCCCCGCCCTCCGCCCGGATAACCGAACGCTTCGGCATTGCCCTTCTCGTCCGGCACGTCCAGCGTCGAGCCGTCGATACCCATCACGCGCCACCGTCGATACCACGCGCCTTCGACACCCTCGGCGGCAACCGGGGATACCTGTCGGTCGAATACCGCCCGCATGGCTTCCCAGCCCAAGCGTGTCCGCCCCTGGGATATCGCCGCTTTGGTCACTTCGGCTTCGCTGACCTCATCTCCGTAAATCCGGCGCAGTCCTTCGATGACCAGCCGCAGAACTTCCTCGTAGGCCACGCGCGGGTACAGACACATGGCCATGACAAAGTACACCAGCACTTCGCGCGGCAGGTCTCGCCGCTTCCGCGTATGGGCATCGCAGCCGACCAGCGCTTCCCTGACTTTATCCAGCGGGCAATTGAACGCGAGAAAACCCACCGTCAGGTAATCCGCCAGCCGTGCGCCGCCCGGCAATAATCCTTCTGTTCTCGCCATTTCCAAACCCCATCAAGCGGAAAGCTTGGAATTTACTACAAAATCTGTTTTAAGTGAACAGTATTGGGGTTAGGCGTTATTTTTTCCGCTAATCAGACTATCAATTATCGGGCAACCACAGCCGTCTTTTCCTCTGCGGCAGGCGGAAATGAGCTTTTTCAGAGCGGATTCCATGGCGAGCAAATCCGCGAGTTTCTGTTTGATCACGTCAAGTTTTTTCTCGGCCAGTGCCTGTGTTTCCGCGCAATGCTCACCTTCAGCCAACTGGAGCAGCAAGGTGATTTCTGTCAGTGAAAATCCGAGTACCTGCGCGCGCTTGATGAACAGCAAGTGCTTCAGTTCTTCCTCACCGTAACGCCGGATCGCACTGTGGAGGCGTTTCGGTGTGGGCAGCAACTTCTCCCGCTGATAATAACGAATGGTTTCCACATTGACGCCGCCAATGGCGGCTAATTGTCCGATTGTCATTCCCGCTTCTGAATTCTTCGCCCGCATTCTAGCGAAATCCGCTTTGTTCGTTTGGCCGTTGCGCTTCGCTTGCTCGAAACTCGCTTTGCTCGTTTTCATAAGGCTTGACTCCGTAGCTGACTACGGGTTTAAGGTTAGCATATCTTTAAAACGGAGAATCACATGTCTGGAACAAAAACCGGTCGCGGCGCGCTCTTCGCAGGCGGTGTGGCCGCCATCCTGGCCTCGACCTGCTGCCTCGGGCCGCTGGTACTGATCACACTTGGCTTCAGCGGTGCGTGGATCGGCAACCTGTCAGTGCTGGAACCTTATCGGCCGATTTTTATCGGTACAGCATTGATAGCGCTGTTCTTCGCTTGGCGACGTATTTATCGCTCAGAGGCCGAATGCAAGCCGGGTGAAGTTTGCGCCTTGCCGCAGATCAAGCATATTTACAGAATCACTTTCTGGATCGTCGCGTTGCTGGTGCTCGTCGCGCTGACCTTTCCTTACCTTGCACCGTTTTTCTACTGAAGGAGTGATGACATGAACCGATACACGCAAACAAGCCTTATAACGGTGGTTCGCAAACTCAAATTTTTTGCCATCCTCCTCGTTGCAATGATGTCCGCACTGCCCGTCCCTCCGGCCTTTGCGGCCAGCAGGTCGGTCACGCTGGCAGTATCCAACATGACCTGCTCGACATGTCCGATCACCGTAAGAAGGGCGCTCTTTGGCATGCGTGGTGTCGAGAAAGTGGCCTTCAATTTCGACAAGAAAGAAGCTACCGTAACCTTCGATGATGACAAGACCACCGTCAAGGCGCTTATCCGCGCGGGCTCAAAGGCGAACAGCTTTCTCTGGGGACGCGGTTGTTTGCGGTAATTGACACGCTGGATGCGATGACCTCTGATCGTTCCTATCGCAAGGCACTGTCATTCGATCAGGCTCGTGCGGAAATCGTCAGCATGAGCGGCACTCAATTTGATCCCGTGGCAGTCCAAGCATTTTTGGCTGAAGAGGCTACACTGCGCGAAATGGTGGCGTCGAAATGTATGCAACCGAATGATCCAGACATTTCCCGCGAATCGAAACTCCTTATCCACACTGTGTCACAAATATAACAAAAACTGTAATCTCTGTACTGAGGCAGGGACGGGTAAGGACGGGTTTTGCTGTCGAAACGAACCACCCCGTGCCAAGAGCAATATTACACATCCATTATGGTCGACGACCATATATCCAGAATGCGAAACAGACGCTCACATGCGGCGGGGCGGATTGGGGGGAGAACACCGATCAAGCATCCGTTTCCATCCATTTCTGGCGGCAACGGCCTCTCGAAGAATATCGACATATTCAGCCCCCTCAACACGCTCATCCGGCGGCATTGGCCCTTCGGCAAGTTCTGACAGAAGCCTGCTGCGCGCTGAGCGGGTTTCGCCAAGCTCCAGAATGCGGCTGTAGGCTTCGCAGGAATAGGCGAATGTTTCGCGTTTGGCGTAATCAATCTCAAGCAGCCATTCACGACGACGGGTTGCGGGCAGTCCGATCGTTTCACGTTTGCAATTGTGGAAAATATGAGCCGCTTCGTGAACCACGTAATCCTCGAACGGATTGTTGTTGCCGAAATACTTCATGGACACGTAGCAGGTCATCTCTTCGCTCAAACCGACAATATCCGGAGCGCTGCCTGTGAGTAACTTTGCATCCAGACTTGCGAGATAAATGTTCGCCAGTTTCCACGCCGTGCTGAGCCACCGCGCTTTTTCGAGGGCTGTGTTTATGGCTGCTGGTGTAAGAATGACGACCGAGCGCTCAAGCATGTCGAGGATGACCGATTGCTCACCCTGCGGAAACAGCCCTCGCACCATAGGTGTAAATTTTACGCGAGCAAATATGTCCACATCGGCATCCTCTTGGTATGAGGGTGCGACTGCATGCCCTGCCCGCTTCCGAACCGCCGAAATGAGCGCACCTTTCAGTGCAGCGCTCCCGTTTCTCGCTCGATCCACGAACGTACCACCGGGCCACACCTCGAATAAGTTGTCGTGGTCGCCACTTGAAAGAAAGCGATCAACCTCTGTTCGTTGCAATGCATTCATCGTTCTGGTGCAGAGTCAGTTGCCGGCATGGCTGGTATTCGATAGTAATGTGATCTTTTCCGGGTTTGCGATATAAACGCGTCGGGAACAACGCCGCCCAGTTGCATTATTTTCACCCGCTTCAACTTGAGTCGCTCTATCAACAGCGGTTCGGCCTTCCGTGATGGTATCCAGATGAAGTCGCCATCCTGTTCCGCTGTCAGGATGCCTTCTCTTACTCCATCCCTCAAGGTGGCAATGATACTTTGTATCGCTTCAAGTCGCGTATCTTCGCCCGTCATCTCGATCTCGCCCTGCTTTGTCGGCTGCTGCTGGCTGGAAACACTGGATTGCGTCGGTGAGTCAGTTGGCTCTGATTGAGCGCCCCCAATCTCCATAAGTTGCCTCACTACCGGTTGAAGCCGAACAACCTTCCATTTCTCGCCGCTCTCAATCTCCATCTCCACAACCTTGCGGAAGGGCGACAGCGGATCAAGAACGAGCCAGTTCCGGCGCGACAGTTCATCGAGAATGGCTTTGCTCTCCAGTCCATAGCCATTTAGCGCGTCAGGCCACTTGAGGCAAAGTGCTCCGGAAAAATCGACGTGGATCAAACTCCCGGATGATTTCTTGCCGGACTGAATGTCATCGGCAAGCGCTTTCAATGCTTCGCCGACTGGGCCGTCGAGTTGATCTATCTGAATCAGCCTGGTGGCCTCCGCCTTTTCTGGCTTATCAGGAAACTGGCTGGACGCTGGCGAGGTCGGCGGTTCAGTTACAGCCGGCAATTGGGGTTTAGGAATATCGGGCTGCTCCTTTAGCTGCTTCTCTTGGCCGAAAACCTTTCCTGGAACTGATGGCGGCGCAGGATCAATAACCATGGTCGTATCGCGCAGCCTGACGGCGGTCAGCCTGATGTTGGGTATCTTCTCGGCCAATACAGCGGGAGCGATCACCCAATAGCGATTCCCTTCAACTTGATCTTCCCTGATATTCGCCAGCTTCCGATCAATGAGCATATCCAGAATGCTGTTGGGAGTTCTCGGCAGCCCCGGTATTTTTTCCTGATTGATGACGGCGGCGATTTCTTCACCGGCGATTGGCCAGATCAAGTAGAGATGCCCATCCATGTGCCAGAGACGTGAGCCGGGTTCGTTGATCCTCCAACTCCCATCCCGGACAAGCCTGCGCATAATGTCCAGCAGGAAGCGTTCCACCGGAAGGCCGATCTCATAACCGGTAAACGCGACGCCAAGATTGCGCAAATCCCGCTCGACACTGGCCTGGTCTGATCGAATGACCAGATCGTGAATCGGATTCTCCGCGCTGGGGTGGCCATTGATCGTCTCCATCATCCAGGGCACGAACTCTGCATCCCCTTCCGCAATCCAACCAAGACCTGCCTGACTGATGATGCGCTCGGCAAACAACGAGGAAACAGTCGTATGCTTTTTGCCACGATTCTCGCGCCAATGCAGGAAGTAACGATCCACGCCATGCCTGTTGGCCCAAGAGTACAGGTCTTCCACAAATGGGTTCCAGACCTTGGATCCATCCCTGCTGCTGACAACAAGATCGGTCACAGGCTTTCCCACGTCGTGGCAAAGCGCGGCAAGGAACACGGCAAGATGCCACCGTGGCTCCAGTTCACGACGCCTTCGCGGCGCCTGCTCTCCCGGCAATAACACTCGATCACCCGACTGGAGCGACCACAGTGCGACCTCTGCCGCATGACGAAGCAGCCCACCTGCCCCCCTGTGATGATGAGTTTGGCTTGCCGGCAAGAGATGTGCATAGGAGGCAAACCGACGCAAAGACTCAAGGTAGAACTGCTCGAAAAATTCAGGCGTAGCAAACGCGGCCTCGCGAATCTGATCAACCAGTTCTCGTTGCGTCTCGATGAGCTTTGCCGGGTCTGTTGCAGGCAGCCCCTTCATGAACGGCGGGTAGCGCGGAATTTCCTCGTCGCTCTCATCCTGCACAGATACGCTCGGGGCGGGCATCACGACAGGCTCCAGACTTTCACTGTCACGGCGAATCGCCTTCTTGAGGAAGCTCAACAAGAATCAGCCCTCCCCCGCCCAGCTTGCAATCCGGCGCTATCGAGTCCACGCCGAATCCCCGGCACGAGACGAAGGCGCTGTCGCGCCCAATCCGGATCAATATCCATCAGGAGGCAGATCGAATCGAATGAATTGGCCGCTCTGGAAATGCCGTTAAATATCCACGTCAAGGCTTCCCGCTGAATGCCACCAATTCTGATCTCCTGATTATCGACTGACCTCACGTTGCCCATTGCATCTTCAATTGCCTGATGAAGAACGGCGATCCAGAACCGTCGTAACCTTTGAGTGACTTCAAATGAAGCGATCTCTTTACCCATCCCAACAAATCCCATGTGTCCCACGTCAGAAAACCCGGTACGCCTTCCCGACAATCTGATCCTGTCCAACCCAGCCGGTAAGCTGATAACGCGAATCCAGACTATCCGGATGGGAACCGGCCACGTAGTAGTGCCCGTCAGGAATCATCCCGCGCGGGCCAATATCCAGAGGCTCACCAGTTCTGGCTCGTTCTTTCGCACGCCCGACCGGAGCGCCGTCCACGAAGAACTCTCTTCCCCTCGCTGATACAACCGAGCCTGGCAACCCGACCAGCTTTTTGACAAAGATGCACCCGCGCGGGTAAGGCCAGTTAGCCTCCCATCTGAAAGCAACCAGCTCACCGCGTTGCGGCATGATGCCTTTCTCAATCAGGAAAATTGTTCCAGGCAGGCTTTCGGTGAGATTCAAGGCCACAAGATAGAAGCGACAAAATGCCAGGTAGGCTGCCATGGCCCAAAGGACAACGGGAAGCCAACGCCCGGACAGTTTGAAAAAACGGATATGCATGGCGCCACTGTATCGGCGCTACCAGAGAAGCGATTTCCGAAATGCGTCCAGCCAAGACACATTTCGGATTCTCAAGGCTCAAGATGGAGACAAGTTGCAAATAGATGTCCCCTTGCTGACTTGCAGTTTTGAAGAACTATGCGAAGCTGGGTCAAAACTGATTGGAGACACCCATGACTATCGCAGCAGTAACTGAGTCCGGCGGACTACTTGGCGCGCTACCGCTGTTCGCTCTACTTCTGGCTGGCGCAGTCTTATTCCGCTGGATTCGCAAATCCAAATCTATGACGGAACCCAAGCTCGATAAACTTGAGCGTGAACTAGATTTGATCAGGAATCAGATACTGCTGGTCACAACGGACGACGTACCTGGCATCAGGATCGCCAAGACGCTTGGCTACATAGAAGCGCTTTCGCCGATAGAGGCGGCATCAGACTGTGAATACCACCTCGCTGAAAAGGATGCACTGCTCAGGCTGGCCAAGAAGGCGCGGGACATTGGTGCCAATGCGGTAGTCGGCATTAGGAAGACCAACGCCCACTACGATCAGGCGAGATCGCAATGGAGAGTATCGAGGGTGACGTATTATGGGACGGCGGTCATTCGCGAAAACTAAATGGCACTTGCATACAATTGGAGTCAACCGGGTACGTAACAAAATTGGCATGCCCGGAAGCAGCATAAGGCGAAGTAGCACTACGACACGAAAGGGGAACTTCAACGCTTGATGGTAATTGGCTCCGCCAGTCCGGACGAATCTTGGCACTGGAAAGTCACCATTGAGAGGCCCCTGCCATGGCAACTTGAATTCAGGTCAGTTAATCATAGCGCAGCAAAACAGACGGTGGTCTCGTGTGGTTCACTGTCAGTACCTATGTCCGGTTGCGCGGTCATAACAAGTTCGCTAGCGGTTCACTGGCAGTCGTTTTTCAGTCTATAGGCATCCAACTCAATCACATTGCTCTGCCCGTCCTCGCCACGCTCGATCATCTCGTATGCGTTTTTCAATAATGCGCCCATCGTGCTCGGCCTTGGACTGCTCACCGCCACCTGCGCGCGAATCTCGTCATCTTCAAGCAGTTGTTTCACCTAGGTTTGCGGATTGCAGAACTGCCTCTCCACTTCAATGTTGGCTCCAATGTGATGGCATCCATACCTGTAATCCTTCAATGTAAAAAAACGAGCCCTATTATATCTGCCGGGCGATGCTTCACAACCAATCAACTTGCCGATTGGCTGTACCGCAAACCCAATGGGTTCGTAGGTTTCGGCCTGACATAAAACCGGGCCGCCGATTTATCGCAGAAAAATCGCGTTCATGATGGGTAACGTGACCGGCTATGCTGTGCTTCGCATCCCGGCTCAGTCCATGTAGTGCTGCTGGTGTGACCAAACCTTGGCAAGCTGCTCGACGAACAGGTCGCTCACGCCATGCGCCCAGGTTATGATTTTCGAAGGCGAAGAAAAAGGCGGCAGCACGGCGAACGATGAGTTTTTCGATGTACTCAGCGCCGATTTCGAGCTCCTTGACGTCGAGACGCTGGCGCTCAACGAACATCACTGCACCTTTTCCGGTTTGCACGACCGGTGTCAAATATTGAGGAAACAATGAAAGAGGCACCCATCAGCACTCCACCGCAAGCGTACAGCCTGTATCGCATCAAGCGGCGTTGATAGCAAAAGGCGGCGGCGCTTTTCGCCAGAAATCGCTCCTTAGCATTGGGCCGAACAAAAGGCATAAGTAATACCTGCATATTCGACCGCAAACGATGTCGCAGCGACATCCATGTGACAAACCGGTCTTTGACTATCTCATCCATGGCATACCTCCCGCATGATTTTTTGGGAATCCTGACGCATCTGCTACGCCAGGAGGTGGCTGGTTATTTTCCGCCCTGCATGAGCGTTTCCTGACGCTCGAACATCTGCTCCATCATCATCTGCATCATCTCCATGCGTTCCTCCATCATCTGGTGCATGGGCATCATGCCGCCGGTCTGTGCCTGCTGCCCTTTGCCCTGCCCCATCATGCCCATCCCCTGCCCACTCCCCATCATGCCCATTTTCATGCCGCGCATCATGCCCATGGTATCGCGCATGGCCTGGGTGTGCTGTTGCATAAGCCGTTTACGCTCGGCGGGATCTTTGACCTCGCGCAGCTTGGCCATGAGCGCCTGAGCCTGTTTCATGCGCTCTTGCGCCTTGACCATCTGCGCATCAGCAACGCCACTGCTCATGGCTTTGTCAGGTGCGGCTGGCTGCCTGGGCACTACTTCTTTTTCCGGTGAGCTCTTGGCCGCAGGCGCACCGCCCTGCTCGGGATGATGCGTATCATCGGCATAAGCCGCTGGTGTACCCATCAACAAGCCCACAACCACACTGCTAATCAGTAACTTTTTCATGGCTAACTCCTTTCAGATTGAAGAAAAAATACCCATACGCCTCAGGTGCATTGCTGGAACAACTCTGTACGACAAACTATTCATCAATTACTGCGATGCCAGGCAAGGTGCTCATACACCCCAGACCAATACGCCCCGATGCCAAAGCCGAACAATAGCTCTTCGATTGGGAATACGCCGATCATCACACCGCTGAGCGCCGGAAGATTCCACACCCGCGCGATGTAGCCTGGAGCCATTATTTCCAGCGCAATTAGGAAGAACAGGTAAAACCCGGCAAACAATACACCACCTATTAAAGTTTTTGCAGCCAAGTCAGGGCGGCATAGGACACAGGACAACCCACCGGCAAACAGCGCTGCTATCCCCGGATAGATTGGATTCAAGGGTAGAAAATACAGCGTAATAAATACCACAAATGGCGCACCTAAAGCCACGCGATGGAAGCGATGGCGCAGACTGTGACGTTCGTGACAATTCATCGGCATCGGGCGTTTCCCGGCCAATGCGTTGTATAGCACCGCCCCCACACCACCGATGCCAAAACAAAAAATCAGGCTTTCAATATCGAAACCTGTGCGTTGCGCCAAATCGAATAAGCTGGGCGGGTTCCAATACTCCGGCACAAAAATCGGTTCGGTCAAACCGAATAGCGCGGTCAGCGAACTGCTCCACCACATCACGCGGCGCTGACCTGGAAAGGCCGCATACAACAGCCCCCAAGGAACAAGGAAAGCGAGTGCCCAAGCCAACCAGATATATTTATCTCCGCCCGGGATCATTTCAAATCACCGCTCTGCGATCCGAAACAGGAGCGTTCAAAAAATAACTCCGTGGCAACTACGATAAACAACATGAACCATCCCCTTGCTGAATGGGCGGGCAAGGGATCGTGCCATAAGAACAGAAAACACAACAATCCCCTCTCTTTGGCTTGAGCAAAACACCACATGCATTGCATTCGTAGAACCACTGGCAAGTGTCAGTTGGCATTGTTTTCGTTTGTTTGTGCCCGCACTCCGGGCATGTGATGGTTGATTCGAGAATAATTGTTTTACTCATGAAACACCTTGGGCGCGTTGCGGAATGAATCTTGGGGTACGGGCAGCATACTCACGCCACTGCGCGCCAAAGCGGGTCTCGGAATCTCGCTCCTCGGTGCGCGCCAGCCGCACGTACATGTATACCAGAACCGGAAACATGGCCAACGTCAGGATCGTCGGCCATTGCAACAGGAAGCCGAACATCACCAGCACAAAGGCAACGTATTGGGGGTGGCGGATGCGCGCATAAGGGCCAGAGGTCGCCAATTCTTTTTGTTGCACCGCCCGGTAGAGCACCGGCCATGCACTGGACAGCAACCAGAATCCGCCAACGATGAAGATCATGCTGAGAATATGGAACGGGCCAAAGTGCGGGTAGGCACGCCAGCCAAACATCATTTCCAGCAAATGTCCGGCATCGTGCGATAACCAGTTTACCTCTGGATAGTGGCTCTGCAACCAACCGGACATGAAATAGATGGTCAGCGGAAAGCCATACATCTCGGTAAACAGCGCCACGATGAATGCTGAGTAAAGGCCGAAAGTGCGCCAGTCGCGTGGCAATTTCGGCTTGAAAAAACTGAGGGCGATCAGGATAAAAAATAACGAATTGATAATCACCAGCGACCACAAGCCATAAGCATTTTCCGTGGAGTTCATTTTTCGCTCTTCCCTGAATTCTCATCATGTCCGTCGTGTGCTTCATGCCCGTGATGCATGAACAGATGCATCAGCAGGCAGGCAAGCAGCAACAGGAACGGCAACGCGCCCAGCAGGTGGGCGAGGTGTTCGCTCAGCAAAAAGAAAGCGGCAACCGCCAGAAATGCAATGGAAATCCAGTTGTATCCCCGTGGAGCAGGATGTTCACCATGCCCGGTATGTTCGTCGTGCTCCATCATGTTCTCCTTTCAAAACAGATCACCTCATCAAAAACATTATTCACATCTTCACCCGATTCAGCCTGAGCGCGTTCAAGATCACCGACACCGAACTGAAGCTCATCGCCGCCGCCGCGATGATGGGCGAGAGCAGCAGGCCGAAGATCGGGTACAGCACGCCTGCCGCAACCGGAATGCCGAGCACGTTGTAGACGAAGGCGAAGAACAGGTTCTGGCGGATATTTTTCATGGTCGCGCGCGACAGGCGCACTGCGCGCACGATGCCGCGCAGGTCGCCCTTGACCAGGGTGACGCCCGCGCTTTCCATCGCCACGTCGGTGCCGGTGCCCATCGCGATGCCGACCTGCGCCTGCGCCAGCGCCGGCGCGTCGTTGATGCCGTCGCCCGCCATCGCCACGATGCGCCCTTGCGCCTGCAGTTGCTTGACGATGGAGGCTTTCTGTTCGGGCAGCACTTCCGCCTCGACCCGGTCGATGCCCAATTTTTTTGCGACTGCCTCCGCCGTGACGCGGTTGTCGCCGGTCAGCATGATCACCTGCACACCTTCCTCGTGCAGGGCTCGGATCGCATCCGGCGTGGAAGCCTTGACCGGATCGGCCACGCCGATCAGCCCCGCCGCCTTGCCGTCAATCGCCAGCAGCATCACGGTCTGGCCGTCGCTGCGCAGCGCCTCGGCGCGCGCGGGCAGTTCACCTGCGTCAATCTGCAATTCTTCAAACAGCTTGAGGTTGCCCAGCGCCACCGCGCGGCCTTCTACCGTTCCAGTCACGCCCTTGCCGGTGTATGAGCGAAACTCGCTGACCGCCGCGAGTTTTAACCCATCCCCTCCCCAACCCTCCCCTTGAAGGGGAGGGAGCGTACTCACTCTCCCCCCTTCAAGGGGAGAGTTGGAGGGGGGATGGGGCCATGCCTGCGCACCGTTCACGATCGCCGCCGCCAGCGGATGTTCGCTGGCGCGTTCCAGGCTGGCGCCCAGCCGCAGCACTTCGCCTTCTTCAAATCCGTCCAGCGGAACGACTGAGGTCAGTTTCGGTTTTCCTTCGGTCAGCGTACCGGTCTTATCAACCACCAGCGTGTTTATCTTCTCCATGGTTTCCAGTGCCTCGGCATTCTTGATCAGCACGCCAGCTTGCGCACCGCGCCCGGTGCCGACCATGATGGACATCGGCGTAGCCAGCCCCAGCGCGCATGGGCAGGCGATAATCAGCACAGCCACGGCATTGACGATGGCGTGCGCCAAGCGAGGTTCAGGCCCCCAGAACCCCCATACCGCCAGCGTGGTGAGTGCGACTCCAATCACCACCGGTACGAAATAACCCGCAGTCACATCGGCCAGCCGCTGGATCGGCGCGCGCGAACGCTGTGCCTCACTGACCATATGCACGATCTGCGCCAGCAGGGTGTCGGCACCAACGCGCTCGGCGCGCATCAGCAGGCTGCCGGTGCCATTTACCGTGGCGCCGATCAGCCGCGCGTCCCTGGTTTTTTCCACCGGGATGGATTCGCCGGTCACCATGGATTCGTCCAACGCGCTGGTGCCTTCCAGCACCACGCCGTCCACCGGCACCTTTTCCCCGGGGCGCACACGCAGCGTATCACCCGGCTGAACTTGCTCCAGCAGGATATCTTCTTCGCGGCCGTCAGCGCGCACAATGCGTGCTGTCTTGGGGGCCAGACCCAACAGCAGCTTGATCGCGGCGCTGGTCTGGCTGCGCGCACGCAATTCCATCACCTGTCCCAACAGCACCAACGCCATGATCACCGCCGCAGCCTCGAAATACACCGGCACCGTGTCCATCATGCTGCGCATCACGGAAGGGAAAATTCCCGGCAGCAGCATCGCCACCACGCTGTAGCTCCACGCCACGCCGACGCCGAGTGCGATCAGGGTAAACATGTTGAGGCTGCGGTTGACCACTGAGGCCCAGCCGCGCTGGAAAACCGGCCAGCCGCCCCACAGCACCACCGGCGTGGCCAGCGCGAATTCCAGCCATTGCAACATCAACATTGAGACGGACTTCGGTATGGCTTGCGGAATAAGGTCTGACACTGTCGCCATCACGAACACCGGCAAGGCCAGCACCGCGCTGACCCAGAAGCGGCGCGTCATGTCGTTTAATTCGGTATTGTCTTCTGCTGAAGCGTTGCGCGGTTCCAAAGCCATGCCGCAGATCGGACAACTGCCCGGCTCGCTGCGCACCACTTCGGGATGCATCGGGCAGGTGTATTCGACCGCACCCGGAACTGACGGGGATTCTGGCTCCAGCGCCATGCCGCATTTGGGACATGAACCGGGTTTAGGCTGGCGCACCTCCGGGTGCATCGGGCAGGTGTACATTCCAGCCGCCTTGACAACAGCGGCGACAGCCGATTGAGTATGTTCGCCGGTATCCGGCTTGGCTGGCGCAGGCGCGACCGGTTCCAGCGCCATGCCGCATTTGGGGCACGAGCCGGGTGTGGCCTGGCGCACTTCCGGGTGCATTGGACAGGTATATTCCCCAGCGGTTTGAGCCGTGGCCGCCGCAGCCTGTTTAAGGTATTCGGCAGGATTTGCCTTGAATTTATCCAGACAGCGTTGCGAGCAAAAACGATAGTGCTGTCCTTCATGCTCCAGATGATATGGCTTGTCGCCGGCAACCTTCATTCCGCATACGGGGTCAGTGATAGCGCTCATGGTAAATTCCCTCAAGTGTGTGATTCGGGCGGGGCATTTCGCCGGAAATATCTGGATCGTGAGGCTGCATGCATTTCGCTGCCACCATTTCGCGCAGCACGCTTTCTTCTGCCAGAAATGCCTGCACTGCCACCGGATCAAATTGTGTGCCGCTCATGCTGATGATTTCCGTTCGAGCCTGATCGAATGACAACGCCTTGCGATAAGAGCGGTCAGAAGTCATCGCATCCAGCGTATCGATCAGCGCGAACAGACGCGCGCTGAGCGGAATTTGCTGGCCGCGAAGGCCGCGCGGATAACCGGTTCCATCGAAGCGCTCTTCATGGCTGAGGATGAGTTCGGCGGCTTCTTCCATATCCGGAATTTGCGCTACGATGTGGTGTCCTTTTTCAGGATGAGTTTTCATTTCCAGCCATTCGTCTTCATTGAGTGCGCCCTGTTTCAACAAAATGGCATCCGGTATTCCGATCTTGCCTATGTCGTGAAGCAAGGAACCCCAATAAATCTGGCGCAACTGATTGGTGTCTGCGGCAAAGCGGCGCGCCAGCACCAAGGTGTGGCATGCCACCCGTTTGGAGTGCATACCCGTTTCATGCTCACGGATGTCCAGCGCTTCGGCCAAGGCTTCTGCAAAGGCAGCATCTGCCCGCTCTAAAATTGTTGCTTCAACATTCATTCCGCACTCTCCGATTTCAATCCAAATCCAGTGCTGCCGATACTCTTCAAGGTGTTCGAAACACGAAACGCGGCAACTGTACCTAAACCGAGCAATCCGGCGGTCACCCAGAACGGAACTGCGATATGCGCAGCGAACAACCAGCCGGCAGCAGACGACCCCACGGCATAACCAAGGCTACCAGCGGCAGTCTGCTTGCCGAGGGCCGAACCGGGCGCAGAACCGGCCGCAAGCGATATCAGATAGGTTAGTGCCGGGATCAACATACCTGAGGCCGCAGCGATCAGCCCAACGCCAATCAGCATGGCCGGCAAACCCGTGGCGTAGGGCAGCAGCGCAATACCGATAGCCATCGCGAGGAAGGCAGGTGCCAGCAAGCTGCTGCCGACGCGCCGAATCAGCGGTGCGAGCACAAAAATTTGCATCAGGATCATGACCAGGCTGCATTCGAAAAACATCCAGCCGATCTCGCGCGGCTGCAGGTTCAGCACCTGTTTCCCCAACAACGCCATTCCCACCTCGAAACTTCCCAAACCGAGCATTACCAGCAACGACAATGCCAGCAGCCACATCAAGGACGGTATATCCCGCTCCGGCTCGTTGTCGCGGATGCCCGGCGATTCGCTCTCTGGAAGAAAGCGATAGGCTGCAAGCCATACCACGCCACTCAGCATCGCAGCCGCATAAAACGGCAATACCAGTGCGACATCCTGCGAGACGATCTTGACGGATGCCAGCCAACCGCTCAACGCCGAACCGAACATGAAACCGAGCGCACCCGTCGCGCTCAACCACGCGAATGCCCGTGGCCGCGTGCGTGATGTGCTTACATCGCTTACCCAGGCCAGCACCACCGGCAACACTGCCACCGCAAATACACCGGCAAGCGCGCGTGCGCCATAAATAGACACCAGGCCGCGCGCCAACCCAAACCACAGCATCGCACCGCTAAAGCCGGCGAGGCCGATCAGAATCACCGTCCGGCGGCCAATGCGATCCGAGATGTACCCCCACAGGGGTGCGAACAGGAACAACGCCAGCATGTACACCCCAGTCAGCATCCCGGTGTGCCAGGCGACCGAGGCACGTTCCGCCTCGCCAAGCGCGCCCGCCAACATAAACGGCAGCACCGGCAGCACCACCCCGTAGCCCAACGACACGACGAACACCGCGATGAGCGGCAGAGCCAGCCTCGTGATGGATTCGCGGCTGGTTATCGTGGGCACGGTCATACGCCGACGGCCTCGCCCGTAGCGGCACACACCGCCGCGCGCTTATCCACCATTACGCCGCACACGGGATCAATTGCCATGACATGCTCCTTTCGGGTTGAAGAAAAAACACCCATACACCTTAGGTGTGTTGCGGGAACAACTCTGTGAGACAAACCGTTATTCGAGTGCATTCCCGTCCGTTAGCGGGTAATGCTTTCTGTTATCAACTTCAAGGCTGCTCATTTCGATTTCTTCCAGGTTATTGATGAACGCCAATTTGAGGCGATCCATCCAGCCCCCGCCAAGATCGGCTCCTATCGACGCCAATTTGTCCGCAATCTGCTCAGTCGTTACTTGCATGAGGTCATACTGGATTTCGATTTTATCCTCCTCAATGCAAATCTCATGTATTCCCATCATTTCAAGCAAGGCACGTTTTACTTGTTCTGCCTGCATCGCATCGAGCGATGCAGATAGCAAAAGGCGGTGACGCTTGATGACTTCCTTCCCCTCCTGCGCGGGCGCTTTATTCCCTGGGAATCCAACATATAAATGCGGATTCGCCAGAAATCGCTCCTTGCACTGGGCCGAACAAAATGCGTAATGACCGCCTGCGTATTCCGTGGCAAACGATGCCGCAGGGACTTCCATGTGACAAACCGGATCTTTGATTGTTGTAGTCATAATGACCTCCTTGTGTGGTAAAAAAGTTGGCGCAAACAAAATAGAGCCGCCGTTAAAGATCATCCGGCGGCACCTCGGCACGCTGACGAATTTTGTAGATTTTTTCCACCGGCAGCACCACCACAATACCGTCGCCCGCCACACCGGAGTAAGCGGCATCCATGATGGCTTGCGCAATCTCGTCCGCGCGCCGGGCGGGGATAAATATCTCCACCCGCGCGTGGGTCGTCATCCAATCGCGGCTGTAGAAATTCTTGTACCCGCCGTACCCCTTGACGCGTGTCACGCTGATGCCGGACACCCCCAGTTCCTGCAAACGTTGCTCCACTTTTTCCAGAGCATCGCCGCGGATGATTGCAGTCACTTTACGGAAAAGCATACTCTTCTCTGATGTCATGATTGTTTCCTCCATATCAATAAAAAAATCACCCGCCCATAATGGTTAAAAATTTCCAGGGTAATGTGTCCGGGATCATGCCGCCGGTTTTTCTTCAAGCCGCGCGCAAGCAAGATTTCGGTCGTATCGTGCACCATGCCCGGATTGCCGCACAGCATCACTTGCGAGCTTTCTGGTGCAAGCGCAATACCGGTTCTGGCTTCAAGCCGGCCATCGGCAATCGCTTCCGGGATGCGCGCCCGCAACGCAAAATCCGTTTCCTCGCGGCTGACGAAAGGCACGAAGCGGAGCTGTTCCCCATGTTGTTGCGCGAAGTCGCGGATGGTTTCACCGTAAGCAAGTTCGCCGGCATGGCGTACCGCGTGTACCAACACGATGCGTTCGAAGCGCTGCCACGGTTCTCCGGTTTTGAGAATGGAGAGGAACGGCGCGATACCGGTGTTGGTCGAGAGCAGCCACAAGTGCTTTGCTTCGGGCACTTCGGCAAGTGTTAGAAATCCGGCGGCTTGCGGCGCAACCCAAACTGCATCGCCCGCCTCGAGCGCGGCCAGACGCTGGGTGAGCAATCCACCCGGCACCTCGATGAAATAGAATTCCAGGGGTGTTTCATCGGGCGCGTTGATAAGGGAATAAGCGCGCCCGACCATCTCCCCGTCGATATCGAGCGCGAGCTTGGTGAACTGTCCGGCCTGGAATGGCAAAATTTCTGCTGTATCCACTTGCAGCGAGTACAGCCGCTCGGCCCAGCGCCGCTTGCCTACCACCGTGCCTTCTACAAATTTGCTCATCTTTTTCTCCATTTCACCTTAGCTACCGCAGGCCTTGTCAGCCCCGGCAATGTGATGATCACCGTGACGGCACCACACGCAGGTGCAATTTACGTGGTCGCAACTCTCATCCCGGCGCCGTGAGTTGTAACGGCGACGCGCCCAGGGCAGAAGCAGGCGCTTGATCGGCCCCGGCTGATATATCCAGTGGAGGACATGATGCGCATCCCAGTGTTTCGTCTGGTTTCTCCGCAGTATCCAGCGGTAACCGCGATTACCCAACATGCCGAAAATCACCCGATTGACCATGGAACTCCACATCAGCGGTTCCAGCTCCCGCCGCCAGAGCAGGTCGTAGTCCTTGCCTTCCAGCAGGCTGCGCGCCGCCAGCACACCGGAGACGATGGCGTAACGCATGCCGAAGCCCCATAGAAAATCCTGGAAACCGGCCTCCTCTCCCACCACCGGATGCATGCCGGAGACGGCGCGCGCCGGGATATGGAAATTGCCCGCGCCACCGTGGGGGCGGGGATTCACCATCTCCAGCCCCACCAGCCGCTGAAAAGCGGCCACGGTGCGTTCGACATACACTTGTTCCTGCTTGAAGCCCGAAAACATGCAACTTTTAACCGTGCCGCGCCCGTTCATCACCAACAGGTAGGCATAACCCTGCGGCGCAAGTTCATCATCGTAAATCACCCAGAAACCATCCTGCATGGCGGTCTCGAAGTGGTAGCCAACGGCGATGGCGTCCGCCGCCTTGGGACCAGCGGCAAGAATCCCTGTGCCCTCTAGATGATCGAGACGGCTGTTGAAGCGCACCTCAACTCCCAGTTTGCGCGCCTGTTCCAGTAGTACGGTATCCAGCGTCCCCGCACCCGGCCCGCGTTCCACTATGTAAAAAAGCGTCTTGCTGCCCGCCAAATCGTAGCGCTCGCCCCAGGCATCGAAGGCATAGCCGCGGCTGCACGGCAGCATGGCAAACTCCGTGGTAATGCCCAGTTCCCGCAGCTGATCAAGCACGTCTTGCTGCGCGCTCCAATTCTCCAGCCCCTGGAAGTCGCCGTCGAAACGGTTTCCCACCTCGCTCTGCATCTCGTGAACCAGTACCCGGCGGCCAGCCTTCGCCAGAGTGATGGCGGCCGCGAGCCCTGCAGGCCCAGCGCCGCCGATCTGGATGAGCTCAGTCTGCATTATGTCGCTCATTTTCTGCTCCCATCCCTTCTTGTCAGTTACTTATGCCCACAACAGCACGAGTGGTCGGCCGGTGCTGTACCGCTTGTGTACTTCTCCGGTTCGGCGACAAACTTTTGGTGGCAGATTTCGGAGCAGAAGTAGTACACCTGTCCGGCATGTTCCGCCTTGCCCGCTGCCTTTTCCGGTTCCACGTTCATTTTGCATACTGGATCGGTTGCCATTTCTTTTCTCCTTAATAACGGTAGTGTGGTTGCCACGCTCTTTTGCCACTGTCGACTCCGGGGGCAGCCAAGCCGGATCGACATAAACTCTTACTCAATAAAGCCTCGTAATTACCGGCGGCCCTGCATACACCGGGACTCCACGCGGCTACGTCCATCCATCCCCCCAGCGCCGCTTGAGATTATTCGGCATGGCTACTGCTATGCTCCATCATGCCCATGTGACCCTCTCGAAACAATACAATAGCCAGCAACATCACTACCATCATCGCCGGAACGGGTCATTTCAACTGTTTGGCAATCGCCTCGATGGCCTTCATGCCTTGACCAAACCGGGCGATGTTCTCGCGATGCGATTCCAATTCGCTGTATGCGATAAACCGCACGTTCATATCCGCGACCCGGCTGAAGGCCGGGCGCAGCAGTTGATCCCGGACATCGCCCTCTCTTGCGTCCGGAGCGACCAGAAACAGGGCATGCGCCGGCTGGGCCGACAATTCCGGCGCCAAGTCCAACATCCGCAAGATCCCGGAATATATGGACGTGGTATGCTCAACCTCGAAGGCTGCAGTCACCCGCCCGGTCGCGGCTTCGATCCACAGCACATCGATCAGGCGGATCTTCTCGACGGCCAGCGCGTTTTCCATCGCTTGTGGAAGGCAATCGCGGCAACCGTCCGCCAAACGCCCTCCGGCATAGGGCCGGTTCCGGTCATTGCTCGCCACCCATACCTCAAAACCAAGGGCGCGCCCGAGGTCGCGCAACCACCCCTGGATCTCGGTATGCGTGCGGTCTTCCTCCCGCGCCGCTCGCATGGTCTTGTTCGCCAGGTCCGCCTCCTCGCGAACGCGCGTCAAGTCCGCTTCCCATTCCGCAAGCGCCGCTTCGCCGGGAGGTGGAGGGTAGCGGCCCGTGCCGATGTCGAACAGCGCGCCTGCAACCGCCCCCAGGTCGTTGGAAAACAAGTCCCGATATTTTTCATTCAACGCCAAAACACCCCGGCGCATGGCCAGGTATTCGTCCCAGCGCCCGAGTTTCACTTTCGCACCGCAAAGCGCGTTGTATCCCTTGACGATCGCGGTGTTGAACGGTGGCACCAAAGTGGGATGCAGAAAATAAAGGAGGTTGGCCGCCGCCGGCCCCAGCCCTTTAATCGCTGCGCGGTCGAGTGCCTGAATCGCGCCGATCACCTGTGCCTCAGCCGTGCAACAAGCGCAGGTCTGCAGGAAGCGTGCGAACGCAAGCTGGTTCTCGCGGTTCTCGTAAATATCCGGGATGCGGAGCTTGGGCTTCCATAGAAAGGCGTGATCCGCACCCTTAAAGATTTGCCGCTGTTCCGCAATGGAGCCGACGACCGTCTCCAGCGAGGAGCCCTTGTAGACATTTCCGAAGTTTCCGGCCTCGATTTCGGCGACCACCGCAGCAATGCCCCGGCGAATAGAGCGGAAGTTCTTTAAACGCTCCTCCCAGAGAAACCAACTCTGGTAGGTACCACCGGGATCGTCGCGCCAACGGGCGAAGAGATAGCGAACCGGATCGCTATGGGTTGCGGGCCTTATGGCATCAGACATGAGGTAGTCTCTTGGATGGGTGAAATCAGGTTGTAAGTTCGGTCGCGCGCCGCGCCAGCGCGACGAGCAGCCGCTCGTAGGGTTCGATAAATTTCTGCACTCCCTGCCGTTCCAGTTCATCGCTCACCACATCCAAATCTAACCCTAGCGCGGCAAGTCGCCCGGGCAAGTCTCGTGCCATGTTCAGATGATCCTCCAGACGCAGCACCGGATTACCATGGTCACGGTAGGCGGCCAGGGTTTCGGGCGGCAGGGTATTGACGGTGTCCGGCCCAATCAGCGCTTCGACATACATTACGTCACTGTAGGCCGGGTCTTTGGTGGAAGTAGATGCCCATAGCAGCCGTTGCGTACGTGCGCCGTGCGCTGCCAGTGTCTGCCAACGTGCGCTATGCACCAACCCCTGATATTCCTGGTAGGCCAGGCGCGCGCAGGCGATTGCCGCCCGCCCTCGCAATTCTTGCGCTTGCGCCCGGTTGTCCTGGTCGAGGAAGCTGTCCACCAAGGTATCGATACGGCTCAAGAAGAAGCTCGCAACCGAGGCGACATGTTCAAGTGCGCCGCCGTTCGCCAGACGGTCTTCCAGGCCGGCAAAATAGCTCTCGGCCACTTCGCGGTAGCGCGCGACACCAAACAATAACGTCACATTGACATTGATGCCTGCGGCAATCAGCTGGCGGATTGCGGGCAGCCCCGCCGGTGTCGCCGGCACCTTGATCATCAGGTTAGGCCGCCCGACGCGGTTCCACAACCGCTTCGCCTCGGTAACCGTCGCCGCGGTGTCGTGCGCGAGTTGCGGCGAAACCTCCAGGCTCACGTAGCCATTGCGCAGGCAGCTTGCTTCGTACACGTCACGCAGCAGATCCGCTGCCCGGCTTATATCCTCGATCACCAGCGTTTCATAAATTTCTTGCGCGCCGAGACCGCTGCGGGCGAACAGCTTGATAGCCGCGTCGTACTCGGCGTGCTTGGCAATCGCTTTCTCGAAAATCGCCGGATTGGAGGTAACGCCGCTGATGCCGTCATCGCGGATCAACCGTTCCAGTTCGCCGCCCACCAGTAATGCGCTTTCGATATAGTCCAGCCACAGGCTCTGGCCGAGTGCCTCAAGTTGACGCAGCCGACTACCGGTTAACGCGCTCATATTGCACCCCCTGTCGCACGAGGCCACTTCCATTCCAGTATCTCCGGCATATCCTGACCGTGTCGCGTGATGTACTGGTGGTGTTCGGTAAGCTTGTCGCGCATATGCTGTTTCAAGTAAGCGGCCTGATTACCGAGTTTGGGCACGCGGTCGGCCACATCCATCGCCAGATGAAAACGGTCGAGATCGTTCAGCACTGCCATGTCGAACGGCGTGGTGGTGGTGCCTTCTTCCTTGTAACCGCGCACATGCAGATTCTTGTGGTTGGTGCGCCGGTAAGTGAGGCGATGGATCAGCCAAGGATAGCCATGAAAGGCAAAAATGACCGGCTTGTCGGTGGTAAACAGCGCATCGAAATCGCGATCGGCGAGCCCGTGCGGATGCTCTTCGTGAGGCTGCAGCGTCATCAGATCGACGATGTTGATCACCCGTATTTTCAGCTCAGGAGCATGCCGGCGCAGCAGGTCGACCGCGGCCAGCATTTCCAGCGTCGGAACGTCGCCGGCCGCTGCCATCACCACATCGGGTTCGGCGCCCAGATCGCTGCTCGCCCATTCCCAGATGCCGATACCGGAGGCGCAGTGCTTGATCGCCGCATCCATATCCAGCCATTGCAACTGCGGCTGCTTACCCGCGACGATGACATTGACGAAATCGCGCGAACGCAAACATTGGTCGGTGACATGGAGCAAGGTATTGGCATCCGGGGGCAGAAAGACGCGAATGGTGTCCGCTTTTTTGTTCATCACATGGTCGATGAAGCCCGGATCCTGATGCGAGAAACCGTTATGATCCTGGCGCCAGACATGCGACGTGAGCAAATAGTTGAGCGATGCAATCGGCCGCCGCCACGGAACTTCCTTGCTGACCTTGAGCCACTTGGCATGCTGGTTGAACATCGAATCGATGATGTGGATGAAGGCCTCGTAGCAGGAGAACAGGCCGTGGCGACCGGTCAGCAGATAGCCTTCGAGCCAGCCCTGGCAGGTGTGTTCGGAAAGGATTTCCATCACTCGCCCGTCGGGCGCCAGATGGTCGTCCCCTTCCACATGTTCGGCGACCCAGGCGCGGTCGGTTACTTCGAACAATGCGCCCAGACGGTTGGATGCGGTTTCGTCCGGCCCGACCACGCGGAAGTTGCGCGCCTCGCGATTGAGCTGCATCGCGTCGCGCAAAAAATCGCCCATCACGCGCGTGGATTCCGCCGTCGTTGTGCCCGGCTCAATAACTGCCACGGCGTAATCGCGAAAATCCGGCAAACGCAAATCCTTGAGCAGCACACCGCCGTTGGCATGCGGATTGGCGCCCATGCGCCGGTTGCCGGTGGGGGCGAGCGCAGCCAGTTCCGCTTTAAACGCGCCGGACTCATCGAACAGTTCTTCCGGCTGGTAGCTGCGCATCCATTCTTCAAGCAGCTTGAGATGCCCCGGCTTGGTTGCAAGCTCGCCGAACGGCACCTGATGCGAACGCCAACTGCCTTCAGTTTGCTTACCATCGACTTCCTTGGGGCCGGTCCAGCCCTTCGGACTGTTCAAAATAATCATCGGCCAGCACGCTCGCTCGGTGACGCCATCTGTGCGCGCCCGTTGCTGGATAGACTTGATTTCGGCGAAGACGGTATCCAGCGTGGCGGCCATGAGTTGATGCATGGCCTCAGGTTCGGAACCTTCGACGAAATACGGGCGATAGCCGTAACCGATAAACAGGCTTTCGAGTTCTGCGCGCGAAATGCGCGCGAGCACTGTTGGATTGGCGATTTTGTAACCATTCAGGTGCAGGATGGGCAGCACCGCGCCGTCGTGCGCCGGATTCAGGAATTTGTTCGAATGCCAGGCAGTTGCAAGCGGCCCGGTCTCGGCTTCGCCATCGCCCACCACACAGGCGACGATCAGATCGGGGTTGTCGAACACGGCGCCGTATGCGTGCGATATCGAATAGCCGAGTTCGCCACCTTCGTGGATCGAACCTGGTGTCTCGGCGGTCACATGGCTGCCGATGCCGCCGGGAAAGGAGAACTGCCGGAACAACTGTTTCATTCCTTCGGCATCACGCGCAATATTCGGATAGAACTCGCTGTAGCTGCCTTCCAGCCAGGTGTTGGCGACCAGACCCGGACCGCCGTGGCCGGGGCCGGCGACGTAAAGCACGTTGAGATCGTGCTGCTTGATGATGCGATTGAGGTGCGCGTAGATGAAATTCAACCCCGGCGTCGTGCCCCAATGGCCGAGCAATCTGGGCTTCACATGTTCAATCGTCAGCGGCTGGCGCAACAAGGGGTTGTCGAGCAGGTAAATCTGTCCGACCGAAAGATAGTTCGCCGCGCGCCAATAGGCGTGGATACACGTGAGTTCTTCTTTGGAAAGCGGAGCGGTCGCGACGGGTAACTTTGCCGTTTGATTCATGATTGCTTCTCCCTGTTGTTTTTTATTGGTTGCGTCAGCAGGCTCGCCGCTTCCTCCGCAAGCAGTTGCGCCTCGTCCACCGCGATCGTCCATATCGCTACCGGGCTGTCGTCCTGGCTCAAACACGCTTCTGAACCAATAGCGGCGCGGTTGCGTTCGCGGTCGAGCACGATGCCTGCCCACTCCATGCCCGCGAGTATCCGCTCGCGTATTTCGGGTGCATGTTCGCCGACACCGCCGCCGAACAGAATCGCATCGGCTCCGCCCAGTACCGCAAGATAAGCGCCGATATACTTGCGTACGCGGTAACAATAAATATCTATCGCGAGCTGCGCTGACGGCTCGTTCGAAGCAAGCAGTTTGCGCATGTCGTTCTCGCCCGCCATGCCGCGCAGCCCGGAATCCTGATTCAACAAGCGTTCCAGTTTGTCCACGGTCATCCTGCCCTCGCGCAATAGATAAAGCAGCAGGCCCGGATCAAGGTCACCACTGCGCGTAGCCATCACCAAGCCTTCTAGGGGCGAAAAACCCATGGACGTATCCACGGCCTGACCATCGCGGATGGCGGTAATCGAACAGCCGGCTCCGAGTTGCAAAGAAATCACCCGTCCGCCCTCGCGGATTTCCGGCCGCAATTTCCGCCAGCGCCGCCACATCGCTTGGTGTGCGAGCCCGTGGAAACCGTAGCGGCGAATGTCATGTTTACGGCAGATCGCCTGCGGCAAAGCATAGGTTGCGGCGACTTCCGGGAGCGTCGCGTAAAACGCCGTATCGAACACCGCCATCTGCCCGATCTGTTTGCCGAACACGGCGCGGCAGGCCGCGACCCAGCGGAGCGCCAACGGGTTATGCAACGGAGCAAGCGGTACGAGTCGGCGAATCTCGGTCTCCACCTCGTCGTCCAGCCAGCAGGGCGCCTTAAGACGTGACCCGCCATGTACGATACGGTGCGCCACCACTGCCACCTTCTCAGCGCTATACCCTTGAAGAAAAGTGCGCAGAATCTCCTCTGGATCGCCTTGGGTATTGGGAAAATGTCCGCTCGCCCGCAGCGCCAGAGATTTCCCCTCCAGTGAAAACACCGCGAGACGCACGGAAGAGCTTCCTGTGTTGATGGTCAGTACAGTCATGTCCCGTTCACCGACAGCATTACCGGCGGAGCGGGTTTCCCTGCCAATGGATTTATTTTCATTGCGGTCAACTCCCGTCCTTGTCGCGGACCAGCACGACGACAGCCCTGCCCGGCACGCGATATTGCGACGACTGCAAGGGACTTTCGTTGCCGGGTTCGAGAAAATCGAACGGGCTGTCGAGGCTGGTATCGACCACTCGCCGCCATGTGTTCATTGCGCCCTCCTGTATCTCAAAAGTCAGTTCTTCCCAGTAGGCGTTGATCATCACGTAGATGTCGTTGTCCTGTTGCGATCCACCGTGCAGCGCAAAGGCGAGGCTGCGGGAATCGTCAGCCAGGTCGGTATCCTGGTCCACCCCGTACCAGCGGACATCCTCGCGCCAGAACCGGCTCCTCGCCAGTGACGGATGCGCCTTGCGAAACGCGATCATCAGCTTGAAGAAACGGAACATGTCCGGGTTTGCATCCAGACGGCTCCAATCGATCCAGGCCGTTTCGTTGTCCTGATTGTAAGGATTGTTGTTCCCGGCCTGCGTGTGCATGAACTCGTCGCCGGCGCGAAACATGGGTGTCCCGTTCGACAGGAATAACAGGCAACAGAAATTTTTGATCTGTTGCCTGCGCAGTTTCAGCACTTCCGGCGGCGCGCCCTCGTCGCCTTCCCAGCCGCAGTCCCAACTGTGGTTGTCTTGGGTGCCGTCCGTGTTGTCGTGACCGTTCGGCCAGTTACGCTTCTGGTTATAGGCAACCAGATCGTAGAGAGTGAATCCGTCGTGCGAGGCGATGTAATTCACGCTCTGATGGGGGTGATAGGCGTTCATCCTGTCATCGGGAAACAGATCGTCGCTGCCGTACAGGCGGCGCATCAGGGCCGGCACCATGCCGGGATCCCCCTTGACGAAGCGCCGCAGATCGTCCCGATATTTGCCGTTCCACTGGCAAGCCTTGATCCCCGGAAACGCCCGGCCCAGTTGATACACCCCGGCGGCATCCCAGGGCTCGGCAATCAGGCGCAGGTGCGCCAGCTCCGGATCGGAGGCCATGTCGCTGAGCAGCGGCACGTCGTTGGCGTTGACCGAGCCGTCCGCTTTGCGAGTGAAGAGCGACGCGAGATCGAAGCGAAATCCGTCGACATGCATCTCCTGCGCCCAGTGCCGCGCGCTGTCCATGATCATCTTGCGAACGGCGCGGTTCGCCGTATTGAGCGTGTTGCCGGTGCCGGAGAAGTTTTCGTAGGGCGCATCCGGCCGATCCGCCATCAGGTAGTAGGTGCTGTTGTCGATTCCCTTGTAGCTATAGACCGGGCCGTTGTGATCGCCTTCCCCGGTGTGATTGTAGACAACATCGAGCACTATCTCGATATCCGCCTGGTGCAGCGCCTTGATCATTTCGCGCACTTCGTTGTGTTGCGCCTTGACCGTGTGGTCGCTGAGATAACCATGGTGAGGGGAGAAGAAGTTCAGCGGCATGTAGCCCCAGTAGTTGCCGTCGGAAGGGTCGTATTGGAACACCGGCATCAACTCCACCACGGTGACGCCCAAGTCCTTCAAGTATGGAATTTTCTCGACCAGGCCCGCAAATGTTCCGCGCGCATTGTCCTTGACGCCGGAGTTTGGATTCCTGGTAAATCCTCCGACGTGCAGCTCGTAGATGACGGTATCGGCCTCGTGCCGGGGGCGCTGGTCGCCTTGCCAGTCGAAGCACTCGCTGTCGCCGGCAAGGACACCGAGGGGTGCCTTGCCCGCATTTGAACCAGGCCGGACGGCGGTGAGCCGGTCGAAATCCCCGGGAAAAAACACGGACTTTGCATAGGGGTCGAGCAGGATTTTTTCGCGATCAAACGCGTGCCATTCGGATCGGCCATTGGGCTTGGGCCCATCGACGCTGTACGCATAGTAGGACGCACCCTTCATCGACACGCGAGGGATGCGGCAATGCCAGACCCTGCCCGTTTTATTCTTGAGGTAATCGAACTGATAGGCCAATACCGGATTGACGATGTCGCTCTCGGTGTAGAGCAGTAACGTGACGCTCTCCGCATGCTTCGAGTAAAGCGCGAAGTTGTAGGCGTCCTCTTCTTCGATACGGGCCGGGCCCAAGGGGAACGGGAGACCTTCAGTAGCCTCCCACCGGGATAATGCTGTCGCTGGTAATGTCATGTCTGCTCCGCTGTCATTTTCTCAGTCGGCAATGAGGTGGCTCGCGCGAAACGGCGGGATGCTTGATACTGATGTCTATAGTTCACCGCTCTTCGTAACACCTGCAGCCCAATTCCTTCAAGCAGGGGTAGGCCGGGGCGCGCCTCAGTCTCGCCCTGCTGCGAGCGCGACATCGACTTGGTGTTCACCCGTGATCCCCCGCGACGCTCGCCTCGGTGGACCCGGATCGGAATGCGCGGATACCCTCCAGCCGCGTGCGCTTGAGCAGCAGCGCATTCACCGCTACCAGCGCCGAACTGCCGGACATGGCAAGCGCCGCGACTTCGGGGCTGATGACAAACGGATAAAACGCGCCGGCCGCAGCGGGAAAAGCGATGACGTTGTAGCCCACCGCCCAGAACAGGTTCTGGTGCATCTTGCGCAGCGTGGCGCGCGACAGCTCGATAGCCCCCAGCACATCATAGGGATCGCTCTTCATCAGCACCACGTCGGCGCTATCTATGGCCACATCCGTGCCGGCGCCGATGGCGAAACCCACGTCGGCCTGGATCAGCGCCGGGGCATCATTGACGCCATCACCCACCATGCCGACCTTCTTGCCGTTCGCCTGCAGTTCCTTCACCTTGTCCGCCTTCTGCCCCGGCAGCACATCGGCAATCACGGTGCTGATGCCCAGTTCACGGGCGATGCGTTCGGCGGTGGCCCGGTTGTCGCCGGTAAGCATGACCACCTCGACGCCGCGCTCACGCATCTTTTTCACCATGGCGGCTGCGGTGGGCCGCGGCGCATCGGCGATGGCGATCAGGCCCATCAGCGTGCCGCCGTGGGCGACATGCACCACGGTCTGGCCCGCGCCCTGCAGGCGGGCG
>Ga0209211_10002813_pt1 | contig 29291 bp, 26 predicted proteins | sample RifGroA2_FD_183992 | JGI IMG/M metagenome (GOLD analysis project Ga0209211, IMG submission 183992) | Groundwater microbial communities from Rifle, Colorado, USA - Groundwater A2 (SPAdes) (version 2) | ecosystem: Environmental > Aquatic > Deep subsurface > Groundwater | place: Rifle, Colorado...
TTTTTCCGCCAAAGGCGGATCCCGCTCAATGGCGGGACAATTTTCAATCAATTTTTAATGACTTAATTTTCAAACATTAAAAAATTAAAATCATTATTTAGAAATTAAAAATTAGAAATTAGAAATTTCGTTCGAGCGTAGCGAGGTGCGGCTGGGGGTTGTAAGATAAGTGCGTTTTAGAATTTATTCTTAAGGAGAGTCAATAGAATATGGTTATTTAGCTGAAGATTTCTGGAAAGAATTACCAAAGAGGGTAATAGTCCCGTAAGCGAAAAATAATTATATACTCTCGGCATTTAATCTTGAGTATCTCGAGGCCATATAACCTTGAGAGAAGCATCCCGTACTAGCGGGAAAGGCTAAATACTTTTTGTGATCAATAGTGAACAAGTACCGTGAGGGAAAGGTGAAAAGCAGCCCGGTGAGGGCGTTGAAATAGAACCTGAAACCATGTGCCTACAAAGAGTCGGAGCTGACCGTTCCTCACTGTGTTCGGTATGGAATTTTAAATTTTTCCGCCAAAGGCGGATCCCGCTCAATGGCGGGACAATTTTCAATCAATTTTTAATGACTTAATTTTCAAACATTAAAAAATTAAAATCATTATTTAGAAATTAAAAATTAGAAATTTCGTCCGAGCGTAGCGAGGAGCGGTTGGTGACGGCGTGCTTTTTGCAGAACGATCCAACGAGTTAGTTGCGTATCGCAAATTAATCCCGTTAATGGGAGAAATTACAGGGAAACCGAGTCTTAATAGGGCGAAATCATCGTTTTGCAATGGAGTTTCCATTGCAAAACGATGAATAAGTGGTATGCACTAGACCCGAAGCCAGTGCGAGCTAGTTATGGCCAGGATGAACCCCGCAGAAATGCGGGGGGAGGTCCGAACCCACGGATTGTGCAATATCTGGGGATGAGCTGTGACTAGGAGTGAAAAGCTAATCGAGCCTGGTAATAGCTGGTTCTTCCCGAAATAGCTTTAGGGCTAGCCTCTTGTTATGATTTTTGGGGGTAGAGCACTGAAAGGGTGCGGATGGTTTTACCTACCGTATCCTATCAAACTCCGAATACCGAAAATTTAAGCAGGGGAGTCAGAATATGGGGGCAAAGCTCCATACTCAAAAGGGAAAAAGCCCGGATTGCCATCTAAGGTCCCTAAATTAAACTAAGTGGGAAAGGAAGTGAAATTTTTATGACAGCTAGGAGGTTGGCTTAGAAGCAGCCATCCTTTAAAGAAAGCGTAACAGCTCACTAGTCAAAAGATTTTGCATCGAAGATGTAACGGGGCTAAGTTTAATACCGAAGATGCAACTTGGCCGTTCCTCATTGCGTTTGGAACGGAAATCCTAAATCTTAAATCTCAAATTCTAAATAAATTCGAAATCACAAATTCTAAATTATAAACACTTGTTTTGATACTTGAATTTTAGTGGTTGAATATTATTTGGGATTTGGCGCTTGGGATTTGGAATTTCCGCGACGAGCGCAGCGAGGAGCGGCCGGGGGTAGGGAAGCATTTCTTATAGCTGTGAAGCTCAAACCGCGAGGTTGGGTGGAGCATAAGGAAGAGAGACTGTTGGAATGAGTAACCACAAATCCGGTTAAATTCCGGATCACCGTAAACCCAAGGTTTCCTTGGCAATGATGATCATCCAAGGGTTAGTCGGGCCTAAGTTCGCGCCTAGCTAACGTTTGACACAAACTTAAATTAAAAAGATAAAAAATCCCCGAAGCAATCAGCCGATTTGGCGGATGCTGAGGGGTAAATAAAAGTTAAAAATTAAGGCATAAGTTTTTTTGTAAAAACTTAGAATTTTTTGATACCTAAATTTTTAATTTTTTCTTTTTATGAAATATTTTTCATAAAGAGGAATTTTTATTTTTTTCCGCTCAAAACGGACCAGTTTCGGCTGGAATTTAAATAAGGTGGCAAATGATAGCTAGGTGCGGGCGATGGACAGCCGGTTAATATTCCGGCACTGCGTATTATTTTTATGGCATAACGGAGTTTAGTATGTCAGGCGTGTTATTGGATTCATGTTGATAGCGTAAGCGGAGGATACAGGAAAATCCGTATCCGACCTCTTCAATGAGGATCTCGCGAGCGCCTTGAAAATTCTTTGCGGAAACGCAAGGGAAATCTGACAAAGCAAGCTTCCAAGAAAAGTGTCTATACCGATGCTTGCATCGGTTTAATATGCAACCGTACCGTAAACCGACACAGGTGGGTTAGGCGAGTAGCCTCAGGTGAACGGGTGAAACTTTGTTAAGGAACTCGGCAATACAACGGCCGTAAGTTCGCAATAAGGCCTGCCTGGCCGTTCCTCATTGCGTTTGGAACGGAAATCCTAAATCTTAAATCTCAAATTCTAAATAAATTCGAAATCACAAATTCTAAATTATAAACACTTGTTTTGATACTTGAATTTTAGTGGTTGAATATTATTTGGGATTTGGCGCTTGGGATTTGGAATTTCCGCGACGAGCGCAGCGAGGAGCGGTTGATGCTTAGTGCCCGAAGCGCTAGTGAACGACGGCGATAACTATAATCGTCCAAAGGTAGCGAAATACCTTGTCGGGTAAGTTCCGACGTGCATGAATGGCGTAACGACTGGGAGACTGTCTCAACAAAGTGCCCGGTGAAAATGCAGTGTCAGTGAAGATGCTGACTACCTGCGGTTAGACGGAAAGACCCCGGAAGCTTTACTATAGCTTGATATTGAATTATTAGCGGGTTTGCTCAGAATAGGCGGGAGGCTTTGAACTTTGACTTTCGGGTCAGGGGGAGCCGACAGTGAGATACCGCTCTTATTTGCTGGTAATTCTAACCGAGCACTTAATCTAGCCATTATTCGAAGACATTGGTTATGTTTTTATCTTTTGTCTTTGGTTGGATTAAGTGCTTGGGACCGTGTCTGGTGGGTAGTTTGAGTGGGGCGCTCGCCTCCTAAAAAGTAACGGAGGCGTTTACAAAGGTTGGCTAGCTCCGGATGGAAACCGGAGTGATAGGGTAAAGCCACAAGCCAGCTTTACTGCAAGGCGGATATGCCGCGCAGTTGCGAAAGCAGAACTTAGTGAACCGATGGTCCGTACTAGAAGGGCCAGAGATAATCAGATAAAAGCTACTCCGGGGATAACAGGCTGGTCACGCCCGAGCGTCCATAGCGACGGCGTGGTTCGGCACCTCGATGTCGGCTCATCTTATCCTGGGGGTGAAGAAGCTCCCAAGGGTTTGGCTGTTCGCCAATTAAAAAGGTACGTGAGCTGGGTTCAAACCGTCGTGAGACAGGTTCGTCCCTATCTGCCGTAGGCGTTGATGTTTGAGAGGAGTTCTTCCTAGTACGAGAGGACCGGAAGGAACAAACCTCTGGTGTGCCGGTTGTCCTGCCAAGGGCAGTGCCGGGTAGCTATGTTTGGACGGGATAAGCGCTGAAAGCATATAAGCGCGAAGCCCACCTCAAGATTAGACATCGTAGATTGGTTGGAGACTACAACCTTGATAGGCTGTAGGTGTAAGCGCGGTAACGCGTTAAGCCGAACAGTACTAATAAATCATAGAATAACCTATCCCATATAGTTTTTTAAAGAATTAACCCTAAAAATGTCGGTGCTTCAAGCGGCGTGGCACCACCTCTTCCCATTCCGAACAGAGAAGTGAAAAACGCCAGCGCCGATGATATTTTCGTTCGCGAAGAAAAAGTAGGCCAGTGCCGACATTTTTGAGGTTAATTAAAAGCAGTTCCGCTATTGCGGGGCTGTTTTTGTAAAAATATATGGTATAATCATAGTATATGATTTTTTCCATTATAACTTTAATATTAAAATAAAAAATGTCTATTGATTATTTTCTTCAAAGAATTATTTGCTTTCCATTAGTAAAGTTCATAAGAGCGTTGACACATTTGCGGGTCATCGGTCAAGAAAATAGTAAGGGGGTCAATGGTCCTGTTATCATAGCCGCGAATCATAAGGATTATATTGACGGCATTGTCTTGGTGGCGGCATTGCCCTTCAATACTAAACTTCTTCCAATAAGAAGTCTTATTTGGCATAAAATATATTATTTGCCGATTTTACATTTTTTATTGAAAATAACCGGCGGTATGCCGATCGCTAAAAGTAAAGACGGAAATTTGGAAGAAGTTCTAATCGCGCCATTGAAAGTTTTAAAAAAAAACGCGGTAGTAGTGATTTTTCCCGAAGGAGGGATGATAAAAAAACAAGAATTCGGCGAAGGAAAACGCGGCGTGTCTTATTTGGCATTAAGAGCGAATGTTTCTATTTTGCCGATAAGCATAAAAGGAACGTTGGGCGCCAGTTTTAAAAATTTATTTTTAGGGCGCAATAACGTGATAATTTCAATAGGAAAACCATTTTACTTGCCCCAATCTCTTCGTTATGATAATAAAGATGATTTAGCGAAGGGATCTTGTTTGGTAATGGAAAAAATAAAAGAATTGTATGATAAAAGTTAAATTTTATTATTTATGAAATTTAAAAAAAACTTTATTTTTTTAATCGCGGCGACTTTTTACGATTTGTTGATACGAATATTGCCGCAAATGCATAAACAAGAAGGATTTGCATTTTTGGGACACCCAAGGCATAGATATGAAATAGCGAAGAAATACCCGTTATTTAAATTTCTACCGGAAAAAATAGCTGATTTTATTTTGAAACATTTGTGGCCGATTACGATTTCAAGAATCGAAGGATTAAAATCGAAAACAGGAAAACCGATTAACGGCTGGATTATTATAGTGCCGATGACGCCTCATCAAATGACGGAAAACAGGGATTTGGCGCGAAAAAGAATTATACAAGCTGCTTATCTTTCCGCAAGAAAAGGCGCAAGAATTATGGGTTTAGGGGGATTGACCGCTTCGTTTAGCAGGGGTGGGTTGGATATTACCGAAGCGTTGGCAAAAAGCAAGACCAAAATAGGCATTACCGCCGGCCGAGCTTATACCAGTTGGACGGTTACTGAAAATGTTTTCACGATAGCCGATATTTTGGGATTAAATTTAGAAAAAATGAAAGTCGCGATAGTGGGAGCGGCGGGATCCATTGGAAGCGCTTGCGCCAGTATTTTATTGAAACGTGGCGTAAAAAATATTTTATTGATAGATCTTGGAAGGAAAAAAGAATTTTTAGATAAATTAATACAAGATCACAAGAATGTTTATGACACTTCGTTGATTTCAATTTCGCATCAAATTCCCGATATAAAAGAATGCGATATTATTATTTCCGCCACCAATGCTCCGGAAGCGAAAATCAGATCGGAGGATTTGGCTGCCGGTTCTGTTGTGGTTGATGACGCGCAACCGTCCGATGTTGATCCAGAAATCGTTAAAACCAGAGATGATGTTTTGGTTATCGAAGGCGGCGTAATTCATGCGCCGGGAATAAACCCTCATTTTAATATAGGATTGAAACACAAGGAAGATATTTATTGCTGCCTCGCGGAGATTATGATATTGGCATACGCCGATTGGCAGGATAATTTTTCTACCGGAAGATTGACATTTGATTCAATAGAAAAAATCGTTGATATTTCCAACGAATTGGGATTTAGATTGGCGGAATTTCAAAATTTTCAAAAAGTTTTAACATTAAACGACATAGAAAAAGTTAAACGTATAAAAAATGCCAATAAATAATATATCGGCAATGATCTCCTATGGCAATCGATAATCTTTTTTTAATAATTGTCGGCGTTTCCAATTTAATACTTGGATTTTTAATATATTTTAATAACAAAAAAAGTTTGATAAATCGGGTATTCGGTATTTGGACCTGCTCTCTATTTTTATGGTCGGTAAATGCTTTATTATTTTATGTTCCCGAATATTCACCTTCCGTATCGCTGGTATTAGGACGTTTTCTTTACGAAACCGCTATTATTATAGTTGTGGTATTATTGTATTTTGTAAGCATCTTTCCTTTTAACACCAACTTAGAGAAATTACGTCTTTTCTTGATTTTTACGCCCTCCGCGCCATTGCTTTTATTGACGATCGGGTCGGATTTAATTATTCAGGGCGCGGAATCAACCATTTACGGCAACAAAGTGATTTTTGGTCCTTTGTTCGTATTGTACGCATTTTTTATTATCAGCTATCTGTCGTTATCTATTTTCATACTGGCCAAAAAATATAAAAAAAATAGCGGCAATGTCAAAGTAAATATTTCTTATATTCTTGCGGGCATTATCATAAGCGGTTTTTTAGGCATAATGGCCAGTATAGTATTGCCGCTTTTTAATATTTTCGATATTGATAAATTCGGATCGGCTTCTACTATTGTTTTGGTGTTTTTCGTCGCTTACGCCGTAGCAAAGCATAATTTTATGGACATAAAAGTCATAGGGACTGAATTTTTCGCGATAGTTTTGTCGTTCATACTTTTTATCGATGCAATCTTTTTTGATAATTTTAATGATTTAATAATAAAAATTATTTTATTCGTCGCTGTCGCTTCCATTACTTTCTTACTCGTTAAAAGTGTCGTAAAAGAAGTGCGTATGCGGCAAAAATTAGAAGAATTAACGATAAAATTACGGAATGCCAATGAAGACCTGAAAAAATTGGACGCGGCAAAATCGGAATTTATTTCTATCGCTTCGCATCAACTAAGAACTCCGCTGTCAATTATTAAGGGCTATGTGTCCGTGATGGTTGAAGGCGATGTCGGTAAAATAACCGATCAGCAAAAAGATTATTTGCGCAGAATTTATACAAGTAATGAAAAATTAATAATGTTAGTTAAAGATCTTTTGGATTTATCGCGTATTGAAAGCGGAAGAATGGTTTATGATTTCGGTCCGATTCCGGTTTTTGCTTTTACTGAAAATATAGTTGAAGAATTACGGCCGAAAGCCGTTGCCAAAAATTTAACATTGAAATTCAATAAACAGGCCGGCGATGATCCATTTGTAATTTACGGAGATAAAAATACTTTAACGCAGGCATTGTTTAATATTGTCGATAACAGTATACGTTACACGGAGCAAGGAAAAATCGAAGTGAATTTTACAATTGATAATAAATATATCGTATGGAGCGTAAAAGATACCGGCGCCGGAATAAGCGGCGAAGAAAAGAAGAATCTTTTCCAGAAAATGCAACGGGGGGAAAGAATATCCCGTATGTACACCGAAGGAACAGGATTGGGACTTTATGTCGTTAAGAAAATTATTGACGCTCATAACGGAAGTGTTTGGGCGGAATCCGACGGTATTGGCAAGGGCAGTATTTTTTATATTAAAATACCAATTGGCAATAATCGCCTAAAAAGATAATAAGTTCGGCTCTATATCATACAAAAAATTATTTAGAGCCGTAATTTATTGCAATAAATATGGAAATTATAGAACAAAAAATTGATCAAGGAAAAAAAATAAAAATGCCGCGAACATTGATTAAAGAATCGGCGGAGAGAATCGGGGAAAAGATAAAAGTCAACGGGTGGGTTAGCGCGCGCCGCGATCACGGCAAAATTATATTTATAGATGTAAAAGATATTTCGGGCGTGCTCCAAATTGTTTTTATTCCAAAAGACAAGGAGTTATACAAAACGGCCGAATCATTGGGGTCGGAATTTGCCGTGTCCATAGAAGGACAAATAAATCAAAGACCGGAAAAAATGGTAAATGATAAAATATTGACCGGTAAAGTGGAAATGCTTGCCGAAAAATTGGAAATTTTGAACAAGTCGGAAATTTTGCCGTTTGAACTTGACGCGGATAAAGAACCGAATGAAGAAATACGTATGGAGTATCGTTATATTGATCTTCGCCGGGAAAAAATGAAAGAAAATATGCTTTTGCGGGGGAGGACAATAAAATTTATGCGGCAATATTTTTGGGATAAAGGATTTACGGAAATAGAAACTCCGCTTTTGACCAAATCAACGCCCGAAGGCGCGCGTGATTACATTGTTCCGGCGCGATTGGAACGGGGAAAATTTTATGCTTTGCCGCAAAGCCCTCAGCAATACAAGCAGCTTTTGATGGTGGCGCAATTTGAAAAGTATTTTCAGGTTGCCCGCTGTCTTCGCGATGAAGACACTCGGGGCGATCGTCAGCCGGAATTTACCCAGTTTGACGTTGAAATGAGTTTTGTTGAACAGGAAGATATTATAAATCTGACGGAGAGTATGTTGATTGAATTAGTTAAGAAAGAAACGCCGGAAAAACATATTACCAATGTTCCGTTTCCACGCTTGACATACAAAGAAGCGATGGAAAAATATAATAGTGATAAGCCGGATTTAAGAGAAGATAAAAAAGATAAAAATGAACTGGCTTTTTGCTGGATAGTGGATTTTCCAATGTTTGAGTGGAAAGAAACGGAAAATAGGTGGGATGCCACTCATCATCCTTTTACTATGCCACAAGAACAAGACATTGAAAAAATGAAAAAAGATCCGGGCAAAGTTCCGGCCTTTCAATATGATATTGCTCTAAACGGCTACGAAATAGGGGGGGGTTCAATAAGAAGCCATAAACCGGAAATATTAGAAGCAGTTTTTGAAATAATGGGGCATACTAAAGAAAATATTCAGCAGAAATTCGGGCATCTTTTAAGGGCGTTTAAATTCGGCGTCCCGCCGCACGGTGGCATTGCGCTCGGTCTTGACCGGCTGATTATGATTTTGCGCAACGAAAAATCAATCAGGGATGTTATCGCTTTTCCCAAAACGGGCGATGGCAGAGATTTATTAATGAACGCGCCAAGCGAAGTAGATGAGGAACAGTTAAAAGAACTTAACATAAAAATTGCAAAAAAAGATAAAAAATAATTTGATCTAGTGAGGACGGGTTTCACGCGCGCGCGTGAAACCCGTCCTCACGGCACTAATCTATGATATTAAAATCTCTTTTAAAATTTCTTGAAGATAAGAAAATAAAATACGAAATAATTAAACACAAAACGGTTTATACCGCCATTGACGCCGCTGGCACGCAACATGTTAAGCCTGATGAAATCATCAAAACTTTAGTTATGAATTTGGATAATAAATATGCGTTGGCGCTCATTTCGGCAAGCAAAAATTTGGATAAAGATAAATTTAAAAAGGCGGCGAATGTTTGGGCAAAAAAAAATAACGCGAAAGTTGTAAAAATAATCGGATTTGCCAAGGAAATATGGATGAAAAAGAATCTGAAAGGCGGCGTTGGCGCTACGCCGCCGTTCGGCGAACTTATCGAAATGCCGACTCTTGTTGACGCTTTTTTATTGAAACAAAAAAATCTTTTTATAAATACCGGCGATTACGAATATTCCGTAAAATTATCGCGCGCCGGTTTTGAAAAAGCGATTGGCAAAGAGATGTTTAAAGGGACTTTTTCAAAGAAAAAATAATGCCCAAAGTAACGATTATAATTTTAAACTGGAATGGCTGGCAAGATACGATTGAATGTCTAAAATCGTTGAATAAAATTGATTATGATAATTTTGAAGTTGTGATTGCGGATAACGGCTCCACGGATAATTCAGTAAAAGAGGTAGAAAAATTTATAAACTCTTTTAACTTTAATTTTCCCGTTTTAAACTTAAATTTTCAAGAAAACAAGGGTTTTGCCGGAGGCGTTAATGCCGTATTGCGCAAATTTCAAGCCGCAGAATCTGATTATACATTGCTTCTTAATAACGATACGATAGTAAGCCAAGATTTTCTAAAAGAATTAGTTAAAATTTCCGAAAGCGATGAAAAAATAGGCATCGCGGGGCCAATGATTTATTTTTACGATAAGCCGGATTATATAAATTCCGCGGGAAGCAGAGTTAGTTGGCTGATGAATAAAGGAAAATATATCGGTTATAATGAAAAAGATAACGGACAATTTGGCGATAAATTTTATAATGTTGATTACATAAGCGGCGCGTGCTTTCTTGTAAAAAAAGAGGTAGTAGATGAAATAGGATTGATGCCGGAGGAATATTTTTTGTATTACGAAGATACGGATTGGAATATTCAAGCAAAAAGAGCGGGTTATAAATCGGTTTTGGTTCCTACTGCAAAAATTTGGCACAAAGAATCCGCCAGCGCCAAAAAAATCGGCGTGAAATACGTTTATTACCATGTACGCAATGGTATTTTATTTAATCAGCGATGCGCGCCGTTTTATAAAAAAGTTTTAATTCATCCGTATAATTTGTATATTTTCGCGAAACAATTGATAAAATTATGCATTCCGTCAAAAAAAGAATGGGCAAAAGCAACGTTTGCGGGAATGTATGATTATTATTTTGGATATTTCGGGAAAAAGGAGTAATCACGAATATACGAATATTTTCAAATATACGAATTCACCATCGTTATTTACTTGTATATTATTTAAAATTCGTATATTAGCGAATGGTCCAATTTATGTTAATCGCTATAGACGCTCATAATTTAGAGGGATCGCGCACCGGAGTCGGCGTTTACCTTTTTAGAATACTCAATGAATGGAAAAAAGCGTATGAATCGGGGCAACTTTCCGATTTTGATTTTCTTTTATATTTCAAAAAGGAAATTCCGGAAGATATTTTAAAAATGGAAGTGTTTGATGCGAAAGTGCTGAAAGCGCCTTTTGGCGCGCAAAGCAATACCTTGTTTACCCAATGGCTTATCGGTCGCGCCACGAAAAAAGATAAAGCCGATATTTTATTTTCACCTAATTATACGTTGCCCATTTTTTATAAAAACGGAAAGACGGTTGTGACGATTCACGATATAATTTATGAAGCGCGCCCCGATTTGTATAACTGGCCCGGAATTTTAGATAAAATATTTTTACGAAAAAATGTTCGGCGATCGGCTGAAAAAGCTGATGTCATTTTAGTTCCGTCCAATTTTACAAAACAGGAAATCATAAAGTATTATAAGATTGGAGCTGATAAAATTATCGTAGCACCGCTTGCCGTATCGGAAGATTTTTTGCGGAAAACAGATAAGAATAAAATTACAGCGGTTAAACGTCAATACGAAATTTATGATAAATATGCGTTGTGCGTTGGTTCTATTTTTAACCGCCGCCACATTCCGGAAATTATTACGGCTTTTAAGAAAATTTTTCCGCAATTTACGGATTACCAGCTTGTTATTATCGGTTCAAATTATACCCGCCCATACATTGATATAGAAAAAGATATTTTAAAAACAAATCAATTTTTGCGGAATATTTTAAAAATTAAAAACAAGTTACCGATAATTCATCGATACTTTATAGAACAGCAAGATTTACTTGAGTTGTATAAAAACGCCGCTGTTTCCATTTATTTATCCGATTATGAAGGATTTGGCCTGCCATTACTGGAATCAATGGCCAGCGGAACACCGGTTATTACTTCAAAGCAGCCCGCTTTAATAGAAACGGCGGGCGATGCGGCTCTTTTTGTGCAAAATAATCAAAACATTGATGAAATTGCCGAAAAAATGTCTGCAGTATTTTCCAATGCCGTTTTACGCGAAGAATTAAAGCAAAAAGGATTAGATCAAGTAAATAAATTTAGTTGGTCGCGTTGCGCAACGCAAACATTAGCGGTTTTTAAAAAATTATTGGCGAAATAAAAAACTAGTCTTTATTTTTTTGAATAAAGACTAGTAAACTTATAATTATTATGTATTCCTTGTCCGTAAGAAACTAATATAATGATAGCATATCTTAAAAATTTTGTCAAGTATTTTGATCTATCAAAGAGTATTTGGTTGGTTTTTGGATTAGAAATCATTGTCATTTTACTTGCCGTATTTATGATTATACCGCGAGAGGCCGTTTTATTTTTGACGGGTTTTTTGGCGTTTTATTTGCTATTTTCTCCGATAAAACAAGCGGTTATTTTTTTTATTTTATCCATTCCTTTGTTTGTCGCGCTTCCGATTACGGAAAATTTTGACACGATGTCTAACTGGAGGATTTTATTGGGACTTTTATTTTTAAGAATTTGTTTTATTAAATTTAAGAATATAAAAAATTGGCAAGAGTTTATTAAAAATATCAATGATAAAAAACTCTATATTTATGTGTTCGCGTTTTTTACCGTAGCCGCCTTGTCTTTGGTAAACGCCGAAAGTATGGGTTATGGCGCAAGAAAAATTCTTTTTTTGGCCAACGCTATAATGATTTTTTTCGTTATCGTAAATTCCGAAATAAATGCGAAAAAAATACAACTTTCCGTCATAATATCTCTTTTAATATCTTTGGCAATAGGATACGCGCAGATTATTGCAGTGTTTTTTGCGCCGCTTTTTGAATTTTGGCAGTGGTGGGCAAGCCGCGTAATCCCAATATTCTATGGCAAAAATCTTGCCAATTTGCTTTCATACAGCAATACATGGTTTTCTTATTACGAAAAATCATTGCCCACTTTAAGGATTTTTTCCATTTTTCCGGATTCCCATTCTTTTGCTCTTTTTTCCTTGATTGGACTTATTCCGGTAACGTATTTTTGGATACAAAAAGATGCGCATAAAAAATTATATGCTTCTATTGGCATTTTTTCATTGCTATCCATTATATTATCCGGTTCGCGCGGATTTTGGGCAAGCGCGATTTTAATTACGGTTATTTTAGTTTTTATTTTTATTGCAACAAAGATAAATCCCGTTAGAAACTTTGTTTTTAACGGGATAAAAAAATATCTGCAATATATTCAATTAAAACGTTATTTTATAATACTTTTAGTATTTTTTATGCTTTTTCCCGTCGGTTCTTTAATACTTTCCGGCTCGCGAATCGGCAATGCAACTAACAAGGGAGAATATGAAGAGTTAACATTGAAACGGATTAAATCAATTTTTAATTTTGAGGAAACATCAAATAAGGGGAGAATGGAAATTTGGAACGCGACATTGAATTCTTTTGTAAGATATCCGTTGCTTGGCGTTGGCATCGGCAATTATCCCGTAGTGATAGGAGAACCGTTGGAATCGGGTCGGCGCGGCGCCTCGGCGCACAATTTATATTTTGACATTGCCGCGGAAATGGGAATTTTGGGACTTATCGTTTTTTTGTTGATATTATGGGAAATTTTCAAAAAAGCCCGGACGCAAATTGCCGTTGCGAACCACATTTTTATTTTTTATTTTTTATGGATGCTGCTGTATAGTTTATTTGACGTCGTGCTTTTGAACGATAAAGTGTTGTTATTTTTTATAATTCAAATAGCCGTATTATATTTAGACGCAAATCAATATAAAAATACTACGAATTAAATGTCCAAATTTTCAATAAATCTATTGGTTTACAATGGTCTTAAATTTTTGCCGCAATGCATAGAATCAGTGTTAAATCAATCGTATAAAGAATACGATTTTTTGATAATTGACAATAATTCCACTGACGGCAGCCGCGATTATTTAAAAATACTACAGCGGTCAATGCCGCATATAAAAATTATTTTTAACGAAACCAATGCCGGATTTGCGGCCGGACACAATCAAGGAATCGGAAAAAGCGATTCGGAATATATTTTATGCCTTAATCAAGACATTATTTTGGATAAAGATTTCTTAAAAAACGCCGTTGAAATTTTAAATAGAGGTGATAAAATAGGGGCATTGCAACCGAAACTTTTACGACTTAAAAAAATTGACGGTGAATGGCAGAAGACGGATATTATTGATACCACGGGACTAATGATGCTTAAAAACAGGCGCATCGTAAATAGGGGGCAAGGATGGTTAGATACCAAATACCAAATACCAAATACAAAATACACGGAGGTCTTTGGCGCGGACGGCGCGGCGCCAATATATAAACGCGAAGCGCTGGAGAATATTAAAATACCAATTAGCAACAAAAATTTTGAGTATTTTGACGAAGATTTTTTTATGTACAAAGAGGATGTGGATCTGGCTTGGAGAATGCGTCTTTATGGATGGAAAACGGTTTACGCGCCGGATATTATCGGTTGGCACGCAAGAGGAGCGGGAGACAGCGCGAAAACAAAATATTTGGATGTAATTAAAGAAAGAAGAAAAATATCGCAATTTTCCAAATACTATTCCTTTAAAAATCAGCGGCTGATGCAGATAAAAAATGAATTGCCGTTATTGTTATTGCGACATTTATTTTGGTGGCTGCCGAAAGAAATCGCTTCCTGGTTTTATATATTGATTTTTGAACATTACACAATTAAAACGATAAAAAAATTGATAATGCAAATTCCGAAAATGTTAAAAAAAAGAAGATTAATTATGGAAAATAAAAAAATAACCGCAAAAGAAATGAAAAAATGGTTTATTTAGATCAAAAAAATTATAATTTCCCAAAAAGAATAAAAAAATCTGCTATATTAAAACTATTGGCAGTTTTGCTTATAATCGGCGGTTTTGTCGCTTTTTTTTCCCATAAAAGTGGTTTTAGCTATGTAAATACCGATTTGGAAAATATTGATGCCAATCTTTTGCCGGATAACGATTTCGCGCCGATTAAAGATCCCGATAGACTGAATATTCTAGCGCTTGGCATTAGAGGCGTTGATGATGAAAACGGAGGATTGCTGACCGATACGATAATGCTTATCAGTATTAAAAAAGATACGAGCAATATAGCATTGATTTCCATTCCGCGCGATTTATATGTTTATATTACGCGTACCAAGCGGGATAAATTAAATACTGTGTATGCCGCGGGAGAATCAATTGATTGGGGCGGAGGAGGATTAACTCTCGCAAAAAAAATTGTATCGCAAATTACCGGTCAATACATAGATTATGCCATATCGATTGATTTTAACGGTTTTGAAAAATTCATAGATACTTTAGGCGGCATCACTATTTCGCTTAATAGTCCGTTTATGGAATATAAGCAGTGGGAAAATTACCCGGAACATATTAAAGAAGAGAATAAGCAATATTGGCGCCTGAATAAAGAAGAACAAAGGTGGGAATTGTTTATAGATAAAGGCACGCATCTGTTGGATGGGGAAATGACTTTATATTACGCGCGAGCGCGTTTTTCCAGCAATGATTTTGAAAGAACAAAAAGACAGCAACAAATCATTAATGCCATTAGAGATAAATTATTTTCTATTGGAATTATGGCCAATCCGGTCAAAATATTTAATATTTTAGATATTTTAAATAATCATATCAAGCGAGATTTTACCGTTTTGGAAACAAAAGAATTATTGGGGTTTGCGCAAAAAACTAAAAACAGTATGATTATTAAAAAAACACTTGACGATTCCGAAAACGGTCTTTTATACAGCGCGATGTTAGAGAATCTTTACGTTTTATTGCCGGTTGGCAATACTTACGAAAACATAAGAAATGCAGTAAAAAATATATTTGAATAATATTTTAAATAATAAAATGCCGCCAGCTTTTTTATCTATCATCATTACTCACTATAAATCTTTCGCTTTATTGAAATTATGCTTAAGAAGCATAAAGAAACATTGCGATGGTTTATTTTACGAAATTATTTTAACCGATAGCGAATCGTCCGCATATAATCGTTTATTTGTTGAAAAAAATTATCCGGAGATAAAACTAGTTGATTTTAAAGAAAATGTCGGTTATTCTAAATTGGTAAATGCTGGAATAAAACAAGCTAAAGGAAATTTTATTTTAATAATAAATTCCGATATTATAATCGGTAAAGATTCTGTCCGAAAGCTTTTGCAATTTATGGAAAATCATCCGCAAGTCGGCTTGGTCGGTCCGCGATTGTTGAATTTTAACGGCAAACCGCAGAATTCATGTTTTAAATTTTATACGCCGTTTACTATTTTATACAGAAGAACTTTTTTAGGGAAATTACCATGGGCGAAAAAAACAATAAATAATTTTTTAATGAAAGATGAACTCGCCGGATTAAACAGCAATAATAATATTTCCCATATTGAAGTTGACTGGTTAATGGGTTCGGCCTTAATGACAAACCGGCCGGCGCTTATGGAAGTCGGTCCGTTGGATGAAAATTTTTTTATGTATTTCGAAGATGTCGATCTGGCAAAACGTTTTTGGGAAAAAGGATACAAAGTGGCGTATTTTCCCGGCGCCTCAGTGTATCATTATCATCAAAAAATAAGCGCAAGAAAAGGCAGTTTACTGGACGTAGTTATCAATAAGTATTCCCGAATTCATATTAAAAGCGCTTTAAGATATTTTTGGAAACACGGAATAAAAAATTTAATCAGATAAAAAAATGCATAATAATAAATCAAAAATTATAATCGCTTTTTTTACGGTGATTGTTTTTTTATTCGGAATTTATATAGGCCGCACGAGTACAAATATTGATTATACTCTATCATTAAATGAAAATTTGCCCGTCAGCCGCAATGATTTTGATATATTTTGGAATGTTTGGCGTTTTGTTGAAGAAAATTACGCGGAACGTGATAATTTAAATAAGCAGGCTATGATTTATGGCGCTATTTCCGGTCTTATTAAATCTTTAGATGATCCTTATTCTATATTTTTTGAACCGAAAGATTCTCAAAGATTCCAAGAAGATGTTAGCGGAAAATTTGAAGGAATCGGAGCGGAGATTGGCATTAGAGATGAAATTTTAACGGTTATTGCGCCTTTAAAAAATACGCCGGCCGAAAAAGCGGGCTTGAAAGCGGGGGACAAAATATTAAAAATTGGCGACACTATCACAAACGAATTGACGATTGACGAAGCGGTCAATTTAATTAGGGGTCCTGGCGGCACAATGATTATTTTAACAATAATGAGCGATGGAACGGCCAACAATAGGGATGTGTCCATAATGCGCGATACAATCAATATTCCGATCGTGGATTTAAATTATATAACAAAAAATAATTTAAAAATAGCCCATTTTTCACTTTATCATTTTACCGCAACGGCCAGCCAGGAATTCGGAAATAAAGCCAATGAAATAATAAAAAACAAAGCCGATGCCGTTATACTGGATTTAAGAAATAATCCGGGAGGATTTTTGGAAGTGGCGAACGAACTGGCAAGTTATTTTTTAGAAAAAGACGCAATTATAGCAATAGAAGATTTCGGAAATAAAAAGCAAGAATATAGGAGTTTGGGAATAAATATTTTAGGTAATTTACCGATGGTAATTTTAGTTAATCAGGGATCCGCATCCGCTTCAGAAATTATGGCGGGTGCCTTACGCGACAATAAAAACATTAAATTGATCGGGGAAACGACTTTCGGCAAGGGATCGGTGCAAGAATTACAAGAATTCAGCGGCGGCGCAAGCGTAAAATTAACTATTGCCAAATGGTTAACGCCAAAAGGAATATCCATAAAAGACGAGGGCCTTAAACCGGATATTGAAATAAAGCTTACAGATGATGACTTGAAAAATAATAAAGATACGCAGCTAAATAAAGCCGTTGAAACATTATCGGAAATGATAAAGAAAAATTAAAAAAATCGTATGAGGAGTATTATTGTCATGAATTCCGCTGGAAATCTTGCGCGGAAAAAATTTTTATAAAAATTTTTCCGCTCTGAATTAGCGAGGTTTATATCGTAATATATGTCTATCCGAAATTGATATTAAAAATCATATAAGGACGGATTCTAACAAGGTGAAAATAATTTTACTTCAAGACGTGGTAAATTTGGGTATTAAATATGATGTTAAAGATGTGGCTGATGGTTATGCCCGTAATTTTTTGTTTCCCAAAAGTTTAGCCAAATTAGCGACGAAATCGGATTTAAGCAATATTGAAAAAATGCGTGAAATGGAGAGGGGAAAGCAGAGAAAAGAACTGGCTGAAATTCAAAATGTGGCTAAAAAACTTGAAGGCCAAAAAATAGAAATTGCTATGAAGATCAGTGAAGATGGAACGTTTTACGGTTCTATCACGAGCGCTAATATTGTTTCAGCTTTGAAAAAGAAAGGATTCGACGTAAAAAAAGAACAAATAGTGCTGAAAAAACCGATAAAAGAAGCCGGTGTTTACGATGTAACAATTAAATTTTCCAATGAAATGGAAATTAAAATAAGAGTGGCGGCGACGGAAGAAAAAGCGAAGAAATAACAAATTAGCGAATAATCGGTTATGCCAAAATATATTTTTATAATCGGCGGAGTGATGTCCGGCATTGGAAAAGGTATAACTACCGCTTCAATTGGTCGTATTCTTCAGGACAGAGGTTTTAAAGTTACGGCCGTAAAAATAGATCCGTATATCAATATTGATGCCGGCACTATGAACCCCATAGAACATGGCGAAGTTTTTGTAACCGAGGACGGAGACGAAACTGATCAAGATATAGGTAATTATGAAAGATTCCTTAATAAAAATATACCTTCAATAAATTATATGACTACAGGTCGTGTTTACGAAGCAGTTATACGCAAAGAAAGAAATTTGGAATTTAACGGCCGTTGCGTTGAAGTGGTACCGGATATTCCGAATGAAGTCATAAGCCGCATACGAAAAGCGGCAAAAGAATCAGTTTCAGATATTGCGCTTATTGAAGTTGGGGGAACCGTGGGCGAGTATCAAAGCTTGCTTTTCCTTGAAGCGGCTCGTTTAATGCATTTAAAACATCCGAAAGATGTTTTATTCGTTCTCGTGAGTTATTTGCCGATTCCGAATATAATCGGAGAAATGAAAACAAAACCGACTCAATACGCGGTACGATCGTTGAATTCCGCAGGCATCCAGCCGGATTTTATAATAGCAAGAGCGGCATTGCCATTGGATGAACCGCGAAAAAGAAAACTTTCCACTTTTTGCAATCTTGACAGACGCGATATTATTTCCGCGCCGGACGCGGAATGCATCTATGAAGTACCGTTAAATTTTGAAAAAGATAAATTAGGAGAAAGAATACTGAAAAAACTTAATTTTAAGGGAAAAAAAAGTCAAAATAACGATTGGCGGAAATTGGTCAATAAAATAAAAAATATAAAAAAATCTGTTAAAATAGGCATTGTGGGAAAATATTTTATGAGCGGTCGTTTTACTTTGATGGATTCTTATATTTCTATAATAGAAGCGTTGAAACATGCTTCTTGGTTTTATGGAAGTCAATCGGAAATCGTTTGGCTTGATGCTGAAAAATATGAAAAAGATAAAAAATATCTTAAAGAATTGCGTGGATATGATGGCGTTGTCGTGCCGGGAGGATTTGGCGGCAGGGGAGTCGAAGGTAAAATAAGGGCTATCGGTTATTGCCGAAAAAATAAAATTCCGTTTTTCGGTCTTTGCTATGGTATGCAGCTTGCGGTTATTGAATTCGCGCGAAATATTTGCGGCTTGAAAAAAGCGCATACCACCGAAATTAAACCCAAAACCCCCAATCCCGTTATTGACCTTATGCCGGAGCAAAAAAAGAAGCTTAGAATAAAGGCTTATGGCGGTACAATGCGGCTCGGCGGTTATAATTGCTTATTGCAAAAAAATACCATCAGCCGTAAAATTTATGGTAAAGAATTGATATCCGAGAGGCATCGCCACAGGTATGAATTCAACAATGCCTATAAAGATATTCTAATGAAAAAAGGATTGATTATTTCCGGCATTAATCCCGAAAGCAATTTGGTGGAAATTATAGAATTGCCGCGCGAAAAACATCCGTTTTTCGTAGCAACTCAATTCCATCCGGAGTTTAAGTCGCGTCCGCTAAATCCGCATCCATTATTCAGGGAATTTATTAAAAGTTGTTTGAAAAAATAAAAAAATAAAGGAGAAAATTTCGAAAATGAAGAAAAAAACCGTTAAAAAAGTCGGTGAATTTACGATTGTCAAAGTTAATAAAAAAATTGGTAAAGATATAATTATTTCCAAAATTGTCTATTGTAAAAACAGCTTTATTATTCTGTTATATGGCGCTGTATCCGGAAAGAAATTTATTTCAAGGTTTGATATTGTAAAGGCGATGTTTATCGATAACGGCAACGAATTAAACTCTATATCGAATTTAAAAATAGCGTATTTTATTTTACGCGTTTGCGGGAATAGATAATTTTTTCAGAACATAAAAATGCCCGAAAACGGGCATTTTTTATAGCGTCAAACCAAATCAATTTAGTTTATTTAACATTAACAAATTTCGTTTTTTTTCTGCTTCCGTCAAAAAGTTTGACGGTTTTTGTTTGAAATTCAATAACTCCATTTTTAATCGCGTAAAGAGTATCATCTTTGCCTCGACGGACATTTTTTCCCGGACGAAATTTAGTTCCGCGCTGACGAATCAAAATGGAACCGGGCTGCGCTTTTTGTCCGGCATACAATTTAATTCCTAAATATTTTGGGCGGGAATCTCGGCCTAATTGCGTAGATCCGCCCGCTTTTTTATGCGCCATAGTTTTTTCACATTAACAAATTATAAGCTAATTTTATTCATTAAATTGGATTATGTCAAGGGCGCGTATCCACTCATCTAAAATAACACCGTAGCATCATCGGTTAAATCATATAAAAAGACACCGAAATATATGGTAATTTACAAGCATTGTCGGTTTAATAAGGTAAATTACCATTATAATGAACATAGAGGCAAAAAAACAATATATAGAAACGTTAAATGTAGATTTATTTAAATTCTCGGTTTATAATATAAATATATGCTCGGTAATACAACCACGCATTAAGAGGTTGTATTGCGGGGTTGATATACTGAGTATGGACCATCGTGTTAAAAAACAAATTTTCATTTTAACCGGTTTTATATTGATAACCGGATTGTTTAGTTTTCTTGTTTATCTTGTTGTTCACAATCCGGCCAATTGTTTTGACGGTATTCAAAACCAGGATGAAGTCGGCGTTGATTGCGGCGACGTTTGCGAAAAGCAATGCGAATTAAAACCCGAGGATATAAAAGTTATATTTACCAAAGTGATTCCCACTTTGCCGCAAAAATACAATATGATTTTGAAATTTTCAAATCCCAATGCCACTTATGGAGTAAAAAGTGTCGATTATGTTGTAAAATTTTTCAACGAATCGCGGGTGATTGCCGATCATACGGGGTCTTTCTACATATTGCCCAATGATACAAAAACCGTTATTTTAAACGCGCTGGATATGGAGCTTGAACCGGATAATGTAAGCGTGACGATTGAAAACATTGATTGGATTAAATTGCAAAATTATCAAACGGCTCCCCAAATCGTCGTTAAAAATCAATTTTACCATGAATTGGTTAATCAAACGGCTTTCAGCGAGATTAAAGGAGTGGCCGTCAATAGAAGCGATTTTGATTTTGACAAAATAGATGTAAATATATTGCTTTTTGATTCAAATAAGGAAATAATTGACGGTACATTTACGGAAATAAGAACATTGTTTTCCGGAGAGGAGAGGGAATTTATCGCTAATTGGTTTTATTCGGTTCAAAATCCGGCAAGCGTTGAAATAGAAGCGGATACGAACGTATTTGAATCGGATAATTTTATGAAACGTTACGGTTCGCCGGAAAAATTTCAAGAATTATGACTCTTTTAGAAGAATTAATTTTATCCACGATTGTTTATTACGATATTTTTAATCTCCCCCTTACGAGTTGGGAGATTTTTGAATATTTGGTAGCGCCGCGGCGTTTGCGCGGGAAAAGCGAGGAATTGAATTTTAATTTTTACGATACAATTAAAGCCATAGAAGGCGAAAATATAAAAAAATTCATTGATGAAAAAAACGGATTTTATTTTTTAAAAGGCCGGGAATTAATTTGCGAATCAAGGATTGAGCGGAAAAAAATTGCCGATAAAAAATGGGATAAAGCGTTGAAAATAATAAAATGGTTTCAGTTGGCGCCATTCTTAAAATCGGTTTGCGCCAACGGATCATTGGCGCGGGGTTTTATGGATGCAGACAGCGATTTGGATGTTTTTGTCATAGTTAAAAAAGGAAGAATATGGACAACGAGATTTGCTCTTTCGTTATTAACGGCGGTAATGGGCGTTAAACGTTTTCGGCAAGATTCGGATGTTCGGGATAAAATTTGTTTTAACCATTTTATTGCGGATAAATCGTTGATAATGTCCCATAGAGATATTTGCGCGGCCTGCACTTATTCGCGGTTAGATTTTATTTATGGGGATAGAAATGTTTTGAAAAAATTTTACGCAAGCAATGCCTGGATTAACGATTATTTATTGAATTTTCAGGGACAAGACAAGATAAATCAGAGAATCGTTAATTCGTCGTCGTTGGCGGCAATCGGCGCGGTAGCGGGATGGCTGTTAAAAGGCAAAATAGGCGATATATTTGAAAATTTATTCAGGAAAATTCAGCTGCGCAGAATTAAAAATAATTTACCGGCGACGATCAACGGACGCATTATTGTCAACGACAGGCAATTGGAATTTCACGATAATTATCCGGATAAAAGTATTATTGAAAAATATAATCGGAAATTAACGGATTTTGGTTTTGGCGATTTGGTTGCCGAAAACAACATAGGCAAGGGCATATTTTTAGAGTAACGGATATTTTACGATTAATAAAACGCTCCGTAATACTGCGGAGCGTCATTTTTTTATTTACAAAGGAATTATCGTCGTAATTTCTTTTTGAAGTTTTATTAAATCTTTATTGTTTTTGTATTCTTCTGGTAATTCATTTACTTGAAGATGTTCAATGATTCGGGAAAGTTTTTGAGTAATGGGTCCGACACTTTTTTCATTTACGGGGAATATGTGACTTATACGGTCTATTATAAATCCTACTATGGGCGTTACGCTGGCAGCCGTTCCGGTACCGAAAACTTCATCGGCATCTATAAAATCTTCCAGTTTTACTTCCCCTATATTAAACGGAATATTAATTGCGGTAGCGATTCTTATTATCATTTCTCGCGTGAGACCCGGCAAGATAGTTTCATTGCCCAATGATGGTGTGCAAAGAACGCCATTTTTTACCATAAACGCGTTCATAACGCTGAATTCTTGGATTTTATCATTTCCGGTAATTTGATCTATTTCTATAAATATAACCTCATCGCATCCTTGCGTAACGGCTTTTCTTAAAGCCAATTTCGCCGCGACATAGTTACATGAAGCCTTATAGAATCCGGTTCCGCCTCGTGTAGCGCGTACTTTATATGTGACATAGCAAATCGGCGGTTTGCCGGCATATATTCCTACCGGCGAACACCAAAAAACGGTTTTATATGGGTATTTATATTCGTTCGGAATGCCCTTGACCCCTAAATTATCTTCGCCGCCTTCAATCGGGCGAATATACAAAGATCCTTTTTTGTACGCCGGTATGCATTGGGAGTTCAGGTGAATTAATTTTTTTACCGCTGTCATAAATTTTTCTTCGGGAAACGGCGGCATATACATTCCTATCGCGCTGTGGGCAAAACGTTCCGCGTTTCCATCGAGATGCAATACGACTGCATTTTTTTCTTTATTGTCGAGGCAAGCTTTTATGCCTTCTATTATTCCTTCCGCGTAGTTTATGGCGGTGGCGCGCGGAGAAAAATAAGTTTCGTACGATCCGTAGTGGAAAACTTTTAAATTGGACCATTGGTTTAAAATGTTATCAAAATTAAATACTATTTCAAATTCAGTCGGGCTGATTTTAAATCCGTTCGGTTCAGGCCTTATCATAAGCAGTTCCTTTATAAAAATTACAAAGAACTAAAATTTTACATTTCGTGATATGATAACTCTATTTTTAACGCTTGACAAGTTTTTTAATGAATATAAAATGAGTTAATAGAGAATTAGCACTCTAATAAGTTGACTGCTAAACAGTTTTACAAAATACTGATTTTTACGAATTTATAATTTTGTATTCGCACTGATTATTATTTTGTAGATAAAATATTATATGAAAATCAAACCGCTTGGCAATAGAGTGGTGGTTGAACCGCTTTCTAAGGAAGAAAAAACACAAAGCGGAATTATTTTACCCGATACGGTTGACAAGGAAAAACCGGAACAGGGCAAAATTATTGCCGTAGGCGCCGGCAAAAAAATACAAGAATCCGGAGTAAAAAAGGGCGATACGGTGCTTTTCGGAAAATACGGCGGAGACGATATTAAATTTGACAATAAGGAATATAAGGTTCTTAAAGAAGAAGAAATTTTCGCGATTTTGGAATAATTATTTTAAAATAGCGAACTAATTTCTAATTTCTAATTTCTAATTTCTAATTTTGTTTAGGATTTAGGATTTAGGATTTAGGATTTTATAAAGTATGCCTAAACAAATTAAATTTGAGATACAAGCGCGAGAGGCGCTGAAACGGGGAGTGGATATTTTAGCCAATACCGTTAAAACAACTTTGGGTCCCAAGGGCCGAAATGTTGTTTTGGATAAAGGTTTTGGTACACCCGTCATTACCAATGACGGCGTTACCATCGCCAAAGAAATTGATTTGAAAGACAGGTTTGAAAATATCGGCGCGGAAATCGTCAAAGAAGTGGCGTCCAAAACAAACGATGTCGCCGGCGACGGCACTACAACCGCCGTTCTTTTGGCGCAAGCCATAATTTCCGAGGGCTTGAAAAATGTCACCGCGGGCGCCAATCCGATGGTTTTAAGGCGAGGGATTGAAAAAGCGACCAAGGCAATAGTCGCGGAACTCGGTAGAATGTCCAAGAAAATTTCCACCAAAGAGGAAATCGCGCAGGTTGCCACCATTTCCGCGCAGGACGAAGAAGTTGGCAAGCTTATCGCCGACGCGATGGATGAAGTGGGCAAGGACGGAGTTATCACCGTGGAAGAATCGCAAACATTCGGATTGGAAAAAGAAGTTGTTGAAGGAATGCAGTTTGACAAAGGATATATTTCTCCTTATATGATTACCGATACGGAAAAAATGGAATCGGTTTTTGAAGATCCTTATATTTTGATTACCGATAAAAAAATAGCCAGTATTAACGATATTTTACCGCTTTTGGAAAAAATGGCAAAATCCGGCAAAAAGGATTTGGTTATAATCGCCGAGGAAGTGGAAGGAGAAGCGTTGGCGACATTGGTGGTAAATAAGCTTCGCGGCACATTCAACGCATTGGCGATAAAGGCGCCGGGTTTTGGCGATCGCCGAAAAGAAATGTTGAATGACATAGCGGTTGTCACCGGCGGTAAAGTAATATCCGAAGAAGTTGGTTTGAAACTGGAAAATACCGAAATAAATATGCTTGGTAAGGCCAGAAAAGTCGTATCTACAAAAGAAACTACAACTGTTATTGAAGGCAAGGGAAAAAAATCCGATATAAGCGCGCGTGTGGCGCAAATTAGGAAACAGCTTGATATTTCAACTTCTTCGTTTGACAAGGAGAAACTACAGGAACGGTTAGCTAAACTTTCCGGAGGGGTGGCTGTTATTAAAGTGGGCGCGGCAACCGAGTTGGAACAAAAAGAAAAACAGCATCGCGTGGAAGACGCTTTGGAAGCGACAAAAGCGGCCGTTGAAGAAGGTGTGGTTGTCGGCGGCGGCGTGGCACTGTTAAGGGCCGTGAAAGTTTTAGATAATTTAAAATTAGACGGTGACGAAGCGACCGGCGTTAATATTATGAAAAAGGCGTTGCGCGAGCCGTTAAGGCAAATCGCTTATAATGCCGGAGTTGACGGTTCGGTTATAGTGAATGCCGTGAGCGAAAAAGAGGGAAATTTCGGTTATAACGCGGCGGAAAATAGATACGAGGACTTGGTGAAAGCGGGCATTGTTGATCCGACAAAAGTTACCCGTTCGGCTTTGCAAAACGCCGCATCGGCCGCGGCGATGATGCTTACAACAGAAGCGGCTGTCGTTGATTTACCGGAAGATAAAAAAGAAGAAATGTCGCGTGGAGGAATGCCCGGAGGAATGGGCGGAATGATGTAATTTGATTTTTGAATAATCCGCCCCGCAGTACTGCGGGGCGGATTTATTTATTGTTTAATCCGTTTATTTTTGGTAGTATTAAACTATAGAAATTATTAATTTACATAAACATATCGTCAGCAACGCGAATGATATTCGCGGTATTCGCGATAAATTTATGGATATTCGCTATGTATATTATTATCGGTATCGCCGCATTTATAATTTTTTATTTTATTTTTAATTATAATAGCCTTATTAAATATAGAAACAGGACGAAAGAAGCGTGGTCGGATATGGATGTTCAGCTTAAAAGACGGTATGATTTAATTCCGAATTTAGTGGAAACGGTTAAAGGTTATGCGGCGCACGAAAAAACCGCTTTTGAAAATGTGACTAAAGCCCGCGCCGCGGCTCTCGGCGCGCAGGGTCCTGAAGAAAAAGGAAAGGCGGAAAATATGCTTACAGGCGCTTTGAAATCAATTTTTGCCATCGCGGAGGCGTATCCCCAGCTTAAAGCAAATGAAAATTTTCTGGAACTTCAACGCGAATTATCGGATACGGAAAATAAAATTCAGGCGGCGCGCCGTTTCTATAATTCAAACATAATGGCGCTTAACACTTTAATTGAATCGTTTCCTCAAAATATTATTGCCGGAATTTTTAGATTCCAAAAGGAGAAATTTTTTGAAATAGAAAAACAGGCGGAGAAAGAACTCCCGAAAGTCAGTTTTTAAATTATGAATTTATATACGCAAAAAGATTCCAATACAAGAAAAACCTGGTTTCTTATTGCATTATTTTTGATATTAACAATCGGTATCGGCTGGGTTTTCAGCTATGCGTTTGGAACGCCGTTAATTTTATATATCGCCGTTTTTATCAGTATTTTGATGAGTTTTTTGAGTTATTGGCATTCGGATAAAATTGTGCTGGCGATGACGCATGCTAAATTAATCAATCATCGGGATAATTTGGAGCTTTATAGAATAGTTGAAAATTTATGCATTGCGGCCGGTCTTCCAACGCCAAAAATATACATTATAAGCACGCCGGCGCTTAATGCTTTCGCGACCGGCCGAAATCCAAAGCATGCGGTTGTGGCGGTGACCGAGGGCTTATTAAGCCGTTTAGACAGATCAGAATTGGAAGGAGTTATAGCTCATGAACTTTCACATATCGGCAATAGGGATATGTTAGTTTCCACCGTTGTGGTTGTTTTGGTTGGTTTCATCGTTATTCTTTCTGATTTTTTTGTCCGTTGGTCTTTTTTTGGCGGCCGAAGCAATAAACGGGAAAACGGGAACGCCGCGGCCGTTATGATGATTATCGGAATTTTTTTGGCGATTCTTGCGCCGATTATGGCGAAACTTATCCAACTGGCGGTGTCCAGAAAAAGAGAATTTTTAGCGGACGCTTCAGGCGCGCTTTTAACAAGATATCCGGAAGGATTGGCAAGCGCGTTGGAAAAAATCGGCCGGGATGAAACGCCGATGCGCCACGCAGGCCACGCCGTTGCCCATTTGTTTATTGCCAGTCCTTTTAAGGGCGAGGAAAGAACAAGCTGGTTTACGCGTCTTTTTATGACCCATCCGTTGATCAGCGAAAGAATAAAAGTTTTAAGAGAGTTAAAAATATGACAAAAGAAAAATTTTCAAAAGAACAGCAAAAAAGAGAGTCGTTTTCCGGCGTTTCTTTTGATTTTTTAGAAATACTTGAAGTTGAAGACGAAAAAAAGAAAAAAATTTTCAAAGAAACTACGGATAAATTAAAAAAAATGATTTTGGCATACGATCGAACTATAAAATATATGGAAAATGCCATAGATGTTGGCAAATTCGAATTAAGTGACGAAGAGTATAGAAGCAGTATGAAGAGTATGGATGACACCAGGGTTGTTTACCACGAGACAATAATAAATTTATTGAATTTGATTTCACGATTGGCTAAAAATAAAGAATGGCGTGAATCTTGGGGAACAATTGGTACGCAATTTGAGCGAGAAAATATTACTAAATGGGCTATAGAAACGGCCGATTATTTGGAAAAAAATAAAAATGTCTGAATTAAATTTTGAAAAAAATAATAAAGAAATAACCGACGTTTGGCGGGATTTATTGAAAGAAGCGATTTTAGCGGGATGCGAAAAGGGGTTGAAAGATAAGTTGACGGATGCAAATTGGAAAATTTCCAAAGAACAGCCGGCGGAAATAAAAAATCGTTCCAGTTTTTTAATCAATAAATTCGTTTTAGGTAAAAATATTATTTGGGAATTGCACGCGGATTTTTCCAGCGAAGATTATCCGCCGCAACTTTTTATAGAAGCCTTCGGAGGGGATATTATAAAAACTATTATTTTCCAGAATAAAAATAATGAATATTTTGATTTGCGTCAATTGGCACCGAAGAATTCATATTTCATAAAAGAAAAATCATTTAATTGCAAGTCGGAAAAAATCCAAGGCGGGTACGAGCATATTATAGTTTATAATAAAAAATCATTGGTTGACAATGGCGGATTTTTATCTTTTTTGCATGAGATAGGGCACGCGTATATAAATGAAAAAATGAATATGTTAACATCCGATAAGATCGTTAAATTAACTATGGATGCCAGATTTTTATCAAAAGGGGAATTAATTGATAAATATTCAGATAAGGAAAGGACGATATTGTTGCAAAATGAAAGAAATGTTTGGGTGTGGGCTATAAAAACCATGAGGGAATTAAGAAGGCAGGGGATTGATTTGATTCCGGGATTAGGCAAGGAAGAAATCAAAAAATGGATTTATGATGAAACACGTTTGAGTAGTTATATGCGCGAATTGGATATTTCATCTGGTATTTTACGGAATATTAGAAAAGAAAAATTGAAATTTTTTGATAATGAATCCCGTTAGACATCAAAGCTATTTTATTATATTTTAAGTATTTAACAGCGGGTTAATTGGAAAAAATATTTAACGAAATGTCTAACGAAGTGAAAAAAAATAAATTATTTTATGTCATTTGCCATAATATTCGCAGCCGGCATAATGTCGGTTCGATTTTTCGGACGGCCGATGGGGCGGGCGTAAATAAAATTTTTTCTTGTAATCTGTCAGCCAGAGGCTGATCCGCTCGTCTGTCGATAGGCAGACCTTGGGTGGGAATAAAAATTATGGATTTTAACGAATATCAAAAAAAGTCGCGTAAAACCGCGCAATATCCGAATAAGGGCGATAATTTTATTTATCCGACATTGGGTCTTGCCGGAGAATCGGGAGAGGTGGCGGAGAAAATTAAAAAAATCATAAGAGATGATGGCGGTATGGTCAGTAATGACAAAAAACAGGAAATATTAAAAGAACTGGGGGATGTTTTGTGGTATGTGGCGCAGATAGCCACTGAACTTAAATTGTCGTTAAATAAAGTAGCTGATTTTAATATTGAAAAATTGTATTCTCGCAAAAAACGCGGTAAAATTTCCGGAAGCGGGGATAACAGATAATACGGAGGGTTCGCATAGTGGTCGAGTGCGCTCGCTTGGAGAGCGAGTATACCGCAAGGTATCGAGAGTTCGAATCTCTCACCCTCCGCCTTCG
>Ga0209211_10002816_pt1 | contig 29281 bp, 25 predicted proteins | sample RifGroA2_FD_183992 | JGI IMG/M metagenome (GOLD analysis project Ga0209211, IMG submission 183992) | Groundwater microbial communities from Rifle, Colorado, USA - Groundwater A2 (SPAdes) (version 2) | ecosystem: Environmental > Aquatic > Deep subsurface > Groundwater | place: Rifle, Colorado...
CGTTACCAGCGCGCCGCTGGCATCACGAATAATCGAGAACCCGCGGGCCAGCGTTGCTTCCGGATTCAGGTGAGCGAGCGCCGCCGCGATGCTGTCGAGCGCATTCAGCCTCTTTTGTTGTTGCTTGCGGAGCGCGGCGCCCAGACGCTGGGCCATGAGTTCGACTTGCCCGCTGCGCCTTTCGGTAGTCGGAACATTGCGGTTCAGGCCAAGTGCGGCGCAGTTTAGTCGGGCTTGGTGGCGGCGCAAGCCGCGTACGAGGGAAGCGCCCAACTGCGAGCGGAGCAACGCCAGCCGGTCGCGTGCATGCGCCATTCGCGTTGCCGGATGAATCAGGCGCAAGGAGATATGGTCGAGGCCCTGCTGCTCGCGGGCAATGCGGAAGCGCATGGCCTGGCTTAGCGAGCTTCCCAGTCCTGCGATCTCGTCGGCAGCCTGGTGCCATCCTTGTGTCGCCAACTCGGCGGCGGCAGTGGGCGTTGCGGCGCGCAGGTCGGAAACATAGTCGGCGATGGTGGTGTCGGTCTCGTGACCGACGCCGCTGATGATCGGCAGCGGACTGGCGACTATCGCGCGTGCCACGATTTCCTGGTTGAAGGCCCACAGATCTTCTATGCTGCCGCCGCCACGCACGAGCAGCAGCAGGTCGCATTCCTTGCGCTGGCCTGCCAACGCGATCGTATTGGCGATTTCTTCGGCAGCGCGGTCGCCCTGAACCAGCGTCGGGTAAAGAATCGCCGTGAGATGCGGCGCACGCCGCTTCATGGCCGCCAGTACATCGCGCAGGGCTGCTGCGCGCGGTGAGCTGACGATCCCTATGCGATGCGGAAAGCGCGGCAGTGGCCGCTTACGCTCGGCGGCAAACAGGCCCTCGGCCTCCAGTCGTGCCTTCAATCGGGCGAAGGCCTCGAAAAGACGCCCCAGCCCGGCCCGGCGCAACGCTTCGATGTTGAGCTGAAACTCGCCGCGTGGTTCGTAGAGCGAGACCAACGCGCGGGCTTCGACATGCTGTCCGTTTTCCAGTTGCCAAGGGACGGACTGCGCGCGCGCGCGGAACATCACGCAGCGTGCCTGGGCGCTTTCGTCCTTCAGTGAAAAATAGACGTGACCGGAGGCGGCGCGCGTCAGGTTGGAAATCTCACCCGCCACCCAAAGCAGCGGGAACTGTCTTTCCAGGCTCTGGCGCGCGAGTCGGTTGAGCTCGCTGATGCTAAGTACGGTTGCCTGATCGAGCATGGATTGGGCCGATTGGAGAGTCGGAAAAATTCTACAGCATCCACATGCCGCGCTGGCCGGCAGGGCAAGGCTCGCAACTCCGCACCAGCACTGCCTGTGTCGCGTAACTATATGATTAATAGTGGCTTATCTTTGCTTGGATTTTGCCCAAAAATGGGAAAACCCTTGCTGGAGGGTGAGTTAGCGCGTTTGCCATATGTTGATCCACAAACTTATCCACAGATTTTGTGGATAAGCCGCCCATTGTTCGCGCTCTTTGGATAGGCGGCAATCGACTACCGTATGTGCCATGTCCAGGTTCCGCACGACCGCATGAGCCACTCCCTGATACCGCTACCTGCCGGTGCCTTGATCGGGATGTTGCGCGAGGCGCTGGACAGCAGCCTGGTCGAGCGCGGCGCGCTACAAGGCTTGGAACTGCTTGGCCATGCCGAGGGTTTCTGGAGCGGTTTGCCGTTGATCGAATTGCGGCGCATGGCGGAGGCCGGCAATCGCAATGCCCAAGCCGAACTGGCCTGGCGATACGCCGCCGGCGAAGGCGTCGCAAAATCCAATGCGACTGCGCTGCGCTGGGCGTCTAGCAGCGCCGAACACGCTTGCCCCGCCGGCGAGGCGGTGCTGGGCTGGTTGTTGTATCAGGGCTTCGGCCTGCCGCGTGACTATCATGAGGCGGCACGCCTGTTCAATTCTGCCGCGCAGCAAGGCGACACGCGCGGCATGACCTGGCTTGCCCTATGTCTCTTGCATGGACATGGCGTGACGGCCGATACCCAGCGTGCCGCAGGTTTGTTCGAGCAGGCCGCGCAACGAGGATCGCATCTGGCCCAGTATTGGCGTGGTCGCGTTGTGTATTTCGGGATCGGTGTCGAGCGCGACTATTCCGTTGCCGCGCACTGGTTGCAACTGGCCGCGGCGCAAGGCCAGTCAAAGGCGCGCGACTTGCTGGCGCGCTGTTATTTCTTCGGGCGCGGGCTTGCGGAAGACCGTGCCGCTGCGGTTGCTTGTTGGCGCGAGGCCGCCGCCGATGGCGTCGTCAGCGCCAGCTTTTGCTTGGGCATGTGCCTGTACGCGGGCGAAGGCGTTGCCGCGGATGCCCGCGAGGCGGCGGAGCATTTCCGCATCGCGGCGCGCAAGGGGCTGGCGGGCGCCATGTTCCTTCTGGGCCAATGCCACACCTTCGGCTTTGGTGTAACGCGCGATCCGGAAGCCGGCATGGCCTGGTATCGGCGTGCCGCCGAGAAGGGCAGTCGTGATGCCGAATTTGAAATGGGGGAGTGTTACGCGCAAGGAGTCGGTTTGGCAGGACGCGATCTGGACGAGGCCTTGCGCTGGTGGCGAGCTGCAGCCCGGCGCGGCCATGCGCGGGCGCGGATCAAGATCGCCCATGCCTATCGTTGGGGCGACGGCATTGCCGAAAACAAGGCGCTGGCCCTTGCCTGGTACCGGCGCGCGGCAGAGCAGGGTGATATTTCGGCGCGAGTCTGGCTGGGCGAGTGCTACGAGCATGGCGAAGGCGTGCGCGCCGATCTGGCGGCCGCGCTGGCGCACTACCGCGTCGCGGCCGATGCCGGTGACGCGCATGGACAAGCCGAATACGGTCGCTGCCTGTTGCTCGGCGTCGGCTGCGAGGCGCAACCGGCGCGTGGCACTTTGTTGTTGCGGAAGGCCGCGGAGGCAGGGTGGCCGCAGGCCTTGCGGGAACTGGAGCGCTATAGCTTTGCGCAGGGAGAGACTTTGCTGCGCGTGGCCACCGACGCTGGTGACAAGCGATTGGTTGCGGCAGTGAATTGCTTTCGCAGCGCCGCCGAACTCGGTCATCGTCGCGCCGCGTTTATGCTGGCCGAGTGCCTGCGTCATGGCACCGGCACCGCCGTCGATGTACGCCAGGCAGTCGCCTGGTACCGCAAGGCGGCAGCCTTGTTCGACGCCAAGATATTGCTCGGCGACCTGTTCTACTTCGGCCAGGGCCTGCCGCGTAATCTGCGCGAAGCCTTGCACTGGTATGAGCAGGCCGCTGTGGTGCACGAAGATCCGTATGCCATGTATAGCCTGGGCTATTGCCTGCTGCACGGCGAGGGCGCGCCGCGCGACAGCCGCGCTGGCGCGCATTGGCTGCGTCGGGCCGCCCTGCAAGGCGAGATCGATGCGCAATACGAGTTGGGGCTGGCTTACTACCGGGGTGACGGGGTCAAGCGCAGCCTGCGTTTGGCGGCCAAATGGCTGCGTGCGGCAGCGCGTTTGGCTCACGCCCCGGCGCGCGCCTTTCTGGAACGCATGGAGCTCGGGAGTCGATTGAGCTAATCGTTGGCGGCCAGTTGCTGGCTTAACTGCTTGATGGTGCCTTCCAGCTTTTCGGCCATTTCGGCCAGCAGATCGCGGCCTTGCCGCCGCGCCTGGCGCGCCGCGATGAACAGTTCGTAGAGTCTGGAACCGAACAGCTTCTGCAACTCGCGCTCGATAGCGAGCAGCCGTCCTCGCATGCCCTCGACCTGGCGCACAAGAGTCGGCGCTGAGGAGACGGTGACTTTCCCTGCTGGCGCATCGCGGCGACCTTCCTGCCACAGGGCCGCCACTTCGTGCAAGGCCGCAGCGTCTCCGGCGCGGTAGGCGCGGTTGGCTTCCGACATGAGACGGGTGCGCCAACTGCGGTCCGCCTCGTCCTGCGCCCGATCGGGATGAATTTTCTGCGCGATCTGGCGAAACAGGCGCTTTACGTCGGCGCTGGGGCGGAATTCGGTCGGCTCGTCGGCACTGGCTTGCTCGAAGCGTGCGCCCTCGTGCGCCGAGCGTTCGGCCTTCTCCTGCTTCTCCTGTGCTTCGGCGCGAATTCCGGGATTGTCCGGAGCGTGTTGCGCCTCTTGGCGCGCAAGCCGCGCCTGGATCGCATCGAGTTCCACCATGCGCCGCCCTACCAGTTCGTAATAGCGGCGCGTGAACTCGCCCACTTCGGCCTGTGCCGTTGCCAGTTCGAGTTCCAGTTCGGCGACGTCCTGCGTCAGTTGCGCGAGTTCCATCTGCAACTGCAGTTCGACATCGGCCACCGTGATCGATCTGTCGCGCGCCCCGGCGGCGCGCACGCCCACGCGCAGCAGGCTGCCGGGCGGTGCGATCAGTTCCGGCGGTGCATCGCAGCGGTAGAGCAGGGTGATGTCGGAGTTCTTCTGGCGCAGTCTGCGGTAGGCGGCAATCGGCAGGATGCGGGCAGGAAACAGGTCGGCAACCTGCTCCGGCCACTCGCTGCGATCGTTGCGCGCGACCCATTGATGTGCTTCCTGCCACAGCGCCTCGTTTTGCGCAATTCGTTCCCGCTGCCGCTGCCATGCAGCCGCCTGATCGTCCTCGCAATTGCGTGCGAGACGGCTTTTCATCAGGGACAGCGTGGCGCGCAGGGCAATGCGGGCGGCAAAGTCGGCGGCGGGCAGAACCAGGCACAGGGGCCGGATGGCGAGATCGAGCGCGTTGGAAATCTCCGGTAGTTGCTGGTCGTCCGGCGCCAGGATGACCAGCGTTCGTCCCTCTGCCAGCGCAATCGCGGCGAAGGCCGCAAGCACAGCGAGAGGGCGCGCCGGAAGCGCTTCTTCGCGCGGCATGGCGGCCAGGGAAGACACGGCGAAGTGCGCGAACCAGGCCGCGGCGACCACAGCGGGATCGACGTCGGCGTTTGCGTTGGGCGAAGATAGCGTAGCCATCACCTTCCGATTCTATACAGCGACTGAAGCGGCCCGGCTTGGGATGAAAGCCGTTTTTTGGCCCTGTTTCGGCATCAACCGGGTTCCCGGTTTCAACTAATTAACCTATCGTTTGACAAGTTAGTAATCCGCTGCTATTGTGAAAAGCATCGGAGAGCTTCCGTCACTGAGCGGAGGCCACGAAAACTGTAGTGCAGGCGATTCATTCAGCCGTACGGATCGTCGTGTGCGTGAAGGCGCGCCCGGCGTTTTTCGACCACAGGAGGAGATTGAAAATGAAACTCGGAAAGACCATGCTCGGCCTTGCGCTGGGCCTTGCATTGACGGCCGCGCAGGCCGACCTCACCATCGGCGTCAGCGTTTCGGCCACCGGCCCGGCGGCATCCCTCGGCATTCCGGAAAAGCAGACCTTTGCCCTGCTGCCGCAAGTGATCGCCGGAGAAAAGGTCAAATACATCGTTCTCGACGATGCCACGGACCCCAGCACGGCGGTAAAGAACGCGCGCAAATTGACCAGCGAGGACAAGGTCGATGCGCTCATTGCCTCCACGGCGACCCCCACCTCGATGGCAATTCTCGAAGTGGCGTTCGAAACCAAGACGCCGCAGATCGCCATGGCGCCGTTGCCGCCCGCCGGCGACAAGGCGCCCTGGGTCTTCACCACGCCGCAGAACTTCAGCCAGATGGCCCTCGCGATTGTGCAGCACATGGCCAACAACAAGGTCAAGACCGTCGGCTTCATCGGCTACGCCGATCCCTACGGGCAACTCTGGCTGAAGGCCCTGCAAGGTGCGGCGGAAGCCAAGGGCATCAAGATCAGTGCCACCGAGAGCTACCAGCGCAACGACACCAGCGTCACCGGGCAGGCGCTCAAGCTGATCGCGGCGAAGCCGGACGCGATCCTGATCGCGGGCTCGGGCACCCCGGCCGTATTGCCGCAGGCAACCCTGATCGAACGCGGTTACAAGGGCAAGTTCTACCAGACGCACGGCATCGCCAACCGCGACTTCCTGCGCGTCGGCGGCAAGAACGTCGAGGGCACGATATTTCCGGTAGGGCCGATGCTGCTGGCCGAGCAGCTTGCCGACAGCCATCCGTCGAAGAAGCCGGCGCTCGACTACATCAAGGCCTATGAGGGCGCGCACGGCGTCAACAGCCGTTCCACCTTCGGCGGCCATGGCTGGGATGCCTACCTGCTGCTCAATCGCGCCGTGCCCGAAGCCTTGAAGAAAGCCAAGCCCGGAACTCCCGCGTTCCGTCTTGCCTTGCGCGACGCGCTGGAGAATGTGAAGGATCTGCCTGCCGTGCATGGCGTGTTCAACATGTCGGCCAAGGACCACAACGGCTTCGATGCGCGTGCTGCCGTCATGGCCACCGTCGAAAACGGCGACTGGAAGCTTCTGAAGTAAATCCATAAAGGACGCTGTTCCGCCCGCCGCATCCAGATTTCGCGCCGGTATCTGGCGCTGGATTGCGCGCGGGATGGTGACGGCCGTCCGCAAAATAGCAGCGAGGAGACCGAATCATGAGCAAGCCCGCCTTTAACCGTCTGAACTTTGCCGAGGCTGCGGTCGAAGTGGAACCGCATGCCGACGGCGGCATGGTTTTGCGCTCGCCGCAGCCACTCGGCGCGATCGGCCGTTGCGTTGGCGAATGGCTGGAACATTGGAGCAGCGTCGCGCCCGAGCGCGTATTTCTGGCCGAGCGTCGCAACGGAGAGTGGTACAAAGTCACCTATGGGGCCGCATTGGCGGCTGTGCGTTGCCTGGGGCAGGCGCTTGTTAATCGCCAACTGTCGCCGCAGCGCCCTGTCGCGATTCTCTCCGACAACGGCGTAGACCATGCGCTGCTGATGCTTGCCGCGATGCACGTCGGGGTTCCGGCAGCGCCGGTTTCGGCTGCCTATTCGCTGATATCGAAAGATCACGGGAAACTCAAGCATATTCTCGAAGTTCTCGAACCCGGACTGGTCTTTGCCGCCGATGGCGCACGCTTCGGCGCCGCACTCAAGGCCGTTGACCTGAAGGGTGCCGAAGTCGTGGTCAGCACCAACCCGCCTGACGAAATCAGAACTACGGCATTCGCCGACCTCCTCGCGACTCAGGCTGCTGCCGGCGTCGATGCCGCTTTTGCCGCGGTCGGCCCGGACACCATCGCCAAGATTCTGTTCACCTCCGGATCGACCGACCTGCCAAAGGGCGTCGTCAACACGCAGCGCATGTTGCTCGCCAACCAGCAGGCGATTTTCCAACTCTGGCCGTTTCTCGCTGAAAAGACACCGACCATCGTCGACTGGCTACCGTGGAGCCATACCTTCGGTGGCAATCACAACTTCAACATGATGCTGCGTCACGGCGGCGCCATCTGGATCGACGACGGCAAGCCGATGCCAGGTCTGATCGAGAAGACCGTCGCCAACCTGCGCGAGGTTTCACCGACACTGTATTTCAATGTGCCGCGCGGTTTCGACGTGCTCCTGCCCTACCTGGAAAGAGATGAGTCCCTGCGCTGGAGCTTCTTTCGCGATCTCGACCTGATTTTCTATGCTGGCGCGGCGCTGCCGCAGAATCTGTGGGAGCGTCTCGAAGACGTTTCCGTGGTGGCGCGTGGCGAGCGCGTGCGGCTGGTCTCGGCCTGGGGTTCGACCGAGACTGCGCCCATGGTTACCTCCGTGCATTTCGAGATAGAGCGCGCCGGCGTAATCGGTTTGCCGGGGCCGGGCAGCGAGCTCAAGCTGGTGCCCAACGGCGGCAAGATGGAGTTGCGCGTGCGCGGGCCGAACGTGACGCCGGGCTACTGGAAGCGTGACGACCTGACGCGCGCCGCCTTCGATGCCGAGGGCTATTACTGCATCGGCGATGCAGGCCGTTTCGCGAACCCTGACGAGCCGGCGCACGGTATCGAATTCGACGGCCGCATCGCCGAGGATTTCAAGCTGATGTCCGGCACCTGGGTGCATGTCGGCGGGCTGCGCGTCCGTGTCATTGCCGCCGGCGCGCCGGTCGTCCAGGATGCGGTGATCACCGGCCACAACCGCGAAGATATCGGCCTCCTGATCTTTGCCAGCGATCCGGGTTGCCGCAGTCTTTGTCCAGAATTGTCTGCTGACACGCCGCTGGCGCATGTGACTGCCGACCCGCGCGTACGCGCAAAGATGGCTGAAGCGCTGGCCAGGCTTGCCGCCGAGGCGACCGGCGGCTCGAATCGTCCAACGCGCGCGCTGCTGATGAGCGAGCCGCCCTCGATCGATGCCAACGAGATTACCGACAAGGGCTACATCAACCAGAGAGCCGCGCTTTTGCGGCGGGCCGACCTGGTCGACCGGCTATATGCCGCATCGCCCGACCCCGACGTCATACTGCTCAAGTGACCATTCAGACAACTCCAATTTCGACAGAAAAAACACCATGGGCTATGTTTATCAAGACGTCTGGCTCGTCGCCGGCGCGCGCACCGGCTTCGCCGACTACAACGGCACGCTGAAGGACATTTCGGCGACTGATCTGGGTATTGCTGCGGCACGAGGCGCGCTTGACCGGGCTGGCGTGGCGGCGACCGGGATCGGCGCCATCTACGCGGGCAGCGTCGCGCAGACTAGCCTCGACGCCTATTACCTGTCGCGCCAAATCGGTCTCTATTCCGGCGTGCCGGTCGGCGTTCCGGCGCTGCAGATCAACCGCCTGTGCTGTTCGGGCTTCGAGGCGATCCTGCTCGGCGCAGACCAGATGCAGCTCGGCCGCATCAAGACCGCGCTCGCCGTCGGCACCGAGTCGATGTCGCGCAACCCGCTAGTCTCGTACACGATGCGCGGCGGTTTTCGCATGGGGCAGGTCGATTTCAAGGATTTTCTCTGGGAAGCGACCTTTGACACATCGGCGAACGCACGCATGGGTGATACCGCGGAGAATCTCGCCAAGCAGTACGGCATAACGCGCGACGACGTCGACGCCTTTGCCGCTGAGAGCTTCGCCCGTGCTGTCAGTGCACAGCAAGAGGGTTTCCACGCCGGTGAAATTGTGGCGCTGGCCGATCAACGCTGGCAACCGGAAGGTTTGCAGCCGCGCGGCATCAAGCTGCCGCGCGGGATCGATCAGTTTGCCGTCGACGAGCACGTGCGGCCGACTCCGCTGACGGCGCTGCAGAAGCTCAAGCCGGCGTTCGGCGGGGTACAGACGGGCGGTAATTCTTCGGCGATAGTCGACGGCGCCGCAGGAGTTGTGCTGGCGACTGGCGAGATGGTGCGCACGCTTGGTCTCAAGCCGCTGGCGCGCGTCGTCGCCGGTGTCTCGGTCGGCTGCCAGCCTGCGGTCATGGGCATTGGTCCGGCCCCGGCGATCCGCGGTGTGCTGGCCGCTGCCGGCCTCAAGTTGGCCGATATTGATCGCTTCGAGATCAATGAAGCTTTTGGCGCCCAGTATCTCGCGGTCGAGCGGGAGCTCGGATTGGATCGAGGCAAGGTAAATGTTAACGGTGGAGCGATCGCGCTCGGCCATCCACTCGGCGCAACCGGTGTGCGCTGTACGCTGACTATCGCGCGCGAACTCGAGCGTCGTGGTTTGCGCTACGGCATTGCATCGGCCTGCGCAGGTGGCGGGCAGGGCACGGCAATCCTGGTCGAGAACGCCGCCGCATGATCGATTATCGCGCTCCGGTTATGTCGATGCTCTTTGCCATATGCCATGGCGCTTGCGCCGGCGTCGAGTGGCCGCCGACTTTCACGGTGACTGGCTGCCGCCCGAGCGTGGCCAGTTTGCCGATCGCATGATGCAAGGCCGCGAAATTCCGCATGCAGTTGCCGCCTACGTAGCCGACTGGCAGGCGCTGCGCAAGAACACCCCAAGGAGACGCACATGAAGAAAGCCCCGACCTACCTTTCATGCACCGTCGATGCCGACGGCATCGCATTGCTGGAACTGACGCGGCCGGAAAAGCACAACGCAATCAACGATGGCTTCATCGCGGCGATCCATGCATTCTTCGCGGCGCCGCCGAAAGACGCCCGGGTGATCGTCATGCATACTCGCGGCGAGAACTTCTGCGCTGGGCTGGATCTTTCCGAGCACAAGGAGCGCAGCCCCTTTGAGGTGATGCGTCATTCGCAGGGTTGGCACCGCGCTTTCGAACTGATCCAGTCCGGCGGTCTGCCCGTCGTTGCCGCGATGAAGGGCGCGGTGATCGGCGGTGGCCTCGAACTGGCGATGGCAACCCACGTGCGTGTGTCGGAACCGTCGACCTTCTATCAGTTGCCGGAGGGGCAGCGCGGTATCTTTGTCGGTGGCGGTGCTTCGGTGCGCGTGGCGCGGGCGATCGGCGCCGGCCGCATGACCGAGATGATGCTTACCGGTCGTCGCTATGATGCCGAAGACGGGCTGCGCTTAGGCCTTGCGCACTACCTGGTCGGCGCTGGCAACGCGCTGACCAAGGCAATCGAACTGGCGCGCGCCATTGCCAGTAATGCCCCCTTGTCAAACTACGCTATGCTGACTGCAATCGCGCGCATCGACGACATGTCGGCGAGCGACGGCCTGTACACCGAGTCGCTGGTTGCGGCGCTGGCGCAAACCAGCGACGATGCCAAGAACGGCATCGCCGCTTTTCTCGAACGCAAGAAGAAGGGCGCCTGAGAGGCGCATCGGAGCTACGATGGATCTCCAAATCGCCTTGTTGCTGGCGCAGGACGGCCTGACCAATGGCGCGATCTACGTGCTGCTGGCATTGGCGCTGGTGCTGGTGTTCGCAGTGACGCGCGTGATCTTCATTCCGCAGGGTGAATTTGTCGCTTTTGGCGCGCTGACGCTTGCCGCTTTCGACAACGGCAAGTTGCCGGGAACCGTCTGGCTGCTGCTTGGCGGTGCCGCGCTGGTGCTGCTGGTCGAAGCGGTGGCGGCCCGGCGTGAGCGCAACAATCAGCGCCTCGCACGTGCCTTGCTGTTCTACGGCTTGCTGCCCGCCGTGGTGGCCGGAGCAGCCTGGTGGGCGGCGGCGCTGAAATTGGCGCTTCCGGTGCAGATTGCACTTTCGCTGGCGATTGTCGTGCCGATGGGGCCGATTCTTTATCGGCTCGCGTTTCAGCCGTTGGCCGAAGCTTCGGTGCTCGTGTTGTTGATCGTCTCGGTGGCAGTGCACCTCGCGCTTGCGGGTCTCGGCCTGTTCTTTTTCGGCGCCGAGGGTTCGCGCACGCCGGCGTTTTCCGAAGCGATGCTCAAATTCGGCGAGATCAACGTTTCCGGGCAGTCGTTGTGGGTCTATGGATCGAGCGCGGTGCTGATTCTTGCGCTCTATGTGTTCTTTAGCCGCTCGCTCTACGGCAAGGCGCTGGTCGCCACGGCGGTCAACCGTACGGGCGCCCGGTTGATGGGGATCCGCACCAGCATGGCCGGCGGCCTTGCATTCACGCTGGCGGCCGCGATCGGCGCCTTCTCCGGGATTCTGATCGCGCCGATCACGACAATCTTCTACGATACCGGCTTCATCATCGGCCTCAAGGGCTTTGTCGGTGCCATCGTCGGCGGACTGGCAAGTTATCCGGTTGCCGCTGGCGGAGCGCTGCTGGTCGGGTTGATCGAGTCCTACGCTTCGTTCTGGGCCAGCGCCTTCAAGGAAGTGATCGTGTTCACGCTGATCATTCCGGTGTTGCTGTGGCGCTCGTTGACCACGCATCACATCGAGGAGGACGAATGATGGCGCGTCGTCTTCCGCTGGTGGCGTTACTTGCCCTGGTCGCGCTCGGTCCACGCCTGCTGCCCGAGTTCTACGTCACGCTGCTCAACTACATTGGGCTCTACGGACTGGTCGCACTCGGTCTGGTACTGCTGACCGGAATTGGCGGGATGACGTCCTTTGGACAGGGCGCCTTTGTCGGCCTTGGCGCCTACGCGACCGCCTATCTCACCACGGTGCACGGACTGTCGCCGTGGGCCACCCTGTTCATCGGCCTCGCTGTTACCGGCGCCACCGCACTGCTGCTGGGCGCCATGACGCTGCGTTTGTCGGGCCACTACCTGCCGCTCGGCACCATTGCCTGGGGCATAAGCCTCTACTACCTGTTCGGCAACCTCGATGCGCTCGGTGGCCATACCGGCATTACTGGCATACCGGCGGTTTCGTTGTTCGGCCTCAGCCTCGAATCCGGGCGTGATTTCGGCTACCTGATCTGGGCGATTACGCTGGCGGCGTTGTGGGCAACGCAGAACCTGCTTGCTTCGCGCCAAGGCCGGGCAATCCGGGCCTTGAAGGGCGGCAGCCTGATGGCCGAATCCATGGGGGTCGACATCGCCCGCACCAAGATCATCGCCTTCCTTATTGCCGCACTGCTCGCTTCGTTGTCGGGATGGCTTTATGCCCATCTGCAGCGCTTCGTGAACCCGACGCCGTTCAGCCTGCACCACGGCATCGAATACCTGTTCATGGCTGTGGTCGGCGGCGCGGCGAGCCTTTGGGGTGCGCTGCTCGGAGCCGGTGTCATCACGCTGCTCAACGAATGGCTGAAAGATCTGCTGCCGAAGCTGCTGGGTGCCAGCGGCAACTTCGAGATGATCGTCTTCGGCGTGATGATGGTCCTCCTGTTGCAGTACGCCCCGAACGGGCTTTGGCCACTGCTGGCCCGACGCCTGCCGGCGCCCCGGCGCGAGATTGCGGTAAGCGATGCGCAGCCGTTGACGCAGCGCGACAAGCCAGCGTCGGGCACGACATTGCTCGAAGTGAAAGCGGCGGTTAAGCGCTTCGGCGGGCTGGTCGCGGTAAATGACATGAGCCTGACCGTCAAGGCCGGCGAAATTCTCGCGCTGCTCGGTCCCAACGGAGCTGGAAAAAGCACCATGTTCAACCTGGTTTCCGGCGTGGCGCCGCCGACATCGGGTACGGTGCATTTTCTCGATCGCCGCATCGATGGCCTTGATCCGCGCCGCATCGCCAAACTCGGCATGAGCCGCAGCTTCCAGCACGTACGCCTTCTGCGCGAGATGAGCGTGCTGGAAAATGTCGCCATCGGCGCCCACCTGCGTGGCGCGGCCGGCGTTTTGTCCTCGTCGCTGCATCTCGAACGGGGAGAAGAGGCGCGCTTGCTCGCGGAAGCTGCGCGCCAAGTCCAGCGAGTCGGGCTCGGCGAGCACCTGCACGATGCCGCCGGCAGTCTGCCGCTCGGCAAACAGCGCATCCTTGAAATCGCCCGCGCGCTTTGTGCCGATCCCTGCCTACTACTGCTCGACGAGCCGGCGGCGGGCCTGCGCTACCTCGAAAAGCGGGCCCTCGCGGAGCTGCTGCGCAAGCTGTGCGGCGAGGGGCTGGGCATTCTGCTGGTGGAACACGACATGGATTTCGTCATGGGACTGGTGCACCGCGTGGTCGTCATGGATTTCGGCGAAAAAATTGCAGAAGGCCTGCCGGATGAGATTCAGCGCAATCCGGCGGTGCGCGAGGCTTATCTCGGAGGCGTCGAATGAACAGGCAGGCAATGGATTGCTTGGTCGAGCCAATCCTGACGGTACGCGGCCTCAAGGTTTCCTACGGCAAGGTCGCGGCGCTGCACCACGTCGATCTCACCGTTGGCGCCGGGCAGATCGTCACCGTCATCGGTTCCAATGGCGCGGGCAAGACCACGCTGCTTTCGGCAATAATGGGTCTGTTGCCATCCGACGGGAAGATCGAGTTCGCCGGCGAGTGCCACGCACGCGTGGAAGTCGAGGACATGGTCGTACGCGGTTTGACACTGGTTCCTGAAAAACGCGAGCTGTTCGCCAGCATGAGTGTCGAAGACAACCTGCGACTCGGTGGCTTCGCACGCTTCGCGGCGGGCAAGCGCGATCACGAAACGGCCATGGCCGAGGTCTTTCAGCGCTTCCCGCGTCTCAACGAAAGGCGCATGCAGCTCGCCGGAACCCTGTCCGGCGGCGAACGCGCGATGCTCGCGCTTGGCCGCGCGCTGATGGCACGGCCGAAGCTGCTGATGCTCGACGAACCCAGTCTTGGCCTGGCGCCGCTTATCGTGCGCGAGATATTCCACATCATCGCCGACCTGCGCGATACGGGCACCGCGATTCTATTGGTCGAGCAGAATGCCCGCGCCGCGCTTCAGGTGGCCGATTATGGCTATGTACTGGAAACAGGCGACGTGCTGATCGAAGGCCCGGCATTCGAACTTGCCGACAACCCGAAAATCGCCGAGAGCTACCTCGGCATCAAGAGCGCGACATAAGCGCCGACGACCAACGCGTCAGATGGACGTTCAGTGCCCGCGGATCATCGTCACCATCTGCCGGGCGATTTCCTGCGGCTTCTTTTTGCCGGGACGGAACCAGATCAGCGTCCAGTTGAGAGCACCGAAGAGGAACATGCGCAGCAGCGTGCGGTCGATTCCGCCCGGCAGCTCCAGGTCGCCGATCAGGCGCACGAAGATTTCCTCGTAGCGGTCGCGATCGCCCTGCAGGCGGCGCTTCAGGCGTGGCTCGTGGAGGGAGAACAGGCTGACGCCGGTGACCGTTGAAATCGAGTTGCCTTCCACCAGCGCGTGGATATGGGCCGTGCAGGCGAGTTCGAGCCTGCGCCACGGGTCGGCTTCACGGCCGATTGCCGCTTCGACGTCCGCGATCAGTTGCCGAAAGCCTTCCCGATGCACTTCGACGAAGAGTTCTTCCTTGGACGGGAAGTGGTGGTAGACCGAACCTGGCAGCAGGCCGACCTGTTGTGCCAGATCGCGAACCGAGGCGCCGTTGTAGCCGCGTTCGCCGAAGAGCTGTGCCGCGGCGGCGAGAATCAATTGGCGTCGTTCGGCCGTCGCCTCGGTTTCGGCGGAGCCAGCAACGGTCCGGCGCTGCGTTTTGCGCGCCAGTTTGCGGCTGACGTCGCCGCGGCGCAGAAATTCACGCTGATTGGGCGAGAGTTCGAATTCCGGGCCAGAGCTACGTTCCAGTGCCTTGAGGCGCTTGTATGTGGTTTCCAGGCCATGTTCCTGCCACAGGTAGCGTACGCCGGAAGGGGAGATGTTGAATCCTGCGGCGCGCAATGCTTCGGCAACATGTGCCTGGCCAAATTCCGGATGCTCGCGCGCATAGCGCAGAACCTCCTTTTCGGCGGCGAGACGGGCGGTGCGGCGATCGTGCGGCGGTTTGTTGGTCATCGGCATGTATGACATGGTACCGGGTGCGATAAACCAATTATACAAGTGTTTGGCCGGTTTATCGCCGCAAACCTTGCCCAGTATCCGTTTGTATTGCCGAATCGTGCCAGTCGGGCTAAAGTTCGCGCTTTCCCGCTTACCGGAGTCGTCCCCGTGTTTTCCATTATTCAGGCTGCCGGCTGGCCGATCTGGCCACTGCTACTCGCTTCCGTAATCGCTGTCGCATTGATCATCGAGCGCGCGACGGCTCTGCGCCGCGCCAAGATCGTTCCCGTCGGCCTGCTACAAAGCACGGTGGCCGACTACCGCAAGAGCGGAATCGCCGATCCTCAGTTGCTGCGCCTCGAAGCGCATTCGCCGCTGGGCCGCGTACTCGCCGCTGGCATGCGCAACGCCAAGGCCTCGCGCGAAGTCATGAAAGAGGCGATCGAAGAGGCCGGGCGCGGCGTGGCCCACGATCTCGAACGTTTCCTCACCACGCTGGGCACCATCGCTTCGATTGCGCCACTGATGGGGCTGTTCGGCACCGTGGTGGGCATGATCGAAATTTTCGGTTCGCCGACCTCTTCCGGCAACAATCCCCAAGCCTTGGCTCATGGTATTTCGGTGGCGCTATACAACACCGGCTTCGGCTTGATCATCGCGATTCCCAGCATGATCTTCTATCGCCATTTCCGGGCACTGGTCGACGGCTTTCTGGTCGAGATGGAGCAGGAAGCGGTGAAACTGGTTGAAATCATGCACGGCGAACGCAAGTAGGGATAACGGGCAATGAACTTCCAGCGAGGACGGCAGCGCGAAGAACTGGAGATCAACCTGATCCCGATGATCGATGTGCTGTTGGTGATCCTGATTTTTCTGATGATCACGACGACATATTCCAAGTTTTCCGGGCTCGAAATCAATCTGCCGACCGCCGATGCGCCGCAGAACAAGGAGCAGCCGAACGAAATCAATGTGGTGGTGACTGCCGCCGGCGAGATCATGGTGAACAAGGCTGCGATTGGCAGCCGCGACATCGACTCCATCGTGGCTGCAATGAGAAGGCTGACCGGTGCCGGCAAGGAACCGGTGGTCATCATCAATGCCGACGCCAAGGCCGCGCATCAGAGCGTCATCGATGTCATGCAGGCGGCCCAGCAGGCCGGGCTGTCGCACATTTCCTTTGCCACCCAGCAGGCGCAACGCTGATCCCGGCGGACTAGCCGCCGCCTGGCAGCGGCGCGGCCCGGTGGCTTGCCTGCTGCGCCCCCTTTCCCTGCTGTTCGCCGCGCTCGTGGCTTCGCGGCGAGCCATGTATCGCCGCGGACTCTTGCGCAGCGTGCGGCTACCGGTGCCCGTGGTGGTCATCGGCAATTTGACGGTTGGCGGTACCGGCAAGACGCCGCTGGCGATCCACCTCGCACAGGGCCTGCGACGGCTTGGGCGGTATCCGGGAATTGTCAGTCGCGGCTATCGCGGCGATACTGCGCAGGTTGCGGAAGTGACGACCGCCAGCGATCCCGGCGCGGTGGGCGATGAACCCTTGTTGCTGGCACAACGCTGTGGCTGCCCGGGATATGTCGGCAGGGATAGGGCGGCCGCGGCGCGCGCCTTGCTTGCCGCACATCCGGAATGCAACGTGATTCTTGCCGATGACGGCCTGCAGCATTATCGGCTGGCTCGCGACGTCGAGCTTGCCCTGTTCGACGAGCGCGGCGTGATGAACGCCTGGCCTCTGCCTGCGGGGCCGCTGCGGGAACCGGTCGCACGCCTGGCACAGGTAGACGCAGTGGTCCTCAATGGATGCACCGTGCCGCCAGCGCCGACCTCTGGCAAGCCGGTATTCTTGATGCAATTGCGGGGTGAGCGTTTCCATCGGCTCGACGATCCGCTGACGACATGCCGCACCGCAGATCTGCTAGGCCGACAGTTGCACGCGGTGGCCGGCATCGGTTCGCCGCAGCGCTTCTTCGATCGCTTGGGCAAGATGGGGTTGAGCTTTGCCGCGCATTCCTTTGCCGACCACCACAAGTTTTGCGCACAGGACCTGGCCTTTGCCGGCGACGCGATTCTGACGACGGAAAAGGATGCCGTAAAATTGGCTCGACTTTCCTTGCCTCTGGCGGTCTGGGTGTTGCCCGTGAACGCCGAAGTAAGTCCCGACCTCGCTGCATTTGTTCTGGAGAAGCTCAATGGATCCGCGTCTGCTTGAAATACTCGTTTGCCCCGTCTGCAAGGGGCCGCTGGAGAATCGCAAGGCGGCTTCCGAACTGGTCTGCAAGGGCTGCAAGCTGGCCTATCCGGTCAAGGACGATATACCCGTAATGCTCGAAGACGAGGCCCGGCCACTGGGCGCAGAAGAAGTCTGATGGGGTTTCGCGTCGTCATACCGGCGCGCTATGCTTCGACGCGTCTGCCCGGGAAACCCTTGGCCGACATCGCCGGCCAGCCCATGATCGTTCGCGTGGCCGCGGCGGCAAGCCGTGCCAGAAACCAAGGGGTCTGGGTGGCCACCGACGATCAGCGGGTTGCTGCAGCGGTTCGGCAGCATGGCTTCGATGCCGTGATGACCCGCGCCAACCACGCCAGTGGCACCGACCGCATTGCGGAAGTGGCCGATCTGCTGGAGTGGGACGATGCCGACATCGTGGTCAACGTCCAGGGCGATGAGCCGCTGCTTGATCCGGCCTTGCTGGAGGCCGTGGCCACGGCCTTGCGCGGCGATCCGGACGCCGCCATGGCCACGGCCGCGCATCCGGTGATCGAGGCGTCCGATTTTTTCAATCCCAATGTCGTCAAGGTGGTATGCGATGTGAGCGGTCGTGCCTTGTACTTCAGTCGCGCTCCGATCCCCTGGGACCGGGATCACTTGGCCGAGCGGCGCGATGTGCTGCCCGCCGACCTTCCCGCACAACGCCACATTGGCCTGTACGCCTATCGCGTAGGCTTTCTGCGTCGCTTCGGACAGCTTGCGACCTCTCCCCTTGAGCGCTGCGAGTCGCTGGAGCAGTTGCGCGCCCTTTGGCATGGCTATCCGATTCAGGTCGTCAGTGTCGATCATGCGCCGGTGCCGGGTGTCGATACCCCCGAAGACCTGGAACGCGTTCGCCGATTGTTTGACGCCGGCCAGGTTTCGGAGTAAGTTTTGCTGCGTTGAAAAATTAAAAAATTACTTTTAAATCATTGAGATAAACTTTATTTTGGGAGATAGATATGAAATTGATCCTGTTGGGTGGGCCGGGCGCCGGCAAGGGCACGCAAGCTGCATTCATTACCGAGAAATATGGCATTCCGCAGATATCCACGGGCGACATGTTGCGCGCAGCGGTGAAGGCCGGTACGCCGATGGGGCTGGCCGCAAAAAAAGTCATGGATGCCGGCGGCTTGGTCTCGGACGACATCATCCTCGGTTTGATCGCCGACCGCTTGAAACAGCCTGATTGCGCCAATGGTTTTCTGCTGGACGGATTTCCGCGGACCATTCCTCAGGCGGAAGCTTTGCGTACCCAGGGTGTCGAACTCGACTACGTGCTGGAAATCGACGTCAGCGACGAGGAAATCATCAGACGCATGAGCGGACGTCGCGTGCACCTAGGATCGGGACGCACTTATCACGTCGCGTTCAATCCGCCCAAGGTCGAAGGCAAGGACGATGTCACCGGCGAGCCGCTGATCCAGCGCGACGACGACAAAGAGGAAACAGTGAAGAAACGCCTGGCTGTATATCACAGCCAAACCAAACCTCTTATTGATTACTATTCAAAGTGGTCCGATACTGGGGCCAAGGGCGCACCGAAACATAGGAAAGTCTCCGGGGTCGGTTCGCTCGATGCGATCACAAGCGCGGTGTTTGCCGCGCTGAGTTGATGGATTCCTGAGTTCCATCTCCAAAGCGGGGGTTGCCATGTCCGACCATATCCGACGCATTGCTGTCTGTACCGGCGGGGGCGATGCCCCGGGACTGAATGCCGTTATTCGGGCTGCGGTGATTGCTGCCGCCAATCGGGGCTGGGAGTGCTACGGCATACGCGACGGGTTCAACGGCATACTTTTCCCCGAGCGCTATCCCGGGGGCGGCGTGTTTCGCCTAACCCGGGAAAAAGTGCGCGGCATCGGGCATTTGGGCGGCACCATCCTAGGCACTACCAACAAGGGTAATCCGCTCCATTTCCCGATGAAAATGCCCGACGGCACGATGAAGGACACGGATCGTACCGACGAGATTCTCGAGTTTTTCGCCAGGAAGGAGCTCGATGCCCTTATTTCCATAGGTGGCGATGGGTCCCTCACCATCGCCAACGCCCTGCATCAAAAGGGGTTGCGCGTGGTCGGTGTGCCAAAAACCATCGATAACGACCTGGACAAGACCTTCACCACGTTCGGTTTCGACACGGCTGTGGCGTTTGCCACGGAGTGTCTGGATCGTTTGCACAGCACAGCCGAAAGCCATCAGAGGGTGATGGTGGTCGAGGTCATGGGTCGCTACGCCGGATGGATCGCGCTGCACGCGGGCATTTCTGGAAGCGCCCACGCGATCCTGATCCCGGAGATTCCTTTCGACGTGGACAAGGTGGCGGCGAAGATTCGCGCGCGGGACAGCGAGGGGCGAATGTATTCGCTGGTCATGGTCGCCGAGGGTGCGGAGCCCATTCACGGCCACCGGGAAGTGTTGGCGCCCGCCGAAATTGGTCACGCCGAACGTTTGGGCGGTGTCGGCGAGCGAATCGCAAAGGTTCTCGGGGAGCGGACCGGCAAGGACGTCCGGGTGGTCGTGTTGGGCCATCTCTTGCGCGGAGGCAGCCCGACCTCGTTCGATCGCCTGGCCGCGATGCGTTTTGGCTCTGCTGCAGTCAGAGCACTTGACGAGGGGCAGTCCGGAATCATGGTAGCGCTCGGGTTTCCCAACGTGAATTACGTCGCGTTGGAGGAGGTGGCCGGCCGCATGAAGGCCGTTCCCCTCGATAGCGATACGCTACAGACCGGCAAAGACTTGGGTATCTGCTTCGGCGATTGATCTGCCCCAGGCGGTGCAGGTCAATCGTCGGTCGCGGAACCGCTCGGTTTACTTGTCCGGATTCAGGATCTTGGGCACCTTGTTCAGGCGCAGGCGATAGGCGTCTGGCAGTCCGGAGCCCAGCAGGGGGCGCAGGTACATGCGAAATGCGTCTGTGACGTCGGTTCCGCTGTCAGCGATGAACTCGTCCTCCATCACGCGGGTTTTCCCTGCCACGGATTCCAACGGGACCAGTTGGTAGTCTACCGAGTAGAAGCCGGTACGCTTGATGGCGACGGAGCCATCGCGGTCACCCCACATCGCATATTGCACGGCTTTTTCTCCCACCTCGCGGGCCTCGCGCTGATCGACGTCGGACACGCATCCTATGAACGAGCGCTGGAGGTAGCCGAAGGTATCGCCACGCACGCGCTTGATGCCGAGCTTGGCCTTGATTTCGTCGCACAGCAGGTCGGCGAGGGCACCGGTGCCAGAGAGTTGCACATTGCCGTGAGCATCGCGCTCAACCTGGCTCGCCAGTTGAGTGATGATGGGCGTGCCCTTGCTGTCGTGGATTCCCTCCGAGGCGGCGATCACGCATCGGCCGTACTTTTCGTAAATGGCTTTGACGTCTGCGAGAAAATTATCGACGCTGAAGACGCGTTCCGGAAGGTAAATCAGGTGCGGGCCGTCGTCTGGGAATTTCTTTCCCAGCGCCGCCGCCGCCGTGAGAAAGCCGGCATGCCGTCCCATCACCACACCCAAATACACGCCGGTCAAAGCGGCATTATCCAGGTTGGCTCCCATAAAAGCCTGCGCGACGAAGCGCGCCGCCGATGGAAAGCCTGGCGTGTGGTCATTGCCGACCAGATCGTTGTCAATGGTCTTCGGGATATGGATGCAGCGCAACGGATAGTTGGCCCGCTTCGCTTCTTCGCTGACAATCCGCACCGTGTCGGACGAATCGTTGCCGCCAATGTAAAAGAAATAACCTATCCCATGCGCCTTGAGAACCTTGAATATCTCCTGGCAATACTTCAAGTCAGGTTTGTCGCGCGTGGAACCAAGGGCAGAGGACGGCGTGTCGGCCACCATTTCGATGTTATGGCTGGTTTCCTGGGTGAGGTCGAGAAATTCCTCGTTGATGATGCCCGAAACGCCATGGTAGGCACCATAGACCAATTCGACATTGCGGAACTTGCGTGCTTCGAGTACGACGCCTGCCATCGATTGATTGATGACGGCGGTCGGGCCTCCACCCTGCGCGACTAATACCTTTCCCAGCGGCATGATCTGGCGTTCCTTTCAGTTGATCAGATTGGATGGTTGATTCGGGCTGCGAGCGAATCCGTCTTCGACGCTGCGCCCAGGCAGACAGCAAACCTGCTTTTCGCTATCTACTATATCCGGCAATATGCGAGGCTGGCATCCATCAACCGGATTGGTCCATCAAGCGGATTTGTGCCGCAGTGGATCTGTGCTTGCCGAAGTCGATCGACAAGTCGAATTGGAACATCATTGCGTCCTCGGGGTGGCTGGCAGAATCTCTTAGATTTGAAACAATAAAAGTTGGTTGGCACGGGTCATACGGTGTGGAGAGCGTGATAAGCTTATAGGTTGTGTTTATCAATTTACGGGGGGGAGTTTATGTCAGCAGGACTGATGTTTGCGCTGATCTGCGCGGTAGCGGCAATCGCCTACGGCTGGATCATGAGCCAGTGGATTCTGGCCCAACCGGCCGGCAACGACCGCATGAAGGAAATTGCGGCGGCCATTCAGGAAGGCGCCCAAGCCTACCTTAACCGTCAATACACCACGATCGGCGTAGTCGGCGTAATTCTCGCTGTTGTCATCTGGATCTTTCTCGGCACCACCACGGCAGTTGGCTTCATTCTTGGCGCGGTATTGTCCGGCGCCGCAGGCTACATCGGCATGAACGTTTCGGTGCGTGCCAACGTGCGTACCGCCGAGGCGGCACGCGCCGGTCTCAATGAAGCGCTGAACGTCGCTTTCAAGGGCGGCGCGATCACTGGCATGCTGGTGGTCGGCCTCGGCCTGCTGGGCGTTGCCGGTTACTACGCCGTGCTGAAAACGCTGGGCGGCACCGGCGCCAAGATGGAAGACATCATCCATCCGCTGGTCGGCCTCGGTTTCGGCTCTTCCCTGATTTCGATCTTCGCCCGTCTCGGCGGCGGCATCTTCACCAAGGGCGCCGACGTCGGCGCCGACCTAGTGGGCAAGGTGGAAGCCGGCATTCCCGAAGACGACCCGCGCAATCCCGCGGTGATTGCCGACAACGTCGGTGACAATGTCGGCGACTGTGCCGGCATGGCAGCCGACCTGTTCGAAACCTATGCCGTGACGACAGTGGCGACCATGCTGCTCGGCGCCCTGCTGCTCAAGGTGAATCCCGCCTTTGCGGAACAGGCCGTGATCTACCCGCTGGCCCTGGGCGGCTTCTCCATCATCGCCTCGATCATCGGCGTGATGTTCGTCAAGGCATCGCCGGGCGGCAAGATCATGAACGCGTTGTACCGCGGCCTGATCGTCGCCGGCGTTCTGGCGCTGGTCGCCTTCTATCCGATGACGACCTGGCTGATCGATGATCACCTGCTCGACAGCGTGCTGAACATCAGCGGCGGCTCGCAAATGCGCCTCTACGGTGCTGCAGTGATTGGTCTGGTGCTGACCGGCCTGATGGTCTACATCACCGAGTACTACACCGGCACCGAGTTCAAGCCGGTGCAGCACGTCGCGCAAGCCTCGACCACCGGTCACGGTACCAACATCATTGCGGGCCTTGGCGTGTCCATGAAGTCCACCGCTTGGCCGGTCCTATCCGTCTGTGCCGCCATCTGGGCGTCCTACACCATGGGTGGTTTGTACGGCATCGCGATTGCAGCCACCTCCATGCTGTCGATGGCCGGCATCGTCGTCGCGCTTGACGCCTACGGCCCGATCACCGACAACGCCGGCGGCATCGCCGAAATGGCCGAGTTGCCGGATTCCGTGCGCGGCATCACCGATCCGCTCGATGCCGTGGGCAACACCACCAAGGCCGTGACCAAGGGCTACGCGATCGGTTCCGCCGGTCTTGCTGCACTGGTTCTGTTCGCCGACTTCACGCACGGCCTGGAATCGCTCAAGCCGGGCGTCAAGTTTGCGTTCGACCTATCCGATCCGGCGGTCATCATCGGCCTGTTCATCGGCGGTATGGTGCCCTACCTGTTCGCCGCGATGGGCATGGAAGCGGTGGGCCGTGCCGCAGGCTCGGTGGTGGTCGAAGTGCGCCGCCAGTTCAAGGAGATCAAGGGCATCATGGAAGGCACGGCGAAGCCGGAATACGGCACCTGTGTCGACATGCTGACCAAGGCCGCGATCAAGGAAATGATGATTCCCTCGCTGCTGCCGGTGCTGGTTCCGGTTGTCGCCGCCGTCACGATGAATATGCTGATGGGTCCTGGCGCCGGCGTGCGCGCGCTGGGCGGCGTGCTGATGGGCACCATCGTGACCGGCATCTTCGTGGCGATCTCGATGACTACCGGTGGCGGTTGCTGGGACAATGCCAAGAAGTACATCGAGGATGGTCACTACGGCGGCAAGGGTTCCGAAGCGCACAAGGCGGCCGTGACCGGCGACACCGTGGGCGATCCTTACAAGGACACTGCCGGCCCCGCGGTGAATCCGCTGATCAAGATCATCAACATCGTTGCTTTGCTGATCCTGCCGCTGGTGGCGTGATTCCCGGCAGCGTGATCGATCGAACGGGCAGCCTGCGGGCTGCCCGTTTTTTATTTCTCCGTGTCGTTGGGCGGAGACAGTATTCCCGAATCCTGGCGCTGGCCCTCTCAGCTTGGGCTGCGACGGCGTCGGCCCAGGCCGTGCAGCCGGAAGCGGCCAGCGGATTCGTGCCGCGGCCGGCGGTTGTCAGCCGGGAATTCATGGCGGTCACCGCGAATGCTTACGCTACCGCTGCTGCGGTGGAAATCCTTCAGCTTGGCGGCAATGCGCTTGATGCGACGATCGCCGCGCAGTGGGTGTTGAATCTGGTTGAACCTCAGTCGTCGGGTATTGGTGGCGGCGGATTCATGTTGCACTGGGATGCGAAACGCCGTCGGGTGTCGGCGTGGGATGGTCGCGAGACGGCTCCCCGTAGCGCCAGCGCCGACTTTGCACGACGTGCCGATGGCAGCCTGGCAAGCTTTTCCGAAGTGCTGGCGACGGGGCGGGCGGTTGGCGCGCCCGGGCTTGTGGCGATGCTGGACGCGGCACATCGTCGCCACGGCAGGCTGAAGTGGGAGCGCCTGTTGCGCCCCGCGATACGCTTGGCGGAAAATGGTTTTGCGGTCTCGCCACGCCTGCATCTGTTGCTGCGGGACGACCCATGGTTGCGTCAGGACAAGGCGGCACGCGCGCTCTATTACCAGGCGAGCGGCGAAGCCAGGCGCCCTGGTGAAATTCTGCGCAATCCCGAGCTCGCCGCCACGCTGCGCGCCGTCGCGGAAACGGGTTTGCGGGCGTTGCAGCGTGGCGCACTGGCCGAACCCATCGCGAATGCAGTAAGGGCGCGCGGGGGCAGTCTGTCGGTGGCGGACATGGATGACTATCAACCGCGACAACGCGATGCGGTTTGCGGTCTGTATCGAACCTGGCGTATCTGTGGCATGCCACCGCCTTCATCCGGTGGCATCGGCGTCCTGCAATTGCTCGGTGTGCTGGAGCGTAGCGGTCTGCCGGCGGGCGATCCTGCGTCGCCGGAAGCGGCGCACCTGTTTGCCGAGGCCGGACGACTTACCTACGCCGATCGAGCGCGCTACCTGGCTGATCCCGACTTCGTTTCGGTGCCGCAGCGCGCGTTATTGCAGGCGGAGTACCTGCAACGGCGAGCGAGCTTGATCGATCCCCGGCACAGCATGGGTGACGCGCCGCCTGGCGAACTTCCCGAACGTCATGCATTGGCCGACGACGATGCGCCCGAGTTGCCCGCGACCACGCATATTTCAGTGGTTGATTCGGCCGGCAACGCCATCGCGCTGACGAGTTCGATCGAAAGCGCCTTCGGCAGCCGCATCCAGGTCGGTGGTTTCCTGCTCAACAATCAACTGACCGATTTTTCATTTGTTGCCGAGCGCGATGGCAAGCCCGTTGCCAACCGTCTGCAACCCGGCAAGCGTCCCCTGTCGTCGATGGCCCCCACTTTTGTCTTCGATGCAAGCGGGCAACTCTACGCTGTGCTCGGGTCGCCGGGCGGAAATCGCATCATCAATTATGTCGCGCGCACCCTTGTTGCGTTGCTGGATGGCCGGCAGGAGCCGGCGGCAGCGGTTTCGCTGGCCCATGTCGGCAACCGCAACGGCGCGACCGAAATCGAGCGTGGTCGTGGCTTGGACGCCTTGGCGCTTGAGTTGGAAAGGAGGGGCCACCGCGTCCAGCAGATGGACATGACCAGCGGCCTGCATTTGATCGTGCGCCTCGGCGAACGTTGGGCAGGGGCTGCCGACCCGCGCCGCGAAGGCGTTGCTCGTGGTGAATGATCAGTCGGCTTTGCGGCGGAAATCGCGCAGGCGGAAGCCGAGCAGCCAGAGCGTGGCGAAGTAGCTGACCATGCCGCCCAGTACCACCCCCGACAATTGCAGCATACGCTGGCGGCCGCTCATGGCCAGCCATGCCTGGTCCCCGGCGCTGGCAGACCACAGTACGGAGCCCAGAACGATCAGCGCAGCAAGAAGCTTCAGCATGAACGCGCCCCAGCCCGGTCGCGGCAGGTAGGCGCCGCGCTGCCGCAGTCCGCGCCAGAGCAGGCCCGCGTTGAGGCACGAGGCCAGGCCGATCGACAGAGCCAGTCCGGCGTGCTTGAGCCAGCCGATGAAGGCGATATTCATCATCTGCGTCAATGCCAGCGTGACCAAGGCAATCTTCACCGGCGTGCGGATGTCCTGTCGGGCGTAGAAGCCCGGCGCCAGCACCTTGACCAGAATCAGCCCGGTCAGGCCGATCGAATAAGCCACCAGGGCTTCGCGCGTACGCAGGACGTCGGCGGCGGCGAAAGCGCCGTACTGGAACAAGGTGGACAACAGCGGCACGGCCAGCATTGCCAGTGCCAGCGATGCCGGCAGCGTCAACATCAAGGTCAGGCGCAGGCCCCAGTCGAGCAATGCCGAGAAATCCTCGGTCTTGCCGCTGGCATGGGTCTTGGCCAGGCTCGGCAACAGGATGGTGCCCAGTGCCGCGCCCAGCAGTCCGGCCGGAAACTCCATCAGTCGGTCCGCGTAGTAAAGCCATGAGACGCTGCCGCTTTCGAGGAATGAGGCGAAAACCGTATTGATCAACAGGCTGATCTGGGACACCGAAACACCCAGCACCGCAGGCGCCATGAGCTTGAGGACTCTTTGCACGCCTTCGTCGCGCCAGACCGGGTCGAAACGTGGCAGCATGCCGAGCTTCGCCAGGGCGGGAAGCTGGATTCCAAGTTGCAGCGCACCGCCGAGAAATACCGCCCAGGCCAGCGCCAGTACCGGCGGATCGAACCAGGGCGCGGCGAAAAGCGCCATGGCGATGAAGGACAGGTTAAGCATTACGGGCGTGAAGGCGGGCAGGGCGAATCGACTCCAGGTGTTGAGGATGCCTGCCGACAGGGCCACCAGCGACATGAACAGGATGTAGGGAAAGGTGATCCGGGTCAGTTCGACGGTCAGTTGGAATTTCTCGGCATCGGCACTGAAACCAGGCGCCGTCACCGCGATCAGCACCGGAGCGGCGGCCATACCCAGCGCGCTGACGGCGATCAGGATCAGGAACAGCATGCTGGCGACGCGATCAACCAGGCTCTTGGTCTCGCTTTCCCCTCGGCGATTGCGGTATTCGGCGAGGATGGGGACGAATGCCTGCGAAAACGCGCCCTCGGCAAACAGACGACGCAGCAGGTTGGGCAGGCGGAACGCGACGAAGAAGGCATCGGTCATCATGCCGGCACCGAAGCTTCGGGCAATCACGAAGTCACGGATGAAGCCCAGGATACGGGATAGCAGGGTCATCCCACTGACGGTGGCCAAAGCGCGGAGCAGATTCATGGTCGGTATGGTATCCGGGATGCAATCGGCAGAAGCTGCTTGCAATGGGTGGAAGACCCCCTTATAATCTCGCGCTTTCCCCAGATCTACCGGATATCGATATGGCCAATTCCGTCCAAGCCCGCAAGCGTGCCCGTCAAGCAACCGAGCAGCGTGCTCACAACATGAGCCAGCGCTCCACCTTGCGTACCGCCATCAAGAAGGTGCGCAAGGCAATCGACGCTGGCGACAAGGCTGCTGCGCAAGCCGTATTCAAGGAGTCGCAGTGCGTGATCGATTCGATCGCCGACAAGGACATCGTGCACAAGAACCTCGCCGCTCGCCAGAAGAGCCGTCTCTCGGCTGCGATCAAGGCGCTCTGATCCGTCGCCGGCGCAACACCCCAAATAGAAGGCTGCCTCCACCCGGGGCAGCCTTTTTGTTTTTGGACTTTCCGGAAACCACGATTGGCATAACGCTTCTATAAATGTGTATCTAAATTAAAGAAATAGGTTGAATTTGCCGAAATCACTGCATATAATCGATCAACTCGATTGAAGTGAAAGGGGTTTCATGCAATCCCATCAGTTCATAAAATATGCATTTCGTATCCGCACCCGACTTGGCGTGGTTGTGGATAATTTGATGATTCATGGCCGCGACGAGTTCGACGCTCAGCGCAAGCTGCGGCAGGTGTATCACGATTGCCAGATCATAGAGTGCATTTGCCATCGCGGCAGCGTTCGGGTGCCGGTGGCCAGCTTCGAGGAAGTCGCTAATCTTATCGTTCGGTGAAGCCATGCCGGGCTTCTGCCCTATAGCGCTGGGCTTTGTTCTCGGACAGCGGTTAGAGAAAGCGCGCTGCCTGCAATTCTTCCATTAGCGCAAGATAATCCAGCGCACCGCGGCTAGTGGGGCTGTGGCCGAAGATATCCAAGCTTAATGCCGGCGCTTCGGCGATCGCCACATTTTCCGAAATAACCGTCTCGCACAGCTCGGCGCCAAACTGTTGGCGCAGCCGGTCCTGGATGTCGAAGCTCATCTTGCGGCGTCTATCAAACCGGGTCAGCAGGTAGCGGCGCTCGATGCGTCGCTTGAGCACCGGCTCCAGCGCCTTCAGCGTATGTTCTATCTGCAAGGCGCCGCGCAAGGAAAGGTAGTCCGATGAGATGGGCACCAGAATCCGGTCGGAAGCGAAAATCGCGTTGAGCGAGAGCACACCCAGAAACGGGCAACAGTCGATCAGGGCAGTGCTTTCGCCGCCGGATGTTTCAAGGGACTGCAAACCAGTGTTGAGCCTGTTGAGAATGGCCGGCCCCTTGCCGAATATCGAATCGACCTTGATCAATTCGGCATGCGCCGGGATCAGGCGGCCTACTCCATCCCAGATTACAGCCAGTTCGTCGAGCGGCCGGTTGTCCTGATAGAGGGCAAAAACGCTGTTGTGCGCTTCGCCCAGCGCCTTGCCATGGATGGCCGACAGGTGTGCCTGCGGATCAAGGTCGACCAGCAGCGCCGGCGCCGAATACCGTGCCAAGGCGGCGGCGAGATTCAGCGCAGTCGTCGTTTTGCCGACCCCGCCTTTTTGATTGAAAACCGCCATCCTCACCGCCGAATCCTCCGCATTCCTGCTCTGTACAGGGGCTAATTTTTCACTTAGTATAGAGGCGTTTCTAAGCACGGCGGCCGCGTTGCTCTTCGGCCGCCGTATGTTTTTCTGCGTGGAGCTTTTCGCGGAGTGCTTTGATGCCGCATCTCATGAATACCTACGGGCGGCTGCCGCTCGCTTTTACCCATGGCCAGGGTTGCCGGCTGTTCGACGAGCAGGGCAAGTCCTATCTGGATGCCCTGGCGGGAATAGCTGTAAATACCTTGGGCCACAATCATCCTCGGCTGGTGAAGGCGCTCACCGGGCAGGTCGGCCGCCTCATGCATGCGTCGAACCTGTACCGCATCAGCGAAGCTGAGGCGTTGTCCGATCGTCTCGCCGCGCTCTCCGCGATGGACGAGGTGTTCTTCTGCAACTCGGGCTGCGAGGCCAACGAAGCGGCGATCAAGCTTGCCCGAATGTACGGGCACCAGCAGGGCATCGAGCAACCCGCCATCATTGTCATGGAGCATGCGTTCCATGGCCGCACCCTGGCGACGCTCTCGGCCACCGGTAATCGCAAGGTGCAGGCTGGCTTCGAGCCGCTGGTCTCGGGTTTTGTGCGGGTGC
>Ga0209211_10002818_pt1 | contig 29264 bp, 33 predicted proteins | sample RifGroA2_FD_183992 | JGI IMG/M metagenome (GOLD analysis project Ga0209211, IMG submission 183992) | Groundwater microbial communities from Rifle, Colorado, USA - Groundwater A2 (SPAdes) (version 2) | ecosystem: Environmental > Aquatic > Deep subsurface > Groundwater | place: Rifle, Colorado...
TCTGGGGCAAGAAATTTTGGTCGGAAGGGCACTTCTACAGAAGCGTTGGTGCAGTAACAAAGGAAAGCATGCAGTGGTATGTAACAGAAGGGCAGAAGAAGCACTGGAAAAAATACACTTATGAAGAATACACTCAAATTGAGAACCAGAAGATTCTAACTGCCTTTAACTAAACGCTGTGGGCTTTAGCCCGCAGTAGTTTACACATTTATTATCCTGTTGATAAAGAATTTCTTTTTTCTGAGTTTGAGAAAAAGCTCTGCGAGTGTCACGTTCAGTTTCTTTTTGTGGAGCAGGACCAAAACCAAATCCAACATTTAATGGATTCTTTTGTTTTTTAGGAGGAGCTAAACCAAAATCGAGACCGCCGCCAAAAGGATTAGTTCCTTTTTTCTTTTCTTTCCACCGATTGGTTGCCCCCAGATATTGTATTCAGTCATATTAATCTCATTTAAAACTAGGACATATATAAATATTTTCAAAGAGCCCCGTAGTGAGCATTGCATATAACGTATGGCATTAAACAAAAAGAAGATATCATTTCTTCTTCCTAACAGCATCCTTAGCCAACTCTGCAAAAATATTGCCTAAATTAAGGAGTATATTTTTTTGCTTATTGTAGAGTTCGTTAAGTTTTTTGTGATTTTCTTTAAAGTCCTGCTCCAATAATGTTTTTGTGTCCAAACTAAGGCCGCCTTTTAATAAGCTTATATGCAGGCTTTCCAGCTCATCTATCCTACTTTTTAAAGAATTCAGCTCTGAAACTATAATGCTTATGCTGCTGTAATCGTTTTTTATGATGCTCTCTATTGATTTATTTGCTATATTTCTGTCTTTGATAAGAACAGCTGCCTTTAGCCATCCAACACTATAGCCTAAACTGTTTAACCTGTTTTTTATTTCCTGTTTTTCCCTTATTTCAGAAATAAGCAATCTTGTTTGTATAAATTCATTATTTTTTATATGCATAGAAACTTCCGGGTCAAAAAGAGTGCCTTTTTCCAGCTCTTCAAAGATGATGTTATATTTGTATAGCTCTTCTAAATCCTCTTTTGTCTCTTCAAAGCTTTTGTTTTCAAAACTTTTGCTCTTTTGGCTCTTTATATAATCAAAAATGTCAATAGCTATCACCTTTTTGCTGTTATAGCAAATGACACAACTTTTTATACATAGATATGTCATTTGCTTATTACGAACGGACAACTATTGCCCAAAAGATCTTGTCCGTGAGTATAATTTTAAAAATAACATTAGAAGTATTTGAAGATTTCGGTTAAATGCAAATATTCCATCTAGCTTATGGCTAGTGGTTGAGAGTACAACTTTCATCTAGAATATTTGCATTCTCAGAAATCCGACTGAGCGAACAATCCCCCCCCCAACCTAGGACTAGAGGTGTCGGATTTCTGTTGAATGTCCCAAAGTTATATTTTTTAATAATTTACTATCAAATTATTGCTGCAATCTACTATTCCTATTACCAATGGCGCTTAGGAAGAAGGCAAGTAGGCTATACCTATTCTTAGTGTTTTTTTGCGTATCTGCTTCCCCCACTTGGGTTTTCCATCCTTTGCTTTTTTTCAGCTCTTTTTTTGTCTAATTCCTTTCTTTTCGCTTGCTTCTTTAGCCCTCTTCCTCTTTTTGAAAATAAAATAAGCCCTCTTTCTTGAAGGTAATTTGATATAGTTGTTTCATAATAATCAATAGCGGTTGTTGCTGTTTTTACCAAATTATCTAGATAACTTAAACCACCAACAATACATCCTTTTCCTTTTTGTGCAATGCTACTGGCAACATCATAAACTTTTTGTTCTAAAAGACTTGGTTGCAGGATTGATGGCTGCATAGGTATTGCAATAGCCGTAACACCATCATATAATAAATTTGTTCGATAAGATTGATTCATTTTAATTACTCCTTTAAAGGGATAAATCACTTATTTATAAACTTATGCCGATTAAAAACTATAACTCTAGAAATCTCCTAATTTGGTCTGCTCTTTTATTTCCAATAAATCCTCTTTTTTGTAGCCAAGAACATTGAAAATTCTTTCGACAGCTGGAATAACCTGGTTGTTTATGTAATAATCCGGGTCATAGTTATTTTCTTTGACTTCTTCTGGCAGCTTAGAGCGGTTTCTTATTATATCGCTTCCCTGCAAAACAACAAATCTTATTATCGAGCCCGGGCCAACTTGTATTCCCTGGTTTCTTAATCTTTGCGCAACAGCAACATGAGGGCCTTTTGAGTCATACTCAGAGATTTCTTTTTTCAGTTGCGTGTGTATTACCACTTTTTCAAGAGGTATTCTCCTATTTCTTAAGTCATCAACAACTTTTTTGACATACTTCAAGGCCTTTTCATTATCGCGCTCTTTTAATATAATTTCTAAGACTTTTTCCTGCGTGTCTTTTGCAATCATTGACCAATTTCTCCTTACACTTTCAAAACCCTTGATTTTTAATGCTCCATCCTCTGAGACAAGGGCATATTTTTTCTTTGCCCCATAAGGGCCTACTTTGGCTGATACAAAAATACCAGACGGGTAAAAACCTTCAAATTCCAGCTCCATCAGCCCAGGAAGCTCTTGATTGACTTTTTCCGAGAATTTATCAGCATCTTCTTTTGTTTTCCCATCCAAAGTCATAAAGACGCTATCTGTATTGTGAACGAGGATCATTCCTTCTGCATCAACAAAGTTATGGGTTCCCTCAACTTCTACATCATAAACATATTTTTCATTGGGCATTTCTTCTATTGAGCGAATTTCAGCTAAACAAAAATTACCTTTTGATTCTTTTGCAGATTGAAATCTTAAATTTGAAATTTTGGGTTTGTCTCTTCTGTAATGCCAGGAAACATGTTTTATTTCCTTTCCCCAAGAATTATTATTGTATTTTGAGCTTTTTAAAAGAAAGTCCAGCCCTATGGCCAATTCTTTGCTTTTAGTTGAAAATCTTATAAAGTGAGTTGCATATCTTTTATCTATTGTAGATTGACCATCACCATCAAGGTACCCTTTGATAAAGGCATTCCTCATAGATTCTTCAGAAGTAAAAATGAACCATGGCACTTTTTTGTATTCGCTGCCTTTTCCAGCATCAAAACCATATCGGAATAATGCAATGATTGGCATACATTGGACACGATAATAAAACATCTTCTTACTAATTCTTTTATCATAGTTTTCAATAATTGCCGTAGATGAATTTGTTTTTGCATCTAATATCAATTTCACTTTCTCAATTAATTCCTTGTCTTGGCCGCCAAAAGATAGCAAACATTTTCTGCCAGATTTGGTTCTGACATCTGAGACAGAACCCTCAGCGCAATAAAAACCTAAAATCCATGCCAGGTCTTCATCAAGTATCCAATGCCTAGGCATCTTTCTGATTTTTGCATTTTTTCCACCTACCCAGCTAAATAAAGAATTTTTATTCAATATTTGCCTTCTTTCAGTATGCCTTAAAGATACATGGCTAGAAAGGTTATAATTCTTTTTACAGTAGGGACATTCCCCTTTCTTATTTGGGAATAGAAGATTATCTGAGTATAGAAATAACTCATTGGAATAATTGCCCATATTAAACTCCGCAATATCAAATATGCAGCCTTTTTTATAAGTAACTATCAGTTCTGGATTTGTTAATGAAATAAGCTTGTCACCTTTTTTTAGCTTTTTTCCATCAACAAGACAGGCTTTATTAGATGTGTAATCAAAAGAATAAACAGAGTGCTGTGGCGTTACAATTGTTGATCCATATTTAGTATTTATTTTTAATAACTTACCTGTATAATTATGGCGAATAACTTTGACTATTGGCCTAAAAATAGCTTTTTTATTTTTATCAAAAGCAAGAGTAAAAATTCCATATTCGTCCCTATATTTATCATATAATTCCCCTATTTTAATGAGCTTAATATCTCCATTCTTAAATTTCACATAAAGATGCCTGTCATATGGCAAGCTGTCTGAATAAATCACTTTAAATCCAGATTTTTGCGCTTTTTCAATGACCTCTTTTATGTAATATCTGCCAAAAGCTGTTGTTGCCTGCGCGCATTCCAATGAGTACCATCTGGCAGCAAAAAATCCCAGGTAGCCGTAAAAAGCATTTGCAAGAAGCTTTAGACTGTTTTGCCTTGCATCAAGTATTGCAAACTTCTCATCTGCCTGATCTTTTATTATCCCCTTAACCCTTGTCCTTCTTGTTATTAAGTCTTCTATAAGCGCTGGTATGAATCCTTTCTTTTTTTTGCAAAACCAGATTTTTTTATTGTCTTCTAAAGGCACTAATTTCGCATTTTCTGCGCAGCAGCTGCAGTTCATTGTTCCAGGGCTTATGTTATGCGAGCTTATTATTGTCGGATACAAGCTGCGGTAGTCAAAAACAACTATATTGCTGTATAAGCCTGGTTCTGGCTCAAAAACAAAACCACCTTTGTATGTCTGCAAGCGCCTTTTTAGAATTTCGTCATTTGTCGGCTTGTTTGGAGCAATTTCATTAAAGTTAGGAGCCTGCTTTAGCAGATACCATTCAACTAATTGCGAAAAGCCCATTCTGTTTACATCATAAATAGTAAGGCCTGTTATTTTCACCATTTCGCTTATTGTGGGCATTAATTTATCAGCAAGGTTGTAAGACAGCTTGGCATCATTTAAGCTGTACTCGCAGAATTTGTTGATTTCTGTCTCATTGTCCCATGCTTTTGAAAGCTCGTTTAAATCAACATCGTGCTTTGTTTCGCCAAGCAGCTCATATGCGACAGCGTTTAAGTTGTAGGTTTCTGTTTCTAATGTCCCGGATATTATTTTTCTTATGAACCTAAAAATATCAAGATGCGTGATTCCAGTAATTTGCGCTGTAACAACTTTTCCCTTATTGATTCTTAATTCTGAAAAGTCTAGGCCGATGTCAAGCTTAGTCTTGTACTTTCCAGCACGGGCTTCTATGTACGGTAAATCAAAGCCGTCAGAAAAATATCCAGTTAAAATATCCGGCTTATAAGCCTCTAGCGCTTCTTTGAATTTTTCTATAAGCTCTGCTTCGCTTTCAACAAACTCCACATAATCAAGCTCAGTCTTGAAGTGCTTCCATACAAATACCCTTTGGAAATCTTTTGCATAAAAGGATATCATTATTATAGGGTTTTTTTCAGGCGCAATTTCTTTGTATGGAGGCGTATATGTTTCTATGTCGATAGAAAGAATCATTGGATTCAGGAGAGTTTCAGTTCCAAACGGCTCTATTTTCTCTGCTTTGAAAGCCGGAACTTTTAGCCTTTGCGCAACAAAATTTCCTTCTGCTTCATATAGCGTTAAAGGCACAATGTTGCTGTCTATTAAGAATCTTTTTACAAACAATATATCATTTTCATTTATTGATTCAATGCTATCCCAGTTTTTTAACTCCTCCCTCATAGCAGGAACATCTCTTGGAAGCTTTGTAAAAACCTTCACAGCATTTACATCCTGGCCAAGATACTTTTTTTTTACTGGCTCTGCCCTTGTTATTTGGTATGTTTGATCGTTTCTTGTGATTTTTAAATTTTTTAGCTCATTTGCAAGGTCATAGCCTTTTTTTGGTATGACATAAAAATACGGCTCAAAGCTGTCATAAAGAACGCATATCTGCTTATCGTCAGATGTTCTTCCGAATAAATGAATAACAGGCTTTTCATCTATTACCTTGTAGGTTACATCTATTGGAAAAAACTGTATCTTGTCTGGCATAACTCCCAGTAAGGCATGTTAATTTATAAAGATGTCGGGGATTTTACGAGCATAACCAATTGGCTTTTTCACTAGTCCCACGATAAGTTTATATATCTTTAAATGATTTAGTGCATCATAATATGAACCACGATGAAGAAGATTGGAAAAAGCAGATAGAAAAGTTTAAGGTTGTTCAGAAATGCCCAAGATGCAATGAGCTAAGTTTAAAATATGTAAATGGAAGAATTGAATGCTCTAACTGCGGGTTTGAGCAAAATGTGAGGGAGGTATAAATGAGAATAAACAAAGAGCAAAGGGTTGGAATTTTTGTAGATGTGCAGAATCTTTATTATTCTGCAAAGAATTTGTATAATGCAAAAGTTAATTTTGCAGCAGTCCTTAGAGAAGCTGTAGCCGGGAGAAAATTGGTCAGGGCTATAGCATATGTTATAAAAGCAGATATCAAGGAAGAAAAGAGTTTCTTCGATGCCTTGGAGAAAATTGGATATGAGATAAGATCAAAAGACCTACAGACATTTGCAGGCGGGGCAAAAAAAGGTGATTGGGATATTGGCATAGCTATGGATATGATTGAACAGGCAAATAAGTTAGATACACTTATACTGGTAAGCGGAGATGGGGATTTTGTTGATTTACTACAGCACCTAAGGCGCGCAATGGGATGCAGGATAGAAGTAATGGCTATTGGGCCAAGCAGCTCTGCAAAGCTAAGGGCAGAAGCAGACGAGTTTATTGATATGGACATTAACAAGTCCAGATACCTGATTAAATATTGAGTTCCAGATTAGATATAAATTTCCAGATTATGTATTGATTTACTGTTACTTTTAAGTAGTAAAGAATAGAAAGATTTATAAAGCGAAGACGCATTGACATCTATTGGATTGCATCTCAGAGCTGAATTCTGGGAGTTTAAGAAAATGCAACTAATAGAAGCAATAAGCAAATTATCCGAGAGATATTTGGTAGGAGATACTCTAAGGAAAATTTATAATGGAGCAAGTACCATTTTAAATGGCATGCAACCATTAATTCCACAACCTGCTTTGGCTGGTATTGGCAGTGGTGTTTACTTAACAAACGCTGATGGTGGTATAGATGGAAAAGTTAGTAACCCTGTTAATGGCATTGGAAGCGATATAGCTGATACTATTTCTCCTAATAAACCTGAACAAAGGGAGAGGAATTTTGAAGAGAGGGCAAGAGATTTTTTAATAGACCTTAAGAATGGAAAAGGCTTTAGAGAGATATATCGTGATTTTGGATTTGATGTTAGTGGTCTCAAGGTGGGCATAGGAGAGCATGCGGGGCTGGTTTTCAAAAATGGGCAGGTGTACCACGCTCAGAGAGCAAGCGAATTTTATGACGAGTTAATGAAGCACTTCAAAGAACGGAGTTATGAACCTTGGAGCTATGAACTTGTTAAACCAAATTTTATTGCTGTTGGAGAGCAAGTTGGCATTATTCAAGACTATTTTCCTCAACCAAGCCTGAGTGAGTTAATGCGTTATTTTTTTATGATAAAAGAAATAAAAAAAATGGAAAGAAAATTGCAAAGAGGGCTAAATACTGAAGAAATGGAAACATTTAGAGGCAAATTTGTTGGAGATAAGGATTCTGGATTAAGATGCAAGCAGTTTTTAGACGAACAGCCCAATAAGAGCATCACGTTGGAAGACATAACAGACTTTAATAAAGAATTTAGGGACGATACGGATTATTTGCATTTAGATATAAAACCAAGCAATGTAATTGTGCTGGGGCAAAGAAAAACTAGGGATTTAGAGAAAATGGGGCTTGCGATAATTGATTATTGATTGAGGAGGGAAACGAAGCGGAATAAAATAGAAAAGAATGGAGAAAGGCTTAAATTACCATTCAATATAGGCATATAGGAAAATTGGCAAATAATTTATAAAAAACGTCATTTTAACTGTAATTTATAAATTAAATAAAATGTACAAAAGGCATAACATCTGGGACGAGGATAAGTGGGACATTCATAGCACTGGCACTGGCGGTGGCAGCAGCGGCTATGCAGGCCATAGCTCTAAAGATTCAAAAGAGGATTACCATAAGCATGAAATATACAATTCCAGCAAAGATGAAGATAAAACTAAAGATGTTTACCAGTCTGTGAAAAGAGATGGTGAAGACAAACAGAAAAAAGAAAAAGAAAATGAGGAAAAAGAAAAAACAATTGTTGACGCAGTAGAGCAGGAAGAAAAATACCAAAAAATTAAAGAGGAAGATGGATTTCAAGCAATTACAAAAGAAATTCAACAGAATCAAATAGGGGATAATAAAAGCAAAGAAACAAAAAAGAAACAGAGCAAATCTATAGAGGACGCAATTAAGGAAGCAATAAAGGAAGAAAAAGAAATAGTGCATGTTGATTAAAAATGTACCACAACCCATTTACACCAGGCTACGAGGTTTTGAGCAAAAGCGGCTATAGCATTGACTCTCATGGCAGCTTAAGCAATACTGCTGCTTATCTTATCACTAATGATTTTCCCGACTATGCTGGAATGTTTTACAGCCCTACTGAGCATGAAGTTTTTTCCCAGATAAAATACGGCAATTTTGAGCAGGATTACTCTAACTTAAGAGAGATACAAGCATCTTTAAATGGGCCTCCAATTGAATTTTATATCCCCCATTCTTTTGAGGTTGCTGATGGCGCTGGAAGACAAGATTCTCAAATTATAGGTAATCTAAAAGAAAGGTTTATTGAAGAACTGCACAAAGAAACATTAAAGGAAATTACGAAGGCTCAGGAACAGGTTAAAGGCAAAAAAATAAAAATGATTCAGGTAGAAGATATCTTATTTTTTAGGAGAAGAAAAAGGACTATTGTTTTTGAGGATAAACAATAAGATATTTATATTTCTGAACTAATCTTTTAATTATGGAGCATAAAAGATTGTTTGTACCGATTATATCTGTTTTGATGGCATTGCTTGTTCCACTTATTATTTGCCTTTATAATTTTAATTCTGTTGTTTTTGATGATAATTTTTATAAAAAAGAATTTTTGAAATATGATGTTTATGAGACTTTAGGAGATTATGATATTGAAAGCATCAATAACGATGTTTTAGATTATCTGGCGCATGGAAAAAGTGATGAGCTGATTGAGAATGATTTCTTTAATGAAAGAGAAAAAAAACATTTATTGGATGTAAAAACTATTATTCAGGAAACTTTGATGATGTATTACTTTTCCATAACATTATTTATTTTATTTTTTATTTCACTTGCCTTTTTAATGGAATTAAATTTTAAAAATATTGCAAAGAGATTGTTAATCATAGCTTTATCTGGGAGCTCTTTAAATTTTCTAGTCGGTGTTTTGCTATTTTTTTTATCTAATTCCAATTTTAATTTTGTCTTCGATGCGTTTCATAAAACTTTTTTCAATGCTGGAACTTTTATCTTTAATCCGGCATTTGAGAATATTGTTGCCCTGTATCCGCAAAATTTGTTTTTAGATGCATTGATTAGTACAATTTTCGGCGCAATAATCACGTCGATGGCAATATTATTTTTTTGCGCAATGTTTTTTATTATTTCCAATAGAAAATTTTTTGAAAATTTTTCAGAAAAATGCCGACGTAAAAGACCATAAATAGAAAGCTTTAAATACTACTTTTGAAATAAATTATTTTTGATAAAACTGTTTTAATTTAAAAAAATGAGGGAATTCGGTCAACATTTAACGATTGATGCATCACTTTGCAACAGAAAAAAGTTGGTGAGCCAAAGTATAGTTTACGATATTCTTAACAATCTACCAGCAAAACTAAATATGAATAAGATGACACTGCCGTATGCTGTCAAGTGGATGGATCCAGGAGCTACAATTGAAGGCATTTCTGGTTTTGTTATGATTGCTGAGAGCCATATCAGCATACACACTTTCCCTGAGAAGGACTATGTCTTTATTGATGTTTTCTCGTGCAAGGGATTTGATGTTGAAAGTGCAGTTGAGTTACTGGTAGATGCGTTTGAATCAAAAAAATACACTAAGAAGATCATAAGAAGAGGCCTGGATTTTCCAAGAAGCAACCCGGATCATATATATGAAGTGCCAGAGCAATTGGCAACGCAATAAACAGCTGTTTCTTAAATGGGGGGTTGGTGCGAAAGTCTAATTCGTGCTTGTGCGAGGCCTTAGGCTCCTCTCAACTTCGCAATACTTTGTATTGCTCAGGTCGTATAACACAACCTACGGGGATTTTGATTAGGCAAATTACGCACAAGCACCGACTTTCGCACCAACCTCAACAAAAGCAAAACTTATAAACTTTATAATTAGTCTATGCCGGATATGGATATTATTGGGGATATCGGTGGCAATAAAAAAGAAATTACAGATTGTATAAACAAACATGGTTTTGTGCGCGAGCATAATTACTGGTTCTTTTATAACCAGCAGACTAGTTACGCAAAAATATTTTTTTTGAAATTTAAAGATGCTGGAATAATGTCTATAAGGTATAAAAGCGGGATATGGGAGCTAATTGGCGAGGTGCTTGCGCCTGAAAAAAACAGAATGGAGATGTTTAAAGATTTTTTAGATTATGCATTATTGACGAAAAAGGACAAGAAATTATTTTTATTTATTCCAGAGAAATTCTATAATAATGTTGTTAGCATAACGGAAGAATCTGATAAATATAGAATTACCAAGGCTCCAATAGTGTATTATACTCCTGTTTTTAATATGAAGAAGTGGGATGAGAGCTTAGGGGGAAAGGAATGGAAGAAGCTGAGGAATGTAAAAAATAAGTTTTTGAGGCACCATAATATTGAGTTTATTCCATCAAAAGATGTAGAGAAGAAAAAATTAATCGAAGTTGTTAACAGTTGGAGGAAAAGCAGGAATAAGATAGAGATGACTTACTATATGCAGATGTACCTCAATTTCATAAAAAATAATTTTGAAGGAACTGATATCTCTAGAAGTGTTGTTGTGGATGGCAATCCTTGCTGCATAACTGCAGGATGGAAAATACCAAATACTAATAATTATTATTCTGCTATTGGCTTGTATGATTACAGATATGAGGGTTTGGGTGAGGCAGCTAATGTTGATGATTTGACTCAAATAAAGAGTAAGGGCTATGAATATGCAGATTTTGGCGATTCTACTGAATCTTTGCTGCAATTCAAAAAGAAGTTTGGACCTGAAAGCTTTTATAGGACTTATTGGTTCCATATTGTGAGAAAATGAATTATATTAAATTTCCAGAAAATTTTCTTGAATTAGAAGACGAGTTTTCTAATTATGAGACTTCCAAAGTTGCTGTTTTGCCAGTGCCTTATGAAAAGACAACTACTTATATGAAAGGAGCTGCTAAAGGCCCTGGAGCTATTTTGAAAGCCTCAAGGCAAGTTGAGCTTTATAATGAAGAGCTCGGCAAGAATATGTATGATATGGGAATTTGCACATTAAATGAGTTAAGGATTGAGGAAAAGCCAGAGCTGATGGTTAATGTTGTTTACGAGAATGTTAAAAAATTAATCGATGATAATAAATTTCCTGTTGTTATTGGGGGAGAGCATTCAATAACTCCTGGATGCATAAAGGCTTTTGCCGGCTTAGATGGTTTTTCTATTTTGCAATTGGATGCTCATGCTGATTTAAGGGAAGAGTATAATGGAACTAAATTCAGCCATGCATGCGCTATGAAAAGATGCTTGGACATATGCAAGAATATTGTCCAAGTTGGAATAAGGAGCTTATGCGATGAGGAAGCAGATTTTATTAAAGAAAACAAATTAAAGATTTTTTGGGCAAAAGACATATTTGATAATGACAAATGGTTCGATGAGGCAATTTCAAAGCTGTCAAAGAATGTTTACATTACCCTTGATTTGGATGTTTTTGATCCGTCAATAATGCCCTCTACCGGAACACCAGAGCCAGGAGGCTTATTATACTACCAAACGCTTAGGTTTTTGAAGAAGGTATTTGAAAAAAGAAATGTTGTTGGGTTCGATGTTGTTGAATTATGCCCTAATGAGAATGATATCAGCTCTGACTTTACTGCTGCTAAGGTTACCTATAAGATGATCGGGTATAAGTTTGTCCAAAAATAAATTTTTGGCATCAACTTTGTTGACATTCAAAAATAAAAATTTATATAGTACTTCTAAAACAGCTTAATTACGGGGTGCATCTGGAGTTGAAAGTAATTTATGATGTTGTCAGGCATCAAAAAAAGATAAAAGAGGCAATCAGGAAATACGGGCATTTCGCAGAGCATAACTACCTGCATTATTTGCATAATGAGAATTGCAGGAATAAAAACGTATTTTTTGATTTTGGCAATAATAAAGGGATGCTGATGCAGTTAGACAAGAAAAATAATATTTGGAGCCTTTTCCCCAATGGCATATTAGCGCCAAAATCTGAAAGGCTGGATTTGTTTTTAGAAGCAGCAAATTACATTCTAAAGAAGCAGAAAGCTAAAAAATTTGTTGTCGAAGTCTTGGAAGATATGAGAAAAGATATCTTAACTAAACTAAAAACAATAAACAGCTTTAGGGCTTGCAGCAATAATTATGTCCTTTATTGGCCCGTGTATAATATGAATTCATGGGACCTCAGTCTTAAAGGAGGCAAATGGAAAAAACTAAGGAATATAAGAAACAGGTTCTACAATGTTAACAGGGTAAGAGTTAAAGACAGCAAAGATGTCCCCAGAGAAGAGCTTAGAAAAATTTTGTTCGATTGGTTAAAACGAAGGAGCTATAATGACAGAGTTGACGAGGAGTATTACCTAAATTTAATCGATAACAATTTTAAAGGTGTGGATATGGCAAAAACAATGTATGTCAATGGCGAGCCTTGCACCATAACAGCAGGATGGAAAATACCAAACAGCAACGGCTATTATTCTTCCATAGGCATACTTAACTACTCTTGCCCCGGACTGGGAGAGGCAGCGAATATTGACGACCTTAACAGGCTTAAGAAAAAAGGCTTTGACTATGCCGATTTTGGAGGCTCTGAGAGGGTTTTGCTTTATTTCAAAAAGAAATTTAGGCCAGATAAAATTTATAAAACATACATATTTTCTATTGTAAGGAAATAAATTAAGGGGATAAATGCTAACTTTTAAAACAGTGACAGATGAAATAGAATGCAGAGACCTTTGGGAAAAGTACAGTGAAAAGCAAGTTCTTTGGGATTTGTGGGATTTCAGGTTTTGTTTTCATACAGGCAATTTCAAATTTAATTTTATCGTGGGTTTTGATGATAAAAATGAAATTGGGCTATTGCCTTTGGTTTTTGACGCTAAGGAGAAATATTACACTTATTTTGGAGAGGAGTTTCCTGAGCAAAATAGATTTTTTCTCAATGACAAACAAAATGTAAAGCTTTTTCTTGAAAACTGCCCCAAAGATACTTTAATTTGCTATATAGACCCAGAAGAGGCAAAATACTGCAATTTTGCAACAGGAGACAAAAGGTATTTTTTGAATTTGGAAAAATATGATAATAGCTTTGAGAGCTATCTTAAATCCTTTAATAAAAAACACAGAAAAAACTTAAATTATGACTTAAGAAAATTAAAGGAAAGAGGCTATGTTTTGGAGCACAATAATATTAAAGACTTTGAAAGGCTTGTTGAGCTGAACAAGAAAAGATTTGGGAATGAATCTAATTATAATGAAGAAAATTTTGTGTTAAGCATGTCTAAGCTTATAGACGCTGCATTGAAAATTAATGCTCTTGATATTATCAGCATAAGGATAGGCAATAATGCTGAAGCTGTTGGTTTAGGGGTTTTTTATAATGGTGTATACTATGTTTTAGGCTTTGGGAGAAATACTGAAATAACGAATTTGGGCAAATTGCTTATAGCTGAGCAGATAAAAAGCGCAATAGCCAACAAGTGCAGAGAAATTGATTTTTTGTCAACAGAATCCACTTGGAAAGAGCTATGGAATTTTGACTCTGAGCAGATGTACAAGTTTGAGAAGTAGAGCTTATTCCAGTCACTTGCCTGCTAAGCCCAGCATATCGCTGAAGGCTTTGCCAACATTCCATCTGTTTTTTATCAAAAAATACAATAATATAACAGCTAGTACAAATGCAATCAGCTTTATTATTCCTGTAATTGCCTTTTTGCCTAGTTTTTTCATTGTTTATAAAGTCTGAAAAACTTTACTAAACTAGAGAAAATTTTACTATTATCCATAATTAATGAAATTTTCTCGTTTGTTACTTCTGCAAATGTATAACCTTGTCACAAAACTGGCCCAACCCAGACACCAATCTTTTGTTCGTTTCTTCATGCGAAGATAACATTATTCCATTAAAACCAAAAATTCTCATCTTTCCAGTTACATAATGGACAAAACGCAAAACAGCATCTAAATTATTGTGTATGGATAATGTTGATAATGAATCAATATAAAGAAACCTATTCTTATCTCCAGAAGAAGTAAAGAATTCATGCAAAGCTGCGCTAAGATCTGTAAGATGGGAAGGGCTATCAACAAAAACGCATTTATCCCCGATGCATATTTTTCCACCCAAACCCCTTGATATGCAGTCAATAAAATGGATATTATTGGTGCTTATATCCTTATTTTTTAGCAGGCTCATAATATGGCTATAAGGCTTGCTTACAGAAACATAGCCACCAGTAAATTTTTTTTTGTTTATCAAGAAATTTAACAAATGCATATTTGCATCTTCATAACTGTCATTAGGCATTACAACACCAATAATAAAGTTTTTAGGCAAATTTTTTAGTTCCTTTTCCAACTTTTGCATACTAAGTCTTATACACCCCTTATATTTAAACTTTCTTGCACTTTGGTGGCGTAGAAATCCTATCCTACTCCGCTGACGAGAACGCCACACTTTGCACGAAAAAATGCTACGCATTTTTTGTGTCCCTCTGGGATATGGCAACCTCGCCAGCTCCGTCTGGCCAGTGCCATTGTTGCTGCGCAACAAGGCACTAACAATGGCACAGACGGCTAGGATTTCTACTGAACTTACACTTTGGTAAGCACTTTTAGGTTTATTTAGTTTATATAACTACAAGAAAAGAAAAAAGAATACAAACCACACTCTTTGAATATTTTAAGGGGTTGTTTTTCCCTCAATAATCTCACCATAGCCTATAAGCCTGAATCTATTGCCTATTCTTCTTGATATTGTTATGCGTGAGCTTATTTCTGCACAAACCGGTATTTTTAGCTTGCACGCAACATTTTTCTTTTTAAGGTCTGTTACTATGCCGACTGTGGCTGCTGAGTTCACATTCAGCATTAAAGCTTCACTCATTTTTATAGGCTCTACATTAAGCTCTTCTTTTGTTCCTACTACCCTTTCTAAAAGATGGGGCTTTAGGGTTATTTCATACAAGGTTTCCGGTAATTTTGCCGGCAAGCCAACAATTGAGCCTGCTAGGGAATCTGATTTTACAATTGAAGGATCTAAAGAAGTAAGTATTCCAGCAGTTCCACCTGGAGAAATTTCTTTTACTGATACACCTCCATACTTTAAGTCAATAACCTTTGTTTTTATGGGCTTCCAAATTTCCTTGTTCTTTTCAATTACTTTTCTACCTGGCCGTATTTCTATCTCCTGGCCTGTTTTTAATATACCCTGCTTCATACTGCCTCCAAGGACGCCACCTATTAAATCCTGATGCAATGCGCCTGGCCTATTAATATCAAAGCTTCTTGCAACAAGCATAAGAGGATCCTTGCTTTTATCTCTTTCAGGGGTAGGTATTGTCTCTTCAATTGCTTTTATTAAGGCGCTTATACCAGCATTATGCTGCGCGGATATTGGTATTATCGGAGAATTTTCATAGCTTGTTCCTTTTACAAGATCTTTAATCTGGTTATAATTTTTTAAAGCAGTTTTTTCATCAACAAGGTCAATCTTGTTTTGGACAATTACAATGTTTTTTACCCCTACTATCTGCAAAGCCATTAAATGTTCTCTTGTCTGTGGCTGAGGGCATGTTTCATTTGCTGCTATAAGCAATAAAGCGCCATCAATTATCGCAGCTCCTGAAAGCATAGTTGCCATTAGGCTTTCATGCCCCGGGGAATCAACAAAGCTGACTTTCCTTAAAACCTCGGCTTTTGACTTATCTTTTGGCTTTGTAGTATATTCACCCCCTTCTGTATAGAAAACAGCATCTGCGTATCCCAGCCTTATTGTTATGCCTCTTTTTATCTCTTCAGAATGAGTGTCTGCCCATACACCGGATAAGGTTTCCAATAAAGTTGTTTTTCCATGGTCAACATGGCCTACCGTGCCTATGTTAAGCTCTGGCTGTAATATTTTTTCTTTTGCATTGGAAGTGACTTCAGAAATTTTTGATTTCTGAGCATTTTCAGTAGATTTTGTTGTTTTTTTGGTTTTAGGCATAGATTAATTATTTTTCCCCCTTTGCTTCTTTTTTGGATTTTTTTGCTTCTTTTTCTTCTGGATTTTCTTCACCTTCTTTCTTACCGAACATATCAGAAAGCTTTTTTGAGCCTTCTTTAAGCACTTTGAGATTTATTGCGCTAATGCTTTCACTAATCTTATGGCCGCATACGGTTTTTCTTTTCTTCATTCCTTTTAGGCCGCCTTTAAAGCCAACGCCCTTGTATATTGTTATCTTCTTTCTTATGCCTAAGATGCCTCTTCGCATAGGAAAGCCACAATAGTCTGTGCCGCCTGTTATTTGGAATTCATAGCCCTCTATGCCAATTTTGTCTCCCTCTATCTTTTCTCCTATATTAAGGCCCATAAAAGGCGCTGCTTTCTCCTCTTTAACTTCTGTTTTGTAACATTTGCTGGTTTTTGGATCTGCAATGTTAATTTTAAAACTTGCCATAGTATTTACCTCCTAATTTCAACATTCTAAAAAAGAATAATAGTCGGAATAAAGTGTCATTTAAAAAGTTTATTGATTATTAGGGGCACAGACGGTCTTAATGGGACATCGTCTAATTGGGGTATATTTTTAAGTTAATGTTTAGAGCTTTTAGATCAGATCTAAGCCAAACAATAGCGGTTATGCTAGAAGCAATTCCACCTATAACCATTGCAATGGCTATTGACAAATATCCATAGCCCAAAATAAATACAAATAAGTAAGCTAAAGGTATTGCGAATATAAATACCCTGATTAAATTTATTACAAAACCAGGCAATCCAAGCCCCATGCCTTGAAGTATTCTGCTGGCGAGTATGCTTACAGCCATGAGCGGAAATGTAAACACATCTATCCTGAGGTAAGCAGAGCCTATATCCAGTAAAACAGGGTCTGGGGTGAATATTCTTAGAAATAAAGAGGGCAGCATAAAAAATATAATTCCCAGCGCAGAAGTGAAAGCTACGCCTATTTTTATTCCGTAGGGAGCAATTCTTTTTATCAAGTCAAATCTTTTTGCGCCATGGAACATTCCTATCAAAGTTAACATTGCCATAGATAAAGCAACAATTGGCATTGTGGCAACAGTTTCAAGCCTTGAGGCTATGCCAAAAGATGCAACATAATTTGTTCCAAAGTAGGCCATAAAGCGGTTAATAAAAATAACATAGACTGACATAAGCAGCATCATAAAGCTGGCAGGGGCTCCGACAGAGAAAATTTGTTTTATTATAGTAAATGAAAATTTGAAGCATTTTAGGCTTACATGCAAATAAGATTTTTTTCTAATGTAATAGACGGCTAATATTATGGAAAGCAAGAGAGACAGCAATGTGGCAATTGCTGCTCCAGCAACACCATAGCCTAAGACATAGATGAAAATTGGGTCCAGGATTATGTTGCATACTAATGCAGATATCTGGATTTTCATGGGGGTTTTTGTGTCTCCTTGAGCAGATAAGATGCTGCTTAAAACAACAGAAGGGAACATAAAAAAAACTGATAACAAAATAATTGACATATAGCTAATTGCCAAATTCAAGACATTTTCAGTTGCTCCAAACAATGAAAATAATGGCGTTAAAGTTGGGTAACCTAAGATGAAAACTACCAGGGCCAAAGCCAAGGATATTAAAACTCCATGAACTGCAGTGTTCTCAGCCCCTTGTTTGTCTTTAGCGCCCAAATACCTGGATATTCTTGAGTTTATGCCTATTCCAATCCCAGAATTTAATGAAATCAAAATAAAAAATAAGGGAAATGAGAATGTTAAAGCTGCAATGGCTTCAGCGCCTAAGCGCCCGACAAAAGCAGTGTCTACAATGTTATACATTACCTGCACAATCATTGTAATCACGATAGGCAGAGCTAATGCATACATGGCTTTTTTTGGATTTTTGATAAACTCGTCAACACGGTTGTTTTCCATACTAAAAAATAGAAAATAGGTTTTTTATAAATGTTTGTTATCCTATTTTTATTATGTAAAAGAAACAAAGGCACTTGGATACATCTTGTTTGGCATACAGCTTCCTACTTTGTTTTTTGCAAAAAATGGGTATTGCAGGCATGTCTTAGGCCTATTTTTGTATATTTTACAGGAGTATCTCCTATCTTTGTGCTTTTTGAGGAAAATGCATTTGTCATTGTCTTTTTTCAGGACAAACTTACTCCTATAAAGCAAATCTCTTTCGAGAAAATCTTCTTCTTTGTAGCCTAGTTTTCTTATTTTTTCAATATCTTCCTTATTTACTCTCACTACTAGTTTTTTGCAGCACTGCCCGCAATACCTGTCGCACTGGAAGTTTTCTTTTGTTAGCAGATTTTCCATGAGTAATCTTCGTTATAGCGGGATTATAAAAATATTGTCAAAAACTTTATATAGTAATAAGCCAAAAAAGTATTTTATGGTTTTGTTCTTTGAATTGGCCGCAATAATAATTTTTGTCTTTGCTTACATTTTGATAGTGATAAATTACGAGAAAAAAGCTGGAATTGTGTTTGCAGGCATAATCATTCTTTTGATTTTAGGCATACTTTCCCCATTGGAAGCGCTTAAGGCTGTAAATTGGAATGTGCTTGGAATATATTTTGGCATGCTTTTCATGATTGAGATATTTGTTTATTCCAAAGTGCCTGATTTAATTGCAATTTATGTGGCAAACAAAGCCAAGTCTGTGTCCACAGTTCTTATCCTTATTTCAGCTATTTCTGGTTTTATTTCAGTAGCAGTTGCAAATGTTGCTGTTGTCCTGATTATCGCGCCAATAGCCCTGCAGATAACAAGAAGGTTAAAGATTTCTCCTGTGCCTTTGCTTACAGCAATTGCAATATCAGCAAATCTTCAGGGAGTTGCGACACTTATAGGCGATCCGCCAAGCATGCTTATGGCAGGATTTGCAAAGTTCACTTTTAATGAATTTTTCTTTTATGCTCACAAGCCGTCTTTATTCTTTGCAGTACAGATAGGCGCGATTGCCTCTCTTTTCGTGCTGTATTTTTTCTTTAGAAAATACAATCATCCTCACAAAAAATTTTCACATGTTAAGCCAAAATCTTTTTTCCCGCAGCGCTTCTTATCCTTTTGATAGCTGCGCTTTCATTTTCATCTTATCTCGACCCGGATTTCAAGTTTATGGCAGGCCTAATAACCGTTATTTTTGGTTTAGTTGCCATAGCCTGGGATTACCAAAAAAACAGGGAAGATGTTAAGCCAATGCTAAAGAGGGTTGACTGGAAAACAGGATTTTTCCTTGCAGGAATATTTATTATGGTTGAAAGCCTTACTAAAACCGGAGTGATTGATAACATAGCGAAATTAATTTCTGCAACAATAGGCAATAACCTCTTATTTGCTTATGTGGTTATTGTGGTTGGCTCATTGGTTTTTTCAGCATTTATAGATAATATACCTTTTATTGCTGCAATGCTTCCTGTAATCCAAAAAGTTTCTCTCGCAAGCGGATTTAATCCTATTGTGCTGTATTTTGGAATGCTAATTGGCACAAGTGTTGGCGGCAATATAACTCCTGTAGGGGCTTCAGCAAACATTGTTGCAATGGGCATAGCAAAAAAAGAGGGCTATCATACAAAATTCTGGGATTTTGTCAAGATAGGATTGCCATTCAGTATTGTTGCTACAGCAGCATCAGCAATATTTGTTTATTTGGCGTTTGGCTAGAAAAAGGGATAATACAAATTTGTAGATTCTAATCAAAAAACATGCTATAAACCAATTCATCTTTATTTTTGTAGTAATGCTCCTTTAATGTCGTTTCATGCTTTAAGCCGAGCTTTTCATACAAGTTATGCGCTCTTACATTGTCATGATGAGTCAAAAGATACAATTTTCTTAATTTTGAGTTGTTTTTTTTGTAGAATGCTTTTGCGTCTTTAACAAGCTCGTTGAATAATCCTTTTGCAATCCCTTTTCCCCTGTGCTCTGGCAAAACCGCAATCCTGTCCAGTTCGCATAATTGGTGCTTTGGCAATCCATGCATAGCCCATGTTACAATGCCTACTATTTTTTTATTGCCAATTGAGTTGGTACCAGAAATCTTTGATTTCTGAGTATCCTCGGCAACAATGTAATTATGGAATTTTTTTGTTTCGTTTTTAAAAGTATTGATGCCTTCCTTTAAGTCCTTGATGTTATAACTTTGCGTAAGGACATTAGCTATTCCTTCTGCATCTTTTAAGGTTGCTTTTCGGAATTTCATGTTTTTACCTTATTAGGGGTTGTTGCAAAATTCTATTCATGCTTGTGCGAGGCCTTAACATTGCCTCTCAACTTCGCAACGCCATGCGTTGCTCAGGTCGTGCATTCCAATCCTGCGGAGCTGTATGCACGAAAAAATCGCTTTTCGATTTTTTGTGTCCTTCAAATTTATGATTTTCAGGACATTGGCAAATTACGCACAAGCATCGAATTTCGCAACACATTATGTTTTATCTTGTTATGTACTCCGGCCTTCTTATTTTTGAAATCAATCTTTCCAAGGCGTCTATTTTCTGCATCAGGGCTAATTTTTCCCTGTCAGACTCGTGAAGCTTGTTAGCAAATCTTGTAAGCTCAAAGTCCTCTTTCTTGATGTTGCTGCTTATTTCTGTAAATTTATTTATCTCTCCGCTTAGATTGTTTACTTTGCCGGATATTTCAATTATGTTGTTTTTGAGCTCATTATAGCTTTCTGAATCTGTTCTTAATTTCTCAATCTGTATCTTAAGCTCTTTGCCAAGCTCTTCTTCAAATTTTTCAATTATTTTTTTCTGCATTTGAGACCTTAGCAATTTAAAGTCAAAAAGCTCTTTTTCGAAATCATGCCTTAAGTTTTTGATTACATCAATATTCTCATCAAAATTCTTGAAGAATTCATTGTTTTTATCACTAATAGTATTAATATTTTCATTTATCTGTTCTTTTAAGGCCTGCACCTCGCTTTTTAGGCTATCCATAGAATTTGAAGTGTGATTTATATTATTCTTTATAACATCAATCTGGTCTTTTATTGTCATTAAATCTCTTATTTTCTGTATCATTTTGTTACCTCTGCTCTAAGTATTCCTTTAACTTTTCAACTGCAATTCTCCTGAATTTTTTAATAGTTTCGCAATTTTCAGTCTCTCCATAGGTTTTTTTGCTTCCAACAGAGTTGGTATCGGACGCAGTCTGAGCACCTTCTGGAATAAATATTGGATCATGGCCAAATCCATAATTTCCTTTTATTTCTTTTGATACCTTGCCTTTTTCTTCTCCAAAAAAACTTATTGGGCTTTTGCCAGGCTCGCAGTAAGCGACAGCAGAGCGGTAATAACAGTCTCTGTCTTTTATGCCTTCCATTAATTTCAGTATTCCTTTTAAGCCTATTCTTTTATGAATGTAAGATGAGCATGTTCCTGGAAAATCATTTAATGCTTTAATAAACAAGCCGGAATCTTCAACAACAACTGGTTTTTTTAATTCTTCAGCAAGCCTTTTTGCAGACTCTTTTGCAACCTCTTCTGGGTTGTCGCTTCTCAGCTCCCTATACTCCATTCTGATATGGTTTATTTTTATACTGTTTTCTAATATTGCTTTGAATTCTTTTACCTTCCCTAAATTGCTTGTTACTAAATTTATTTGCATAGAAGAGGGTATATTTATGTTATATTTAAAGGTGATTGGATTTATTCTTAAAAAAGCAAATTTGTGAACCAAATAATTTAAATATGACTTGCTAAATATTATTAGTCATGATTCATTTAAAAAGAGAAATCAAAAAACATATTCTAAAAGTCTTAATTGGAGTTATAATTTTAGTCATAATTGTAGTTCAACTTGAGAAATTTAACAGCTGGTTTTTTACTCAGGGTCCTTCAGAATTGAAAAATTTGTTCGACAATTTAGGGTATTTATCTCCAGCAGTTTTCATTCTTATCTATATTATTGCCAATATTTTTTTAATTCCTTCGTATCCTTTTGTTTTTGCATCTGGAATTATATACGGATTATTCTGGGGAACTGTACTAGCTTTAATTGCGGAAGTGCTTTCAGCTACAATCAACTTCTTTATAGGCAAAGAAATAGGATATAAACATTTTATGCATAAAATCAAAGATAAGAGGATAAGATTTATCATATCATACATAGACAAACATGGATTCAGTTTAATACTAATTTCAAGATACTTAGGCTTTTACTTTGACGTCATAAGTTATGCCGCAGGTATGACTAAAATAAAATATAAAGATTTTATCACAGCAACCTTTATAGGATTTATTCCATATATCTTAATTTATGTTTATGCTGGTTTTACATTAATGAACATTAGATCCAGTGAATTTGTATACTCCATACTTGCCTTTAAGTTGATATTATTTGGAGTTTTTATTACAGGTTATTATCTTTACAAATTTATTAATAGAAATAGGGTTATTGTATGAAATTTAATTTAAAATACATATTTGGAATTAGTATTTTATTTTTTATTTTCTTAGTCCATACTATTTTGATAACTAAAGGTTATACAATTCCTGCATATGAGGCATTTAGAAACATATCAATAATACTGATGAGTTTAATATTATCTGGCTATTATACTATTCATTTTCTAAAAGAAGAAAATTCTACACCACATCTAATACTGGCTAATCTGTTTATTATGATTGCTGCTATACATGTATTAAGATTGATCTTTGGAGGGCTACTATGCTAGAAAAAAAGTACTTAATCCCTATAACTTTAATCATTAGTATCGGTTTAGCAACCTATGATTTTTTTCTGTTTAAAATATACCCCAGAATAGCTTTTCAAATTCATAATTTCTTAGCATTTTTAATCGGAGTAGGTTTGCTTTATTTCTCCTATAAACTAATTACAAAGAAATCGGGAAATAAGTATATTCACCTCTTCAACATGATTGTTGGATTTGCAATGGTCGTAATACACATAACAAAGTTGTTTGTAGGCAAGTGTATTTGACAAGATTTTTAAATGGGTCTTGTGATAAAAAGAATATGCGCCTAATTTCCGGAATCCTTAGCAAAGAAAAAAGGAAAAAAAGTCTAGAGAAAGAAATAAAAATATTAGCCAAATTAGTGCACGCTAATAAAGGGCGGGTTGACTATATTTCTGCACTAATAAAGGACATATCTGAATTTATAGCTTACTTGGATTCTGTAGTAATCCGTCTTGAAGGCAATGTTGGAGTTAACCAACATATTTTACGCACAATATTGAAAACATTAGGAGATCAAAAAAGAATAGCAATTATAATGATGGATGTGTTAAGTAATGTACCAAAAGATGTTAGCGCAAGAATAAAAAAAGAAATAAAATATCTAAATGAATTCATAAAAGAAAATTTTGAAAAAACTGTAATAGATGAAGGCCGTGTTTATAAAGGCAAATATACACGAAGACATTATTTTGAAAAATTATTTAGTAACCTGCAAAGAGATGCTGATATTTATAGAGAATTACAATTAGTAGCAGAAGAAGAAGAAATAAAACTAGAAGAAGAAGAAAGATTTAGAGAAAAAATTCAATCATTAAAGCCAGGTGCTTTTTCTGAACCTGAATTTGAACAATATGAAGAAGACGCAATAAGAATTTTAAGATATTACAAAAGAGAATTTGAACACCTCTTTAAATCCTTATGGGATGTACAAGAAGAAGAATACAGGAATATAAGACTGATTGACCACTATCTTGAATTACTAGAAGAACTTAAAAAAGATAGAAATCTTAAAATAGGATATGAAGTTGACGATCTTTATAAAAAACTATCAGCAATTAAGATTAAACTGCAACAATATATTAAAAGAGATTTTAGGCAAAATCTTAACCTTGATAAAATATTTGAAGAGTTTAGCAGTAGATTTGAACAAATTGAAACAAACTTGGAAGGCATTGAAAAAGAAAAGTTAAGTTTTCTTTCTGGAGAGATTTATTTTAAGAAAATTAATGGCAATTATCCAAGAGCAGGGATTGTCCTAGTGCCAGGAACAACTAAAGCTTATGTGCAGTATGAGCCTCTAATCTATAGGCTGGTTTTAGAAGGATATTTAGTTTGTGCATTCAATCTTCCCTCCCAAGGTTCAGAGGGAAACTACAGAGTTGGATTAATGTCAGATTACATTTATGAGTGTATACGGTTTGTACGATTAAAAGGCACAATAGAAGTAGGAGTGGTAGGGCATAGCATTGGGGCAATAGCTGCTTTGTTTGCATTAGGAGGTTATAACGGGCAACTTGAAAATTATATAATCAAAGTAGCTACAAAATACATTGAAAAATTAAAGTCTTCGTTAAGTAAAATAGCTAATAATGATATCATTGCCAAAGAAAAAAACAAATTTGAGCAGGTCGAAATAAATGAAATTTTAGAGCTTTTTGGGGATTTAGAAGAAGAAAAAAGAGCCTATGACGATTTTAAACAACAGATTCTAGAAGCACTAAAAACAACAAGATTTTCAAATTTAAAAATTGCAGGAAAAATTGATGCTGTGGTTCTTCTTGCACCACCAGAATCAGTACAGGCTGCTAGAACATTCCCACCATTTGCCTATAAAGTAACTCCGGAAATTGCTCAAGTTTCGTTTAATTTACTTCAGAACCTCGACAGGCTTTTGGATAATTTATTCAAAAAGCAGATAGTAATTGATTACAAATTGCCTCCTGCAATTAGAAGTAATTTAGAAAAAATAAGGCTTGGAGCTCTAGAAATCAAAAAAAGTGATTACCAAGATTTTTTAAAATATCTAAAAGAAAGCGTAAACCCATTCGACTTTACTAGTTTGTTGGATTATTTTTCAAAATACCCTTTTGTTAAGTATTACAATTATAAGTATATTAAAAGCACACCCAAACTGTTTCAGTACGGCACAAAAGATTATATCTTAGGGCCTGCAATAAAAGAAGGCACCCTAGAAAGTGCTTACAATATCATGATGGGTGAAACCTCCTTTATAATACCCTACCCTGGAATTAGCCATATCATGATGCCAAGGGATATTGGTATAAGGCATAGATCTTATAGAGCGTCATCACCTAGAATCCAAAACGATATGATTGTCTTTCTTAGAAAATATTTGAACCCGGGTTTGAAACCTTGGAGAGAAGTGGTTTAACAAGACTCCCTAATTACTTCCTCTTAACCAAATCCAGCTTAATATTAATTTCTTTTAGCTGTTTTTCATCAACTTCACTTGGCGTTTCCATCATTAAGTCTTCTGCGTTTTTTGTTTTTGGGAATGCAATTACCTCTCTTATTGAAGTATTTCCTGTCAGCATTGCTACTATCCTGTCCATGCCTAAAGCAATTCCTCCATGAGGTGGAGCGCCATACTTGAATGCGTTTATCAAAAAGCCAAATTTCTCCATTGCCTCTTTGTCTGAAATTCCCAATATGTTAAACATCTTTTTCTGCAGCTCTGGCTTGAATATTCTTATTGAGCCGCCGCCAATCTCAACGCCATTTAATGTTATGTCATAAGCCTTTGCCCTTACTTTTTCAGCATCAGAGTCAAGAAGATTTATGTCTTCGTCTTTTGGGCTGGTGAAAGGATGGTGCACAGCGACATGCCTCTGCTCGTCTTCATCAAACTCCAACAATGGAAAATCTGTGACCCACACAAAATTATGCTCTTTATCGTCAGCAAGCTTTAATCTTCTTGCAAGCTCATTTCTTAAATGGCCCAATGCAATATCTACAATATGGTGCTTATGGTCAGCTACAAAAAGCAGCAAATCATCTTTTTTTGCATCTGCAGCTTTAATCAGCTCTTTCTGCACTTTTTCATCAAAATACTTTACAATATTGCTTTCCAAGCCCTTTTCAGCAACTTTCATCCATGCCATGCCTTTTGCACCATAGATTTTGACAAATTCTATAAGCTCATCAAGGTCATTTCTTGAGAAATTTGCGCACTTTTTTGCATTAATGCATTTCACTTTCCCTTTTTCCTTAATGACTTTTGTAAAAACCTCAAAGCTGCTTTTTTTCACAATATCAGTTATATCTACAAGCTCTAAGCCAAACCTTAAGTCAGGCTTGTCTGAGCCATACTTCTCCATTGCTTCTTGGTAAGTTAATTTCTTAAAAGGAGTTTTTATGTCTTTATTCAAAATTTTTTTCCACATTTCTTTCATAAGGGCTTCTATTATTAGAAAAACATCTTCCTGCTCAATAAAAGACATCTCAACATCTATTTGCGTGAATTCAGGCTGCCTGTCAGCCCTCAAATCTTCGTCTCTAAAGCATTTTACAATTTGAAAATACTTGTCAAAGCCTGCAATCATGCAAATCTGCTTTAATATCTGCGGGCTTTGCGGCAAAGCATAAAATTTGCCTGGATTAACTCTGCTTGGGACTAAGTAATCTCTGGCTCCTTCTGGAGTTGATTTGCCAAGCATAGGTGTTTCAATCTCAAGAAATCCAAGAGCATCAAAATAATCCCTTACAAGCTTAACTGCCTTATGCCTTACCAAAATATTATGCTGCATCTGGGGTTTTCTTAAGTCAAGATAACGGTACTTTAACCTTACATCCTCATTGAGCTCAACCCTGTCATTAACTTCTAAAGGAGGTGTTTCTGCTTTGTTTAGAACTTCAAGCTCGTCAACTAGAACTTCTATCTCCCCGGTATTTAATTTATGATTTTCAAGCCCTTTGCCCCTAGCCCTGACTTTGCCTTTTACTGCAATAACATCTTCTCTTCTTAATGTTTCAGCTTCTTTATGGCCTTTTTTGTCGTGCTCAGGATCAAAAACTATTTGGGTAAGGCCATACCTGTCTCTCAGGTCAATAAAAATTATGTTTCCATGGTCGCGGCTTGAATTTACCCAGCCACAAAGCGTTACTTCTTTTTTAATATCATTCTTTGCAAGTTCTCCACAAGTAGCTGTTCTTTTGAATTTCATTCTAATCTTCCCTTTATTTTTAACTCAAAAACAACATCTTCCAGTTTTTTCAAATTCCACTTAATCTGGTCAGACTTCTTTCTTAATTCACTGTTCCTTAAATTAAACTCAAGGAATTCACCATATATTTCCTCAACTAGGCTTTTAATTTCCATAGCTTGATTAAAGTTCTTGTTTATGACATCATTTACAGCCTTTCTTACAAGCTCTCCTGTTAAGTCACATAGACCCATCAAGTAGCTTTCAGTATCAACTTTTAAAGAATCTCTTGTCGGCATTTTTTTATTTTTGACAAAATGATAATAACACAATGCTTCGACATACTCTTGAACAGCTGTTTGGTTTATATTTGTGTCAAGCAATACACTTGTGTCAAGAGCTTTTTTCCTTTTTTCAATTTCTGTTACATATGAAGATGCGGATTTAATATCATCCCTGTGCAGCGCATAGATAATTTTCTTAGAGATGTTTATTATTTCCCTTGACTGCTGTATTACTGACTCTCGCTTAATGTCAAAAGCCTCTATTTCCCTTCTTATTTTCTCAAAATCCTTTTTGTCCAGCATTTTATTTTGTAAATAACCTAGTTTTATAAAGGTTTTTAATTTGATTGCATACTATACAAGATATTTTCTATTAAGTAAAGTTGTTAACTATACACTTTATTGGCTTTTTGCAAAGGCTCATTGCACTCGGGGTAGCGTCGTTCGCATTTCAATGTATAGCGCTAAGGCAAAAATTTCCATTGCAATTTCCTTTTTGCTGGCTGTAAAAATAAAAGATGCTCACATCTTGACGCTACCCTTCCCTTTGCAAAAAGCCTTGACTACGCACTTGGAAATTTTACTCTACATTTTCGAAAGGTTTAAATATAATCGGACTAATGATTTATTAAAAAGATGGCGACTCCATTCAGGGAAATACTAGAGTTTTTTGATAATGTAGGGGTTTTTGATGTAGTATTACCTTTCCTCCTTGTATTTACTATTGTTTTTGCCCTTCTGGAAAGAACCAAGGTTTTTGGCGTAGAGGAGATAGAAGGCAAGAAATATACAAAGAAAAACCTGAACTCTGTAGCGGCTTTTGTAATAGCGTTTCTGGTAATAGCTTCTTCAAGGCTTGTAGAAATAATAACAGCAGTATCCTCGCAGTTTGTTGTAGTATTATTTGGAATTGTTTTGTTTTTGCTTCTGGCAGGGTCGTTTTTTAAGGAGGAGCCTCATGGAGTTTTTCTTGAAGGCGGCTGGAAAACAATATTTATGGTTATAGTTTTTCTTGTTTTGGGCTTTATTTTCCTTGATGCTTTGAATTTATTAGATGTTACATTTGGCTTTTTTAGCGGCACTAATAAAGGGGAACTTGTCGGGTCAGTAATATTGATAGGCTTAATAGTCATGTTTATCTTTTACATAACCCAGGAAAGGAAAATTGAAAAAAAATAGTGCAAAGTTTAAAAAGTCATATTTTAATAACAATTAGCTAATATTAGCAAAAACAGGAGGTAAATATGGTTAGCAGCGCTTTTCAATTTCAGGATTTGTTCAGATCTCTAGAAAGAATTGGCTTAGTTGATGTTTTGCTGCCGTTTCTTTTAATATTTACAGTTCTATTTGCAGTTCTTGAGAAAACCAAGATTTTGGGAGAATCAAAGAGGAATATGAACGTGGCTATATCCATAATATTAGCTTTGCTAACTGTTGTACCTCATGTTACCGGGAATTTTCCAGCTGGCTACGATCCTGTTGCAATTCTAAACTCAGCTTTGCCTTCTGTTTCATTAGTTGCTGTAGCAGTTATAGCTTTAATGATTTTATTAGGAGTCTTTGCGCATGACCGGCTTATGCTCGGGGTAACTGCTCCCGGATGGATTGGGCTGTTTTCGGTAGTGGCTGTAGTATACATATTTGGAAGCTCTGCTGGATGGTGGGGCCCGAATTTTATTGATTGGCTGGACACATCTTTTGGTTCTGATGTTGTGGCTGTGGTTATAATGATACTCATATTTGGCATCATAATTGCGTTTGTTACAGGAGGCGGAGAAAGAGAAAAAGTCGGGGCACTTAATAGGGTAGGCATTGACCTGGGCAAATTGTTTGGCGGAAAATAAAAATGGCAACATTTCTTGATGTTACTGCTTTAGAAAGCTTTTCTATTATTTTTGTATTTCTTTTGGTTTGGGTTGGCAGTTATGCAATATTGCTTTACACAAAGGTAT
>Ga0209211_10002819_pt1 | contig 29262 bp, 17 predicted proteins | sample RifGroA2_FD_183992 | JGI IMG/M metagenome (GOLD analysis project Ga0209211, IMG submission 183992) | Groundwater microbial communities from Rifle, Colorado, USA - Groundwater A2 (SPAdes) (version 2) | ecosystem: Environmental > Aquatic > Deep subsurface > Groundwater | place: Rifle, Colorado...
CGGTGGTCCGCTGCGCAAGCCGCTTGCCGGTGACCAGCCGAAAGGGAACGCCGGCCCAGCGCCAGTTATCGATGCGCGCGCGCAGCGCGACAAACGTTTCGATGTCGCTGGCGTGGGTGAATCCGGGCACCGCGCGACCGTCGACCACGCCGGCCTGGTATCGGCCGCGCACGCTGTCGACAGCCACGTCTGCGGCGGTCATCGGTCGCAGCGCGCGCAGTACCTTGCGTTTTTCGTCGCGCACGCTGTCGGCATCCAGCGAGCTCGGCGGCTCCATCGCGATCAGCGCCAGCAACTGCAGCATGTGGTTCTGCACCATGTCGCGCAGTGCGCCGTACTGCGCGTAATAGCCCTCGCGGCCGTCCACGCCGGCGGTCTCCGCGACCAGGATGTCGACCGATTCGATCCAGCGGTTGTGCCAGACCGCTTCCATCAGCGTGTTGCCGAAGCGCAAGGCCAGCAGGTTCTGCACCGGCGCCTTGCCCAGGTAATGATCGATGCGGAAGATGCGCGACTCGTCCAGGAAGCTGCGCAAGGTACTGTTGATCGTACGCGACGAGGCCAGGTCATGGCCGATCGGCTTTTCCAGCACCAGCCGCGATGGCGCGGTCAGCAGCCCGGCGGCCCGCAGTCCTTCGCAGGTCGGCACGAACAGATCGGGCGGGATGGCCAGGTAGCTCACGCACGGGCGATCGGTGTAGCGCGACAGCGCGGCGGCCATGGTCGCGCTGTCGCTCAGGTCGACCGAAATATAATGCGTTCGCGTGAGCAGGTCCTCGAACGCTTCGCGGTTGCGCGCTGCCTCGCTGCCGAGCTGTACGCGCAGCCAGGCACGAAAGCCTTCCTCGTCGTGGTCCTGCCGGCCGATCGCGACAACCCGGAAATCGGGCGGCAACAGCCGGTCGCGGAGCAGGTGGATCAGCGAGGGAAACAGGTAACGCTGCGACAGGTCGCCGGTTGCGCCAAATAGCAACAGGGTGTCGTGTAGCTGGGCCGGATTGCCGGATCGCGCTTGCATATTCAATTCACCACGTAAACCAGCGCGGTTCGCGCCGGAACAGTAAAGCGGCCAGTAGCGGATTCGTAGCGAGCCTGCGCTGCCGGACGTTTGTCCGCTGCTGCCGGAGCGAGATGCACCGGATGCAAAGTGTAGTTCTTGTTCTGCTCTGCCGGCAGGACGAGCGATTGCGCCATCTGGTCGACGTTTACAAAGTAGAGCAACTCCCTGAACCCGGCGCCGTCGAAATTGGCGCCGTCCAGGTGGCCGACGATGACTCGCGGATTCTGCTGCGAGCCGGTGTTGTGGAACGTCAGTCGCTGCTTGATGGCGTTCGCGTCATCCAGGCGGAACAGTTTCGAGCTGGCGCGGATGCGCAACAGGTCGCGAAACGCGTCGCGGGCGAATGCGATGTCATCCGCCGCCGGTTTGAAACGCGGATCTTCCAGCAGCGGTCGCATCAGGCGGTAATCCTTGCCATTGTCCTGGCCGGGCGGCAGGCCGGTGCCGAAGTAATTGTCGCGGTAACTCCAGTCGATGCGATTGAACCAATCGCCGGAATCGAAGCTGTTACGGTCCAGCGATTTCGAACGCAGAGTGTCGATGCCGGCGTGGAAATAGGCAATGCCCTGGCTGAAGGCGTTGATGGCCGCCCCAAGCATCTGCATCCGGGCGCGATCCTCGCTGCTGGTGTCCAGTGGCAGCTTGTAGACGTTGTTGTCGAACAGCGTCTGGTTGTCGTGGTTCTCCACGTAGTTCACGACCTCGCCCGGTTGGCTGGCGTAGCCGGCCGGTTGGCCGCCATAGTCGATCTGCTGCAATGTTTTCGTCTCATCGGTTGCTGTCGCGAGCGGATAGTCGCGGATCGAGCCGGCCAACCCGACGCGCACCAGGTCGGCCGCCTGCAGCAGCGCGGCCGGCGATCGCGTCGGCGCCTTGTCATTGGCGGCATAGACCAGGCCATTGATATAGCCCTGCTCGCCGCGCATCGCCTCGCCACTGTCGCTTGGTTTGCCGCCGCGCACGGCGTCGCGCGCGCGGTCGCTGAAGGTGCCGATACCGGAACCATTGAGCGAAAGTTGCGAGGCCTGGACGAAACGCGCGCCATCGGCGACTTCGCCAAAATTCCAACCCTCGCCGATCAGTTGCACGTCGCGCCCGGCAGCCTCGTTCACGCGTGCGCGAAGTTGCTCCATCACCGCACGCGGCTGGTGGCCCATCAGGTCGAAACGGAAGGAATCGATCCGGTATTGCGTGGCCCATAGCTCGACCGAATCGACCATCAGCTTGGCCATCATCAGGTGTTCGGTCGCGGTGTTGTCGCAGCAGGTCGAACGCTCGACCACGCCACGCGCATCCAGCCGCTGGTAGTAGCCGGGAACGATCCGGTCAAGCACCGATCTTGCCTGCTGGCCAGAGGCCGTGGTGTGGTTGTAGACCACGTCCATGCCCATGCGCAGCCCGGCGCGATGCAGGGCTTGCACCATCTGGCGAAATTCGCGAATGCGAACCGCGCCGTCCATGGCGTCGGTGGCGTAACTGCCTTCCGGGGCGTTGAAGTGATAAGGGTCGTAGCCCCAGTTGAAGCAGTCGCTCGCTGCGTTCGCCGCCACCGCCGCTTGCTGACCTTCGCCCGCGGCGTCGCCGCTGATCGCCGGCGTGGTGCAGCCGGTTTCCGGCACCGTGGCGAAGTCGAAAACCGGCAACAGGTGCACGTCGGTGAGGCCGGCGTCGGACAAGGCCTGCAAGTGGCGCATGCCCTGTGAGCCGGCGTCGGTGAAGGCCAGGTACTTACCGCGATGGGCCGGCGGCACGGAGGCGTCGTTGCTGGAGAAATCGCGCACGTGCAATTCGTAGATCACCATGTCGGTTTGCGCGGCAACCTTCTTCGGCGCGGGAGTCTGGTCCCAGCCTTCCGGTTTCAGGTCCGCAGCTGCGAGGTCGGCGATGTAACTGCGCCGCGAGTCCGCACTCAAGCTGAGTGAGTACGGGTCGGTCACCCGATTGCGCACGACGCCGACGCCCGGCACGAAGACGTCGACCAGATACTGGTAGTACCGTCCGAACCGGTTCTCTGCCAGGTTTGCCGACCAGATGCCCGTCGCATCGTCGCGCTGCATGGGTTCCAGCATGAGCGCCTTGCCGTTGCCGGAACCGTACAGGCAGAGCGCGACGTTGCGAGCCGTCGGCGCCCAGAGTTTGAAGCGGCTGTGTCCGGAGGCGAGGACGACGCCGAACTCGCGGACTTCGGCCGCGCCCGAGTACAAATCGTCGAGGGCGCCCGGCAGCTGCAGGTTGCTTGTCTGCAATGGCGCACCGTGTCGATCCTCGCGCACCAGCCATGCCTGGCCGCGAAGCACGCCGGGCAGGCGCCCCAGGTCGGCACCAGGCACTCGCAGGACAACGCCATCGGGCACGAACTTGAAGCGCGCGGCCTCCGCGGCGGGAATGCCGTCGGCGGCCAGCAGTGTCAGCGATCCGTCGGCGCCGCGCAGCACGCCATTGGTCAAGGCTAGCTGACCACTGCTGGAGTAATAGAGTTTGTACCTGTAGGCAGCGCTGGCGCCCGGCCATTTCAACAGCCCTCGGTTGAGCCAGTAGGCCCGGGGCTCGAGCGCGGCGGCCAGCGAGGCGGTTGGCGATGCCTCCAGCACCGTGACCGAGTCACCGGCGTCGCAGTCCAGCAACGACGGCGCGCGCACGGTTGCGCTCACGGCGCCAGTGCTCAGGATGCCGGTCAGACTCGCGCACACCAGGGGCAGGAGTCGCACCCAGTGGGCTCGGTCCGGTCCCTGATCGCCGCGGCCAGTCTGCATCCCTTTCCGGTCCTTTTCTGGCACCTGGACGCCGGTGCGCCGGGTGGTTGACCTCGTTGGGAGGTCGTTCGTATTGAAAGTAACTTTACTACATCCAGCGAGCTTGAAACAGGGTTAATGCTGGATTTACAGCTGCAGATTTACATTCACTGACGATTGCCATAACGTAGTTTATCTACATCTTGTGCGATGCCAGGCCTTCCCGCCCGAGGATCACTCTTCCATGAAAGCCGAAATTCTGTGGCGCAGGTCGTGGCTCGGTTTCCTGTGCGCCCTGATGCCCCTGTCTGGCCTGGCGGCGGCCCCAGCGGCGCCCGTCATCGATACCAGCAAGGTGGCCGCCGCTGATCGTGCCAGTCCGCTTGCGGAGGACTGGCAACGCGGGGCGTTCATCGAGATCTTCGTGCGCGGCTACAAGGACAGCAACGGCGATGGCATTGGCGACTTGCGCGGGCTGACCCAGTCGCTGGACTACCTCCGGGACCTGGGCATCCGCGGCATTTGGCTGATGCCGGTCACGCGCAGCCAGGACCACGACCACGGCTATGCGGTCAGCGACTATCGCGACATCGAGCCCGCTTACGGCAGCCTGTCCGATTTCGATGACCTGTTGCGCGAAGCCCACGCGCGCGGCATCGGCGTGATCTTCGATTACGTGGTCAACCATAGCTCCGCGGCCAACCCGATTTTCGCCGACGCCAGTGCGTCGACTGGCAGCCGCTACCGAAACTGGTACGTGTGGCGCGAGCAGGCGCCGGCGGGTTGGAAAATCATGGGCAAGGACCCCTGGGTGAGCACGCCGACCGGCGCCTATCTGGCCCAGTTCTCGCAGTCGATGCCGGACTTCAATCTGCTCGATGCGCAGGTGCTTGCCTATCACCAGGACAACCTGCGCTTCTGGCTGAATCGCGGAGTCGATGGATTCCGCTTCGACGCGGTCACGCACCTGGTCGAGCACGGGCCGGATGCCTGGTACGACCAGCCCGAGGATTACGCGCTGATGAATGAGCTGCGCACCGTGGTCGATGGCTACGCGCACCGCTATGCCGTTTGCGAGGCAACGCGTAATGCAGTCGCCTATGCCGCGCCGACCGCCTGCGGCGCGGCGTTTGCGCTGGATAGCGGGCACTTGATCGTCGATGCCGCGCGTGGAAAACGCCGCGCTATCAAGGCCATCGCCAATTACTTCACGACGGCACCGGCTGGCATGGCGATGATGGTTTCCAACCACGACCTGTTTGCCGGCGAACGGCTCTGGGACCAAGTCGGTGGCGACCTGGCGCAGTACCGGCTGGCAGCGGCCACCTACCTGCTGCAGCCCGGTACGCCCTTCATCTACTACGGCGAGGAAATCGGCATGTCGGCCGGCCCCGGTTTGCAGGGCGATCCCAAGCTGCGCACACCCATGAGTTGGACAGCCGATCCGCTGCATGCTGGGTTCAGCACCGCCAAGCCGTATCGCGTCGTCGCGGCGAACGTCGCCCAGCAGAATGTGGCAAGCCAGTCGGCGGGCCCGAACTCCTTGCTGTCGCACTACAAGAGCTTGTTGGCATTGCGCAACACCTACCCATCGATCGCGCGCGGCAGTTATCAGTCGCCGACAGTTGCTGGGCGGGCAATGAGTTATCGGCGCCAACTGGGCGGCGAAACCGCGCTGGTGGTGATCAACTACGGACGCAAACCAGCGCAGGTCAGAGTGCCGGGACTGGCGGCGGACGCCGGTTTCCGGCAAGTATTTCCCAAGGCTGCCGGCACGCCATTGGCGGTGGCGGCGGATGGCTCGGCGCAAGTGGCTGTCGAAGCGCAGTCGGTGCAGGTCTATATCCACACAAGCTTGTGATCGTTGTTGTGCGCTGCGTGACGCACGACCGCGCGTTGCGCAGCTTCGCTTCGTCGAAGCCGCTCAGCGGGCCCTTCGGCTGCAGGTGAAGAACCCATTGAGGGTCAGACGTCCGGTCGCCGGATCGCCAGTGAGCGCCTGCGGCGAACCCACTTCGCCGCAATGGAACATCCTGCCGTCATAGAAGATCATCCGGTTCCACCTGGCCGGAATCCGGCCGACCTTCTCGAAGTAGTCGTTCGATTCGGCCATGTACCCATGCGCTATCCGGTATTTGCCGAAGAAGTCGGCATTGCTCGCCGTACTGGAGTCGTGGATCAGCAGATCGATCTCGCGTACGGATTTCTTCGGCGCAAAGAAGCTGGTGCCGCCAAGGTCAGGGTCGTCGAACAGGTAGAGCACCGAGGCCGCGATCGACTGTCCGGGGTCGATCCAGGCGCTGTCGCGGTGACAAATGCATTGCCTGGCCTCGAGTTCGTTATCCGGCACGGTCACCATCGCCATCCGGCAATTCATCTTCAAGGTCCGGCGGCCACCCAGCAGGGAACGGATGTGGTGCCTGAAGAACTCGTCGAGCTGCGCGGTGACGTCGGCCGGCATCGGCAGTTCCATGCCGGGATAAGCGTTGAAGGGCGCGTGGCGAAATTCCTCGCGATGGGCAATCGCGTATTGCCGAAGCCGCTCCGGATGTTCGAGTGCGTCATCGACGACCAGGCAGGACAACCCGCCCGCTAAGTCAACGCGCTCGACTCGCGGACTGGGATTGAACAGGGCGGTGGTGGTGATCATCGCAGGGCGCGGCTTGCAGCTCGGGACGTCTCGGCGTGCATGGTGCTCTCCGTCAGTGTTCGCCGAACAGGTAGATCATCGCCTTGGGAAATTCTTCCCGCCAGAATTTTTCGTTGTGCTCGGCGTCGGGACGGATGGCGGTGAACAGCTGCAGATTCTCTCGGTTGCTGGCACGCAACTGCGCGCTCATCCGGTTCACGTCATTGACGGTAACCAGCGGTTCGTCGCCCTCCTTGCCGCCCGCGACCAGGTATAGCCGGGTTCCGCGGCGCAGCCGCCGGGCCGCGCTGAAATCGAAGACGTCGCCCGCGTACCAGTACGAAGGAGAAAATATTCCGGCCTTGCCAAAGACGGCCGGGTAGCGATGGATCGCGTAGTGCGAGATCAGGCCGCCCATCGAGCTGCCCATGATGCCGGTGTGCTTGCGACCGCGCCGGGTGCGGAAGTTGCGATCGATGAAGGGCTTTACCGTGCCGACCACGAACTCCATGTATTGCTGGCCCTCGGCCGCGCCGAAGCGGTCGTTCGGCCACGGACTGAGCTCGTTCATGCGCTTGTTTAGGCCATTGTCGATTCCGACCACGATCACTTCGATGCCGTCGGACTTTGCCAGCGCGTCCAGGCTTTCGTCGACGCCCCATTCGCCGAGGTAGGAGGTTGCATCGTCGAACAGGTTTTGTCCGTCGTGCATGTACAACACCGGATACTTGCGACCGCCGTGGTGGTAGCTCGGTGGCAGGTAGACCCGAATGGTGCGCTGGCGATTCAGCCCGGACATCGCCAGCGGCGGCGTCAGCACCTGGACGCCTGCCGTGGCCGTCGTGGGTCGAGTCTCGGCGCCGGCAACCCCGGCGGCCAACAACAGGAGGATCAGCAGCAGACAACGTTGGATGCTCATGCGTTTTCGCCTCGCGAAGATTCCAGTGCCGCGTTGCTGCCAACGGTAGCCATGTTCAAGCTCATCGTGGCAGCGACAGCTCGGCGTCGTCCAATACCGGCGTTTCCGCGACCGGAGTTCGCTGACGCAATACACGCCGGCGCGTGGCCGTGGCTGAGGGCACCCAGCCATGACCGTACCAGCGCGCCGCCATGATCAGGCCGCGCAGCCATTCGTCGGCGGCATAGGCAATCCAGACGCCGACCAGGCCGAGTTTGAAATAAACACCGAACAGCCAGGAACCGCCGGCCATGACCACCAGCATGGAGACGGCGCCGACGGCCACGGGAAAGCGCGCGTCTCCGGTGGCGCGTAGCGCATTGATGATGACGATATTGCAGGTGCGGCCGGGCTCGAGCAGCACGGTCAGCCACAGCAGCGTCGTTGCGGTGGCGATGATGTCGGGATCCTGTGTGAATAGTTGCAGGGTCCACGGCGCGGTGGCCGCGGCGCCGACGGCGACCAGCAGGGAAACGCCGAGGCCCCACATCAGGCTCTTGCGCACCATGCGGTTGGCCCGGTGCAACTGGCCGGCGCCGATCAGGTGGCCGACCAGGATTTCCCCGGCAAAACCGATCGAAACACTGAACAGCACGATGATGTTCATCACCTGCGAGGCATAGGTATGCGTCGCCAATTGCGCGGTGCCCATGCCGGCCACCACCGTCAACGACACCAGCATGGCCAGGCGATAGGCGATGTTCTCGGCGGCGCCGGGCAGCCCGATGTGCAGGACCGGCCCGAGATGTCCGGTCTGCAGCCGCCACCAGTCGCGCGCCGTGGGAATCAGCCGCAGTCGCCAGCGCCATAGCAGCAGGTGCACGGCCAGGCCGAAGGCACGGCTGATCGCCATCGCCAGCGCGAAGCCCGGCAGGCCGAGCGCGGGAATCGGACCCCAGCCGCGCATCAGCGGCAAACAGAGCAGCAGGTGCAACGCGTGCATGGCCAGGATGTTGAACATCGCATCCCGGGTGCGCAGGTGCGCGCGCATCACCGACGACATGCTGGCGTTGTAGGCGTCCAGCAACAGCGCCAGGGCGAGCATTTGCAAATACGGCAGGCCCAGGGCTTGCACCGGCGCTGGCGCATTGAGCAGGCCGAGCAAGGGGCCGGCGCCGAGGAACACGATCACGGCCGTGCCGATCCCAAGCCAGGTGCTGGCCCCGAGCGACGCGCGCGCGATGTTGTTGGCGCCGGCGACATTGGCCGCGCCGAGATTTTGCGTGATGACCACGCTGACGCCCATGCTGATGATGCGAAACAGCAGGAAGAAGGCGCCGAGCACCTGGTTCGACAAGGCGAACGCCGCCGAGGCCGTGTCCGATTCGCGCGATGCCAGCCACAGGCCGAGCAGGCCGACGCCGAAACCGAGAACGAGTTCGGCCATCAGCGGCCAGGCAACCGCCACCAGTCTTGGCCGGGCCAGCGCTTGCCTACTCAAACGGATAACTCACGCCGAGCTCGCGGCGCATGTGGTCCATCCAGCGCACGGTCGCCAGGGTATCGGCATGCGGCATCGCCGGACTTTCGATTTCGCCGCGGCCGATGCAGCGCATCGCCTCCTCGATCTCGCCTTCGAAGCCATTGATGCGGAATGGGCGATGCACCACTTCCGGTGGCTCATCGTGTCTGCGCAGTGTGGCTGTCGTAGCTTCCCAGAAATTGGCCGACAGCTCGATCACGCCATGCTCGCCGAGAATGCGAAAGGCATTGTCGGCGCGGCCGTCGAAGCCGCACTGGAATTGCGAGACCACGCCGCCCGCGAAGCGCAGCGTTGCCGCGACGCGATGGTCGACGCCGGTCGGACCGACGATGCCGGTGACGTCAAGGCCGTCCAGATTCGGACAGTGTCCCAGGCTGGCCCGAAAGGCCCACTGCGTGACGGAAAGGTTGTAGATGCCGATATCCAGCAAGCTGCCACCGGCCTGCGCCGGATCGAAATGCCGCGTACTCGGATCGAAGGGGATGTTGAAGCAAAAACTCGACTGCAGCCCGCGAATGGCGCCGATCGTCTGTGCGGACAGCCATTCGCCGACGACGGCGTACACCGGCAGGAAACGCGTCCACAGCGCTTCCATCAGGAACACGCCGTGCGTTTGCGCCAGCGAAATCAGCTCGCTGGTCAGGGCCGCGCTCGGCGTCAAGGACTTCTCGCACAGCACCGGCTTGCCGGCCAACAGGCAGCGGCGGATTGCATCGGCGTGGAAGGCATGCGGCGTGGCGATGTAAACCCCATGCACTCGGGCATCGCGCAGGATTGCGTCCAGGTCGGGGGCGACGGCAACGGCCGTCGCGTTGCCATCGGACCACCGATCGGCGAACGCCCGGGCGCGAGCCGTATCGCGGCCATGCACGGCGACCAGGCGAGCGCCGGGAATCTGCTGCACGGCATCGGCAAAGCGATGCGCGATTCTTCCCGGCCCGACGATTGCCCAACCGAACTCGTTCATCGCTGCTGTCCTTGCGCCGACACGCAGGCCGATCTAGCTGAGCAGCGAGATGGGCGCGCGGCCGCTGGCGGCCGTGATTGCACCCAGGCGACGTGCGCAGTCGGCCGGCACCATCGCCCAGTCGAAACGCCACGCCCAGTTGCCTTCGGTGGTCCCCGGCAAGTTCATGCGGTGGCTGCCATCCAGGCCAAGCACATCCTGCATCGGGAATACCGCCATGTTCGCCACCGAATTGCAGGCGGCATGGATCATGCGCCAGTGGATGTCCTGCTCGCCGGCACCCAGATACACGGCGGCGAAATGACGCTCGCGCTCGGGCGCGTTGGCCCACCAGCCGCGCACCGTTTCGTTGTCGTGCGTGCCGGTATAGACGACGGTTTCCCGCGAGTAATTGTGCGGCAGGAATTCGTGTCCGCCGTCGCCGCCGAAGGCGAATTGCAGGATACGCATGCCGGGGAAACCGCAGCCGTCGCGCAGCTCGATCACATCCGGCGTGATCAGGCCAAGGTCTTCGGCAACGATCGGCAGCTTGCCCAGTGCGCGGGCGATAGCCGCGAACAATTCCTTTCCCGGCGCCGGGACCCAGCGACCCTCGCGCGCGGTCGGACTGCTGGCGGGAATTTCCCAATAGCCGGCGAAGCCGCGGAAATGATCGATGCGCAGCACGTCGGCCTGGGTCAGCGCGCGGCGTACGCGCGCCGTCCACCAGGCGAAATCCTCCGCCGCCATCCGGTCCCAGCGGTACAGCGGATTGCCCCAGCGCTGGCCGAGCGGTCCCATGTCATCGGGCGGGACCCCGGCGACGACCGTCGGCAGGTAATCGTCGCCGAGGTAATACAGGTCCGGTCGGGCCCAGCAATCAGCGCTGTTGTCGGCGATGAAGATCGGCAGGTCGCCCATGATCGCCACGCCGCGCTGGTTGGCGTAGCTCCGCAATGCCGCGCACTGCTGGTCGAAGAACCACTGCACGATTTGCCAGAACGCGATCTCGTCCGCGTGCTCGATGCGCGCCGCCTGCATCGCGGCCGGCTCGCGCGCGCGCAAGGCTGCACTCCACAGCCACCAGGGTTGCCCGCCATGCGCGGTGTCCAGCGCCATGAACAAGGCATAGTCATCCAGCCAATGCGCCTGCTCGCCACGCCACGTCGTAAACATCGCGCGATCGCCGGCGTCGGACTTGGCCAAGAAGCCGCTTGCAGCCAGCCGCAGTTGCGCCAGGCGCCAGGGCAGCACGCGTCCGTAATCGACGCGTCGCGAATCGAATCCCGGTTCGGGCAAGGCCGGCGTTGGCAGCCAACCGCGTTCGATCAACGGCTCCAACGCGACCATCAAATAGCTGCCGGCAAAGGCCGATTTGCTTTGATAGGGCGAATCGCAAGGGCCGATCGGCGTGGTCGGCAATATCTGCCAGACGCGCTGTCCCGCCGATGCCAGCCAGTCGACGAATTGATACGCGCCGGGACCGAAATCGCCAATGCCGTGCGGGCCGGGCAGGGAAGTGATGTGCAAAAGGATTCCGGCGCTGCGTTGCTCAAGGTTCATGGCGAATGTCGGACTCAGGAGGCGTGGGTGAGGTTGCGCAATACCAGCAGCGCATGGGCGGGCACCGGCAGGTCGAAGGGAACCGACGCATTGCGCCGCCCGAGCAAGCCACTGCTGTCGAGCACGAGTTGCCAATTACCGTCGGGTAGGTGGAAGTTCGCGACCTTCGGCTCCGGATTGAAAATCAGCATCAGGCGGGCGCGCGTTTCGCCGGCAATCGACACCGCTCCGGCGGGCGTGATCAGGCAAGCCAGGGCACGCGTCTCGGCGTCGTGCCAATCCTCGATGCCTGGTTCGATGCCGGTCGCCAGGCGCCAGACCAGGCTCGCCTCCCCGGTGGCCGCCTGCGAGTGGCGGAACCAGCGGTCGTGATGCAGCAGCCGTTCCGACTTGCGCAATGCGATCACTTCGGCGACGAAATCGCGAAACTCGGGCTCGGCGCCGGCCCAGTCCAGCCACGCGGTCGGGTTGTCCTGGCAATAGGCATTGTTGTTGCCGAGCTGGCTGTTGCCGATCTCATCGCCGGCGCACAGCATCGGCGTGCCCTGGGCCAGCAACAAGGTGCCAATCATCGCGCGCCGGATGCGCCGGCGCAGCGCGTTGATCAGCTTGTCGCTGGTCGGACCCTCGACGCCGAAATTGCCGCTCAGTTCATCGTCGCGGCCATCGCGGTTGTCCTCGCCGTTGGCCAGGTTGTGTTTGTGGTTGTAGCTGACCAGGTCGGTCAACGTGAAACCGTCATGCACCGCGATGAAATTCACCGACGCCGTCGGACGCCGCTGGTCGTGCTGGAACAAGTCGTCGGAAGCCGTGAAGCGGCGGGCGAATTCGCCACGGTCGACGCCACGGCGCAGCCAATAGCCGCGCACCGCGTCGCGAAACTTGTCGTTCCAATCGCAGAAGCGCCCCGGGAAACGACCGACCTGGTAACCATTCGGACCGGCATCCCAGGGCTCGGCGATCAGCCGTGCGCGGGCCAGGATCGGGTCCTGTCGCAACGCGATGAAGAAGGCGGCGGCAGGATCGAAGCCGTGGCCGGTGCGGCCGAGCACGGCCGCCAGGTCGAAGCGGAAACCGTCGACGCCCATTTCCTGCACCCAGTAGCGCAGGGAATCGAGCACGAACTGCGTCACCTTCGGATGCGCGACGTTGAGCGTGTTGCCGCAGCCGGTCAGGTTCTCGCAGCGGCTGCGGTCATCGTGCATGAGTCGATACCAGCTGGCCTGGTCGAGGCCGCGAAAGCTCAGCGTGGGGCCGAACTCGTTGCCTTCCGGCGTGTGGTTGTAGACCACGTCGAGCACCACTTCCAGGCCGTTGCGGTGCAGGGTGTCGACCATCTGCCGGAATTCTGCGGCGACGGCAGTGGGGTCATCCGGGTGGCATGACAGGCGCGGGTCGGGACTGAAGAAGCCGAGCGTGTTGTAGCCCCAGTAGTTGACCAGGCCGCGTTCGACCAGCGGTCCTTCATCGATGCAGTACTGCACCGGCAACAGGTTCAGCGTGGTCACGCCCAGCGCCTTGAAATAGTCGATCGCCACCGGATGCGCCAGCGCCGAATACGTGCCGCGCAAGGCGTCGGGAATGTCCGGATGCGTCTTCGTGAAACCTTTGACGTGCAGTTCATAGAGCACGACATCGGCCTCGCGATGCCGCGGCGCATTGAGCCAGCCAGGTGCAGGCATGGGCGGCGCCGTCACGCGCGCCTTCAGGGCGATGCCGGCATTGTCGCGCGCATCCAGCGAACGGATGCCCTGCGCATCGCCGAGGATGTAGCCATGGTTCGCCGGGTGCCAGCTGAAACGGCCGACGATCTCGCGCGCGCACGGATCGAGCAGCAGCTTGTGCGGGTTGAACAGGTGGCCGGCTTCCGGCCGGTGCGGACCGTGCGCACGCAGTCCGTATACCTGGCCGGGGCCGGCGCCGGCCAGGAAGCCATGGAACACCGCATCGTGCGGGCCGTTCAGTCGGTAGCGCCGCAGTTCTTTCTGGCCGCCTTCGTCAAACAGGCAGACATCGATCTGCTCGGCATGCTCGGAGAACACGGCGAAGTTGACGCCGCCGTCGCGCGCATGCGAACCCATGGGCTCGTGACGGCCCTCGGCCAGGGTTTCGACGACCTCGCTCATGCCGGCACCAGGAAAATCGTCGCCAGCGGCGGCAGGTCGAGCACGATCGAGTTGGGCCGCCCATGGGCGCCGATCGCCTCGACCGAGACCATGGCCTCCGGCGCGGCCGCGCCGCTGCCGCCGTAGCGCGGCGCATCGGTATCGAGCGCGACCCGCCACTGTGCGACGCCGTCCGGCACGCCGAGCCGGAAGCCCGGACGCGGCAGCGGTGTGAAATTACTGACCACGATCGCCACGCCACGCGCGGCATCACGGCGCAGCCAGGCAAAGACCGATTGCTCGGCGTCGTCGGCAAGCAGCCATTCGAAACCAGCGGCCTCGCAGTCCAGGGCATGCAGCGCCGGCAGCGACGCATATAGTTGGTTCAAGTCGCCGATCAGCCTTTGCACGCCCGCGTGCCGGGCATCGTCGAGCACTGCCCAGGGCAGTTCGCCGTCGTGGTCCCACTCGCTGGCTTGCGCGAATTCCTGGCCCATGAACAGTAGCTTCTTACCGGGGTGGCCCCACATGAAACCATAGTAGGCGCGCAGATTGGCGAAACGCTGCCAATCGTCGCCGGGCATCTTGCCCAGCAACGAGCCCTTGCCATGCACGACTTCGTCATGGGACAGCGGCAGCACGAAGTTTTCGCTGAAGGCATAGACCAGCCCGAAGCTCATTTTCTCGTGGTGCCAGCGGCGGTGAATCGGATCCTCGCGCATGTATTGCAGGGTGTCGTTCATCCAGCCCATGTTCCATTTGTAATGAAAGCCAAGGCCACCGACGCTGGTCGGCGCCGACACCCCGGGAAACGCCGTCGATTCTTCCGCGATGGTGATCGCGCCGGGCATTTCGGTGCCCAGCGTTTCGTTGATGCGCCGGAACAGGGATATCGCCTCGAGGTTTTCCCGGCCGCCGTGCGTGTTCGGAATCCACTCGCCGGCCGGTCGCGAATAATCGCGATAGAGCATGGAAGCCACGGCGTCGACGCGTAAGCCATCCACGCCATGCCGCTCCAGCCAGTACAGCGCGTTGCCGGCCAGGAAATCACGCACCTCGTTGCGGCCGAAGTTGTAGATCAGCGTGTTCCAGTCGCGATGGAAGCCCTCGCGCGGGTCCGCGTATTCGTACAGCGCCGTGCCGTCGAACTGTGCCAGCCCATGCGCGTCGGCCGGAAAATGCGCCGGCACCCAGTCCAGCAGCACGCCAAGGCCAAGCGCATGGCAGGCCCGTACGAAGCGCGCGAACCCGGCCGGCGGTCCGAAGCGCGCCGTCAACGCATATAGCCCCAGCGTCTGGTAACCCCAGGAACCGTCGAAGGGATGCTCGCTGACCGGCAGCAATTCGATATGCGTGAAGCCCAGGCTGGCGGCGTAGGGCGGCAACGTCGCCGCCAATTCATCCCAGGTCGGAAACGCACCGTCGGCGCCGCGGCGCCATGACGCGGCATGCACTTCGTAGATTGAAATCGGTGCGCCGCGGGCATTGGCCTGGGCGCGTATTGGCGACAAGGCTCGCGCGGCCGGAAGCGCGGCCACGCTGCTGGCCGTCTCGGGTCGTAATTCAGCGGCGAAGGCATACGGATCGGCCTTGAGCGGCAACAAGTCGCCGTCGGGACCGAGCAGTTCGTACTTGTAGTGGTCGCCGACTCTCGCTTGCGGTACGAAAATCTCCCAGATGCCCGCGGCATGCCGGCGGCGCAGCGCATGGCGACGCCCATCCCAGGCATTGAAATCGCCCACCACGCTGACTCGTCGGGCATTCGGCGCCCACACCGCGAAGCGCGCGCCGTCGACGCCGCGTTGCCGCTGCGCGTGCGCGCCGAGCACGGTGAAAGGACGCGGGTGCCGACCTTCACGCAGCGCCACCAGGTCCTCTTCGGCCAATTGCGGTCCGAAAGCATAGGCATCGGCCAGGCGCTGTGTGCGCCCATCGGCCCAGCGCACCTGCAAGCGGTAGTCGAAAGGTTTGCGCCGCCGCGGCACCACGGCCTCGAACAAACCATCGCCGTGGCGCGCGCTCAGTACCACCAGTTCGCGGCCGCTGCGCGCATCCAGCAGCGTCACCGCGGTGGCGCCCGGCAGCAGCGCGCGGATCCAGAATCGTCCGCCGCCGCCCGCATGCAGGCCGAGCACGGCAAACGGGTCATCGTGTCGCCCACCGACCAGCGCCAGGACGTCGCGCTCGGCGATCACTCCAGCGGGCCGTGCGTTTCGATCGGCGAGTGCAGGCGCAGGCTCACCGTGCAGCCGGCACCGACCAGACCTGCGCCACGTATTCGGCAATGGTGCGATCGGTGGAGAACCCGCCCATTGCCGCGACATTGAGCAGCGCGCGTTCGGCCCAGGCCGCCGGCCTGGCGTACAGCGCATCGACCTGCGCCTGCGCTTCGAGATAGGCGGCGAAATCGGCCAGCAACAAGTAGTTGTCCTGGGTGAGCAGGCTGTCGGTCAAGGCGCGATAACGCTTGTCGTCCTGGCGGGAGAATTCGCCATTGGCGATGGCGTCGATCACGCGCTTGAGCTGGCGGTTTTCCTCGACATGCAAACGCGGGTCGTAGCCCAGCGCCTTGATCTGACGCACCGCATCGGTGCGCAGACCGAATACGAACATGTTGTGCTCGCCCATCGCCTGCGCCATCTCGATATTGGCGCCATCCCAGGTGCCGATGGTCAGCGCGCCATTGAGTGCGAACTTCATGTTGCCGGTGCCCGAGGCCTCGGTGCCGGCGGTGGAAATCTGCTCGCTCAGGTCCGCTGCCGGAATGATGGCCTCCGCCAGGCTCACACCGTAATTAGGCAGGAACACCAGCTTGAGACGGCCGCCAACGCGCGGATCGCTGTTGACCACGCGGGCGATGTCGTGCGCGAGCTGGATGATCAGCTTCGCCGAGTGATACGCCGACGCGGCCTTGCCGGCGATGATCACCGTGCGCGGGACGAAAGTGGCCTGCGGCTCGTCGATGATGGCGTGATAGCGGGCGACCACGTGCAACAGGTTCAGCAGCTGGCGCTTGTATTCGTGGATGCGCTTGACCTGCACGTCGAACAGACTGTCCGGGTCGACGACGATGCCCGATTCGTGACGGATCAATTCGGACAGGCGCAGCTTGTTCTGCCGTTTCGTCGACAGGAATTGTTGGCCGAGCTCGGCATCGCCAGCCAGCGGCTTCAGCGCCGACAGCCCGCTGAGATCGCGGCGCCAGCCATCGCCGATGCGCGCATCGATCAGCGCGGACAAGGCCGGGTTCGCCTGCATCAGCCAGCGGCGCGGCGTCACGCCGTTGGTGACATTGAGAAAACGGTCCGGGAACAGACGCGCATAGTCGGCAAAGATAGTCTGCACCATCAGTTCCGAGTGAAGGGCCGATACGCCGTTGACCTTGCGCGAGGCGACGATCGCCAGCGCCGCCATGCGCACGCGGCGTTCGCCGGTTTCATCGATCAGCGACACGCGGCCGAGCAAGCCCTCGTCATTGGGGTATTGCGCGCGCACGCCGGCCAGGAAGCGGTGATTGATTTCGTAGATGATCTCCAGGTGCCGCGGCAGCAATTCCTCGAACAGGCGCAGCGGCCAGGTTTCCAGCGCCTCGGGCATCAGCGTGTGGTTGGTGTAGGACACGGCCTGCCGGGTGATCGCCCAGGCTTCGTCCCAGGACAGGCCCTGCTCGTCGATCAGCAGGCGCATCAATTCGGCCGGCGCCAGCGCCGGATGGGTATCGTTGAGGTGGATCGCATTGCGCCGGCCCAGGTGCTGCACGTTGCCGTGCTCGCGCACATGCCGGGCGATGAGGTCCTGCAGCGAGGCGCTGACCAGGAAAGCTTCCTGCTTGAGGCGCAACTCGCGTCCCGCCGGCGTGCTGTCATCGGGGTACAGCACCCAGTTCAAGGTATCAGCTTGCACCAGGTGCCGCGCCGCATCGACGTGCTCGCCGCGGCAGAAGGCGGCGAAGTCGATCGGCTGGTCGGCGCTCGCCTGCCATTGGCGCAGGGTCGACACACGCTCGCTGCGATGCGCGGGAACGATGAAGTCGAAGGCCTCCGCGATCACGCGCTGGAGCGGAATCCAGCGGCGCGCGCCGCCTTCGGTGACCACGCGTCCGCCGAAGCCGACGCTGAAGGTCACATCCGGCCGCGGCACATCCCAGGCATTGCCGTATTTCATCCAGTCATCCGGCGCTTCCACCTGGCGACCATCCTGGATCTGCTGCGCGAACATGCCATAGCGATAACGCAGGCCGTAACCGAAGGAAGGCAGGCCCAGCTCGGCGAAGGAATCCAGGAAGCAGGCCGCCAGGCGGCCCAGTCCGCCGTTGCCCAGGGCGGCATCGCGCTCCTGCTCGAGCACGTCGGGCAGGTCGTGGCCGGCGGCCGCCATGACGCGCTGCACGTCGCGCTCGATCCCCAGTGCGGCAAGCGCATTGCCCAGCGCGCGGCCCATCAGGAACTCCATCGACAGATAGTGCACACGCCGCGCCGTGCCGCTGGCGACCGTGCGCTGATCGCTGGCCTGGCTGTCGGCCCAGCGCTGCGCCAGCAGGCCGCGGCAAGCGCTGGCGGCGGCGCGCAGGCAGGCTTCCCGGGTCGCGCCGCGACTGGACTGGCCCAGGGCCTCGGCGAAAGACGCGGCAAAGGCCGCGGATGGGTCGGCGAGGGTGGCAGGGGCGACGGGTTGGCTTGTCTTGGCGATCACGGGCTGGGCACACTCTGGCGTCACGCGGATTTCCGCCGGACAGAACGTCCGGGCGGCAGGTTTGGGAATTATCCCCGAATGGGTCGTTCTATGTAGTTTAATTACGTGGCAGGCTTCACAGACTCCGATCTTAGCGATCAGGATTGAGCCGGGCAATTGTGCGCTTGCAGCATCTGGGCAAGGGCGGATGTCGTTAAACTACATGATGAGCGGCACGGAGGAGTGGCATGGCAGACGTGAAGTTGTCCGGGATCGTCAAGGATTTCGGTGAAGTCCGAATCCTGCACGGCATCGACCTGGACATTCGCGATGGCGAATTCATGGTCTTCGTCGGGCCCTCCGGTTGTGGCAAATCGACGCTGCTGCGGGTCATCGCCGGCCTGGAGGACATCAGTGCCGGCGAGCTGACCATCGGCGGCCGCCGGGTCAACGAGGTGCCGCCGGCCGAACGCGGCATTGCCATGGTCTTCCAGTCCTACGCGCTGTACCCGCACATGAGCCTGTACGACAACATGGCCTTCGGCCTGAAGCTGGCCAAGGTGCCGAAGGCCGAGATCGATCGCGAAGTGCAGCAGGCGGCGAAGTTGCTGCATATCGAGCACCTGTTGCAGCGCAAGCCCAAGGATTTGTCCGGCGGCCAGCGCCAGCGCGTGGCGATCGGCCGCGCCATCGTGCGCAAGCCGGAAGTATTCCTGTTCGACGAGCCGCTCTCCAACCTGGATTCGGCATTGCGCGTGCGCATGCGCTACGAGTTCGCGAAGTTGCATGAAGATTTGAAGACCACGATGGTCTACGTCACCCATGACCAGGTCGAGGCCATGACCCTGGCGGATCGCATCGTCGTGCTGTCGGCCGGACGGATCGAACAAGTCGGGTCGCCGCTGGAGTTGTACAACCACCCGGAGAATGTCTTCGTCGCCGGTTTCATTGGCTCGCCGCGGATGAATTTCATTCCGGCGCAGTTGCTGGAAGCCAATGCGCAATCCGCCTTGATCCGACTGGCCTCGGGTGAGTCGATTCGTTGCGACGTCGATGCGAGCAGCGGCCAGCCCGGGCAGGCCGTCAGCCTGGGCGCACGACCGGAGCACCTGAGTCTGGATGCCGGTGACAATCGGATGAATGTCCAGGTCACTTTCGTGGAATCGCTTGGAAGTTCAACCCAGGCCTACTGCACGCTGCCCGGCGTGGAGGAGTCCCTGACCTGCACGCTCGGCGGCCAATCGACCGTGCGCGATGGCCAATCCTTGTCTCTCGGCATTGCGGCCAGCGACTGCTATTTGTTCGACGCCGACGGCAAGGCGTTTGCGCGGCACCGGGCGACCAGTCCGGGCACGGCGGCGGTTGGCGCGTGAAACGCCGGGTCAAACTGGCGGTGGATGGAATGCGGCCCGAGAAGTTTTTCATCGGCTTGCTGCTGGTCGCGACGCTCGCCATCGCGCCACTCGCCAAGGCGAGCGGCGAGCTGAAGCTGCTGATCTGGATCAACGGCGACAAGGGCTACAACGGTCTGCAGAAAGTCGGCGATGCATTCGCCCACGAGTCCGGGGTCAAGGTCACGGTGCAACATCCGGAAGCGGCGCCGGAAAAATTCCAATCCTCGAGCGCCGCTGGCAAGGGCCCGGATATTTTTTGCTGGCCGCACGACCGCGCCGGCGAATGGGCCCGGTCCGGCCTGATCGTGCCGATCAGCCCAAGCAAGAAGCTGCGTGCGGAAATCGATGAATCGGCGTGGCAGGCGTTCAAGTACCAGGGCAAGTTCTGGGCCTATCCGATCTCGATCGAGTCGATCGGCCTGATCTACAACAAGGCCCTGGTGCCCACGCCGCCGGAGAGTTTCGAGGAAGTGATCAGGCTGGATCGCCAGCTCGCCGCGCAGGGCAAGAAGGCCATTCTCTGGGACTACAACAAGAGCTTCTTCACCTGGCCGCTGCTGGCCGGATCGGGCGGCTACATTTTTGGTCGCGACGCGAAAGGTAACCTCGATGTCCAGGACATTGGCGTCAACTCGCCGGGCGCGGTGCAGGCGGCCGAGTTTCTTGCCAAGCTGGTAAAGAACGGCCAGATGCCCACGGGCGCGGCCTTCTACGCGGAAATGGAGAGCGGCTTCAGCCAGGGCGAAATTGCGATGATGATCTCGGGCCCGTGGGCCTGGGACAACGCCAAGCGCAGTCATATCGATTTCGGCGTGGCGCCGATTCCAAGCGTGAACGGTCATCCGGCCAAACCCTTTGTCGGCGTGCTCGGGTGCATGATCGCTGCGCCGAGCAAGGTCAAGGACATCGCCCGCGAGTTCATCGAGCATCACCTGCTGCGCGTCGACAGCCTGAAAACCATCAATGCCGATGTGCCGCTGGGGACGCCGGCCAACAAAGCCTTCTACCAGGAGCTGGCCGCCGATCCGAACATCCGCGCCACGATGGAGAACGCGCGCCGCGGCGAGCCGATTCCAAATATTCCCGAGACCGGCAAGTTTTTCACCGCCGTCGATGCCGCGCTGGAAGCAATCACCAACGGCCGGCAGTCGCCGAAGGACGCCCTCGACGGCGCCGCCGCCCGGATGAAAGTCAAATGACCCGCGCTCGCCCTTGTAGGAGCGGCTTCAGCCGCGACGCGCTACGTGGGAGCGGCTTCAGCCGCGAACAGAAGCCGCTACGTAGCGCATCGCGGCTGAAGCCGCTCCCACGGGGGGCGCGGGCGTGACGGGGTTGCTGAAGTGGCCGGTAGTGTTGGCGCTGGCGACGGCGTTCTTGTTTCTGGTGTTCAACATCTATGTGGCCGGTCATCCGGTGTGGGCGCTGTGCGTGCTGGCGCTGGTGTCGACCGGCTTCTTCATCTACCTGTCCAATGTCGCGTTCGCCTACCGCTACCTGTTTCCGGGCATTGCCGGCATGGCCTTGTTCGTTGCGTTTCCGCTGCTGTACACGGTACAGATCGGCTTTACCAATTATTCCTCGAACAACCTGCTCAGCCTGGAGCGCGTGCGGGAGTATCTGCTCGAACAAACCTTGCCCGATGAAACCCAGGCGATGGCCTACACGTTGCATCCGGATGGCAGCGAATACCGCATCGTATTGATGCCGGTTCACGAGGAGGAGGACGAGCTCGATCCGTCCAAGCTCGCCAGCTTGCAGGCTTCCAGTTTCGTATCCCCGCGCTTGGCCTTGCGCTCGGCGCAGCCGCCGGAACTGACCGAGATGCTGCCGCTGGACAAAGCCAGCTTCCACGTCAACGACTCCTTGCCGCTGAAGGAGTTGCTCAAGCATCGCGATGTCTTGATGAAGCTCAAGCTCAAGTTGCCGGACGGACGCTCGCTCAGCTACGCAGGCGCGCGTGAATTCGGCCCCTTGAACAATTTGTGGAAGGCCAATGCCGACGGCTCCCTGACCTTGGTCGACACCGGCGAGATCTTCCAGCCGAACAATGCGACTGGCTATTTCGAGAACGCCGACGGCGTGCAGATGCAGCCGGGCTTCAAGGTGAATATCGGCCTCGGCAACTACGTGCGGATGTTTTCCGATCCGGATTTTCGCAAGCCGTTCCTGGCCATCTTCGGCTGGACGCTCGCCTTTGCCACGCTGACGGTAGTGTTCTCGCTGATCATCGGCATGACGCTGGCCGTGGTGCTCAACTGGGAAGCACTGCGCTTCCGCACGCTGTATCGAACCTTGCTGTTCCTTCCCTACGCGGTACCCGGCTTCATTTCCATTTTGGTGTTCAAGGGCCTGTTCAATCAGAACTTCGGCGAGATCAACGCGATTCTCGATGCGCTGTTCGGCATCAAGCCGGCCTGGTTTGCGGATCCCCTGCTGGCCAAGGTGATGTTGTTGATCGTCAATACCTGGCTCGGCTACCCCTTTGTCATGGTGCTTTGCAGCGGGCTGATCAAGGCCATTCCAGCCGATCTTTATGAAGCGTCGGCGATCGCTGGCGCGAAACCCCTGACCAATTTCTTCAAGATCACCGCGCCGCTGATCGTCAAGCCGCTGATGCCGCTGCTGATCGCGGCATTCGCCTACAACTTCAACAATTTTGTGGTCATCACCTTGTTGACCAATGGTCGGCCGGACTTCCTCAACACCAAGATCCCGGCAGGAACCACTGACATTCTGGTTTCCTATACTTACCGCATCGCGTTCCAGGATTCCGGGCAGAATTTCGGCCTGGCCGCGGCGATTTCAACCATGATCTTTTTCATGGTCGCCTTGTTGTCGCTGGCGCATTTGCGAATCGCCCGCGTCAACCAGGACATCAAGTGAGGAGGCTCTGAGCCATGGCCATCGTCACCGGTAAGAGTCAGCGCTGGCGTGTGGTCGCCGCCCACGTCGGTCTGATTGCGCTGATCGTGATCACGATCTTTCCCTTGCTCGCGATCGTATCGATCTCCCTGCGTCCAGGTAACTTTTCCACCGGGTCGCTGATTCCTTCGACGATCAGCCTGGAGCATTGGAAGCTGGCGCTCGGCATTTCCTATCAGGCCGCCGATGGCAGCCTGGTGCTGCCGCCGTTTCCGGTGCTGCGCTGGCTGTTCAATTCGATCAAGGTCGCCAGCATTTCCGCCTTGCTGATCGTTGCCATTTCGACGACGGCCGCCTATGCCTTCGCGCGGCTTCGCTTTCGCTTCAAGGTCGGCATCCTGAACAGCATGCTGCTGCTGCAGATGTTCCCGGCCGTGCTGGCCTTGGTGGCGATCTACGCGATCTTCGACACCATCGGCTCCTACGTGCCCTGGCTGGGCATCGAAACCCATGCCGGTTTGATCCTGGCTTACCTTGGCGGCGTGGCCATGCACATCTGGACGATCCGCGGTTACTTCGAAACCATTCCGGTTGAGATCGAAGAATGCGCGAAGGTCGACGGCGCGACCCACTGGCAGGCGTTCCGCTACGTCCTGCTGCCGATGGCGGTGCCGATCCTGATGGTGGTGTTCCTGCTCGCCTTCATCGGCACCATCATCGAATACCCGGTGGCCTCGGTGCTGCTGCGCGAAGAGAACAACCTCACGCTGGCGGTCGGTTCAAAATATTATCTGTACGAACAGAAGTACCTGTGGGGCGATTTTGCCGCGGCCGCGGTGCTGTCCGGCCTGCCGATCACCCTGGTGTTCCTGGCCGCGCAACGCTGGATCGTTTCCGGCCTGACGGCGGGCGGAGTCAAAGGCTAGGCCTGTCATGAAACCGAAGAGCCAGTCCTTCCATCATCCAGTCGCGGTTTGGCTGGGTTGCATCGCCATCGTCGGTGGCGTGCTGGCGCATATGCCGATGTTCATGATGGCTGCGCCCATGGGCTACCGGATGGCCGGCATGCCCATGGATACGACCATGCTGGTCGGCATGGCGGCGATCCCGGTCGGCCTGCTGCTGGCGACCTTCGGGCTGATGCCGCGGCTCGAACAGATGCGCTCCATGCTGCACGGCGGTCATGCGCAGCACTTTCATGTCGCCGATGGCGTGCCGCTCAATCGCGAGCACTGGAAGCTGGTGAGTGTGCTGGTGGTGGCGCTCGCGGTCGATGTGTTGAAGCCAGCCAGCCTGGGTTTCGTCATGCCCGGCATGACCCGCGAGTACAGCATCACCACCCAGACCGCCGGAATTCTTGCGCTGGTCGCCCTGACCGGCACCACCGTCGGTTCGATTGCCTGGGGACGCCTGGCTGACGTCTTCGGGCGGCGCGCCGCGATCCTGTTGTCGGCCTTGATGTTCATCGGCACCGCGATCTGTGGCGCGATGCCGTCATTCGAATGGAACCTGGCGATGTGTTTCCTGATGGGCGCATCCGCCGGCGGTCTGCTTCCGATCACCTTTACGTTGATGGCCGAAATGATCCCCGCTGCACATCGCGGTTGGCTGTTGGTGGCGCTTGGTGGTGTCGGCACGTCGGCCGGCTATCTGCTCGCGGCTGGATCGGCGGCGGTGCTCGAACCGATCTTCAGCTGGCGCGCCTTGTGGCTGTTAGGCTTGCCGACTGGCCTGCTGATCGTGTTCCTGGATCGCTTTATTCCCGAGTCGCCAAGGTTCCTGGCCAATGCCGGGCTACATGGCGAGGCGCATGCAGTGCTGACTCGCTACGCCGGTGTGTACGACGGCGAGGGTGGCGAAGCTGGCGAAAGTGCTGGCGCATCGGCGGTGGATGTTGATGAGCGCAAGAAGGCCTCCGCCTGGGAGCTGATGCGCGGGCCGCACGCCAACATCACCTACGGATTGATGGTCTGCGGCATCGCCTGGGGTCTGGCCAACTTCGGCTTCCTCCTCTGGCTGCCAACCAACTTGCGCGCCATGGGCCTGGACGCCAGCACCGCGACCGCCCTGCTTGCGCGCTCGGCTATCCTGGCGATGCCGGGAATTGGCGTGGTCATCTGGCTCTATCACAGCTGGAGCAGCATCAAGGCGCTGGTGTCGTTCATTGCGCTTACGTCTGCGTCGCTGCTGGCATTCTTTGTCATGGGGCTGATGGGTATCCATTCGCCACTGGCGATGGTGCTCGCCACGGCCGCCTTGTTGGTCAGTTCCAGTGGCGTGATTGCGATGTTGATCCCCTACGCCGCGGAGATCTATCCCGTGCACTTGCGCGGTACCGGTTCCGGCACCATCGCCGCCTGTTCGAAATTCGGCGGCATCCTGGGCGCGTTGTGCGGCGTGTTGGGTCTGTTCGGCAACCTGGCACTTTCGGCCCTGTTGATTGCGCTGCCGATGGCGGTCTCGGCCGTGATGCTGCTCAGGAGCGGCATCGATACGCGCGGGCGCCGTCTTGAGGACATTCAGACCGCCATGGCGAACAAGAAACCCTCGCCGGCAATGAGCGCCTGAACCTTGAGCCCATCAAAGCCGCCACCCGTAGGAGCGGCTTCAGCCGCGATAGCTCCAATCGCGCAATGCCGTTCCACTCGCCCGCGCTTGCGCCTCTGGCCGGTCGTGCTCATTCTGGTTGTGGCGCAAGTGGGGTTCGCGGCTGAAGCCGCTCCTACAGGGAGGGGATTGGGGATGTCGGGCAGCCAGTGTGTGACGAAGCCAGTGGAACAGCCGGAGCTTTTCCTGCGCGGCAGCATGAACAACTGGGCGGCGCTGGACGAGTATGCGTTTCGCTACGTGTGCGATGCCTATTACCTAAACGTCGACACCCAGGGCCGGCATGAATTCAAGCTGGCCGATGCTAGCTGGGACAATGAAACGACTTTCGGCGGTCTGGGTGGCGCGGCCGTCGTTACGCCCGATACCGCCCTGGTGCTGGGCCGCGGCTCGGCGCTTGGCGAGGTGCGCAATCTGGAGTTCACCTTCACGGGCGAGCACACGCTGCGCGTTGCGTTCGTGGGTGGGCAGCCGACGCTGTCCATCGGTCCGAAGAGTTTTGCCGATCCGGGCGAGAAGCCACTGACCAATGTCGTCGCGTTGAGCCTGGCGCATGATTCGCGCGCGCTGGCCGATCGCTCGCCGTTCGGCGCAGTCAAGGCGGGGACGGAAGTGGAGTTTGCGGTGAATGGGCGCGCCGGCGTGACGCGCATGACGCTGGTGATCGAGAAGCGGCGGTTGGAGGGCAATCAGGATTTGTTGGAGTATCGGGAGGTGGGGCGGGTGGGGATGGTGGTCGCGGATGGGGGTATGGCGGGTGAAGTTATCGCGGCTGAAGCCGCTCCTACATCGCCGCGACTGGTGCGGTGGGGGGGGAGGTATGTTTTTGGGGAGGTTGGGGTTTATGGGTATTACTTTGAGGCGGAGATAGATGGGCAGGTTTATGTCTATCAGAACAATCGCAATGCGGTGCATTGGACGCGGGAGCAGGGGTCCAATGGCGTCGGACTGGTGGACGAAAAGCCCGAGACGACGCGCAGGATTCGCCGCTATCGGCTGACGGTCTATCGGCCTGACTACGTGGTGCCGGAATGGGCCGGCGATGCCATCTACTACTACATTTTTCCCGACCGCTTCCGTAATGGCGACCGCAGTCGGGACTCGAAGCCCGGCGTCGACAGGTATCACGACAAGACGGTCGAATTTCACGATAACTGGCTGGACAAGCCGTACAAGCCGGGTACTGGCGATGGTTCCGACCCGGTCTACAACAACGATTTCTTCGGCGGCGACATCGCCGGCATTATCGAAAAGCTCGACTACATTGCCGGGCTCGGCGCCAACACGCTGTACATCACGCCGCTGTTCACCGCCGCGAGCAACCACAAGTACGACACCGCCGATTACCGCAACATCGATCCGCATTTCGGCGACAACGAAGACTTCGTGCGCTTGAACGCCGAAGCGGCCAAGCGCGGGCTGCGCGTCATTCCCGATGCCTCGCTCAATCACACGGGACAGGACTCGATCTACTTCGATCGCTTCGCCCGGCACGACGGACTGGGTGCATTCGAAGGTGGAAAAATCCAGGCCGAGTCCCCGTATGCCGACTGGTACACGTTCGACACCAGTCAGTCCAATCCCGACCAGCAGTACAAGGGCTGGGTCGGCGTCATCGATCTGCCGGAGTTGAACAAGGCGTCGCCCGGCTTTCGCCAATTTGCCTATGGCGCCGACGATTCGGTGATGAAGCAATGGTTGGACCGCGGGGCGGCCGGCTGGCGCATGGACGTGGCGCCCTGGGTGCCGGACGATTTCTGGCGCGAATGGCGCACGGCGATCAAGCAACATCGGCCCGATGCCCTGACCATCGCGGAGACCTGGTTCGATGCGTCGAAGTTCTTCCTCGGCGACAGCTTCGACTCGACCATGAACTACATCTTCCGCAATGCCGTGATCGACTACGCCAACGGCGGCAAGGCCAGCGAGGCCTATCGGAATATCGAGTACCTGCGCGAAGTCTATCCGCCGCAATCCTTCCACGCCCTGATGAACGTGTTGTCCACGCATGACGTGCCGCGCAGCCTGCACCTGTTCGGCTACCAGGGCGAGGGCGATGCGCCGGAAATAGTGGCGCAGGCGAAGCAACGGCTGCGCCTGGCGGTGTTCTTCCAGATGATCTTTCCCGGCGCGCCGGCGATCTACTACGGCGACGAAGTCGGCGTGACCGGTGCTGAAGATCCGTTCAATCGCGCCACCTATCCGTGGGCGGACCGGGGCGGCACGCCTGATCTGCAGCTACTCGCCGAATTCAAGCGCCTGATCGCGATGCGCAAGGCGTTCCCGGTGTTGCGCCGCGGCGCGCTTTTCGCGGCCTTGCACGTCGACGATCACCTGATCGTCCTGGCGCGGCAGGATGGCGACACTTGGGCCATTACCGCGACCAATAATGCGAGCACGCCGAAAACGGTGACGGTCGCACTTCCCGCAGGACTGCGGGTGACCGCGTTCGAGGACGCCTTGTCTCACGCAAGCGTTTCCGCGGACGACGGGCACATTACGCTCACGGTGCCCGCCGGGTTCGGAACGGTGCTGATCAGCCGTTGATGCGTCGGCGAGCGGGCGGACCAAGGCGCACAGTCTTCGCTCAGATTTGCCCAACCCAATCCTGATCGTGTTCGCGAAAACCGGCGCGCAATCGTTGCATCGTCCGCGCATCGAGCGGGCCGGCATTCGCCCATTCCAGGTTCTGACTCAGGTGCACGATGCTGCCGGTGCCGACGATGGCGCTGGCGACGCCCGGGATCGACAACGCGAATCGAATCGCCAGTTCGCCCCAGCTCATCTCATGGCTGGATAGGCCCATCGCCTGCCATCGGTGCCAATAGGTTTCGCAGTAGTCACCGACGGGCACGCGGTCGAACCGCCATGGATGGTTGGCCGATGGCCGCTTGGCGATAAAGCCCTTGCCCTTCAGGAAGGGAAGGGTCGTGTCGATCACGCGCTGGTCGCAAATATTCAACGAGGCCATGAAGCCGTCGAAGCGCTGCATCGCCAAGGCGAAGGCCAGGTCCTCGTTCTCGCCGGAGTAGGCGATCGCGCGAATCTTGCCGGCGCGCTTCGCGTTCTCCAGCGCATCGACCACCTCGCCGCGTTCGAGCGTGGCGCGCGGGCAGGAATGCAAATGCGCGATATCGATTCGGTCGGTGCGCAACACGCCCAATGCCTGCTCGACACCGGCGGTGATACAGGGACCCGTCCAGTCCACGATGCCGGCGACGCCGTAGCCGAGTTTGGTGGACAACACGATCTGATTCCGTCGCGAGGCCAGGTGGCGACCGATGCGCGCTTCCGAAAGGCCGTAGCTTGGCGCCGTGTCGATCAAGGTGATTCCGGAGTCGACGGCGGCGGCCAACAACGACGCCGCCTCGGCCTCGGAAAGACGCGGGTCGCCGACCTGGGCGGCGCCCAGTCCGAGGGCGGAAACGGTGAGTCCGGTGTCGCCGTAGGGACGCTGTTGGATCATGCGGGAAATCGCGGCTAAAGCCGCTCCTACAGTGGGGGCGATGGTAGGATTGTAGGGGGCTTTTACAGGGATATGGTGTCGGCGAAATGAACAATGCGAGCATTCGGAAAGTGTTGATTGTCGGTGGTGGCACGGCCGGTTGGATGACGGCTGCGTTTCTGTCGCAGGCGCTGGGCAAGAGTATCCAGATCCAGCTGATCGAATCCGACGAAATCTCCACCATCGGTGTGGGCGAAGCGACGATCCCGCCGATCAATAATTTCAATACGGCCCTGGGACTCGATGAGAACGAATTCATCAAGGCGACCCAGGCCACGTTCAAGCTCGGCATCCAATTCAGGAACTGGGGTGCGCAGGGCGATTCGTACATCCACGGTTTTGGAACCATGGGTCACGAAACCGGCCTGATCGACTTCCACCACTACTGGTTGAAAATGTTCCAGGCCGGCAAGGTGGAGCGGATGGAGGACTACTCCATCAATCTGCTCGCCTGCGAAAAGAACAAGTTCATGCGCGCCACCAACCAGTACAAGAACTCGCCCTTGAAGGATATCGGGCATGCGTTCCATTTCGATGCCGGCCTCTACGCCAAGTACCTGCGTGCGTATGCCGAGCCGCTCGGCGTGTCGCGCACCGAGGGCAAGATCAGCAGCGTGCAGCAGCATCCGGAGACCGGCTTCGTTACTTCGGTGACGTTGGAGAACGGCGACGTGCATGCGGCCGATCTGTTCGTGGACTGTTCCGGCTTCCGCGGCTTGCTGATCGAACAAACCCTGCAGACCGGCT
>Ga0209211_10002820_pt1 | contig 29262 bp, 27 predicted proteins | sample RifGroA2_FD_183992 | JGI IMG/M metagenome (GOLD analysis project Ga0209211, IMG submission 183992) | Groundwater microbial communities from Rifle, Colorado, USA - Groundwater A2 (SPAdes) (version 2) | ecosystem: Environmental > Aquatic > Deep subsurface > Groundwater | place: Rifle, Colorado...
ACGGTGTCGGTCGGCTGCAGACCGATGCGGCTCAGCAGGTCGCAGAACTCCGTGCCGCAGCCATGGATGTCGCCTATGACGAAGGTCCTGGCGGCGGTCATCGGTCGATGCCGCGGGTCATCGGGCTTTCATGGCCAGGAAGAACTGGAGGTGGCAGGCGAGGTCGCCGATCTCGCGCCGGTTGTCGCCCAGGGCCTGTCGCCAGGAAATGTCCTCTCCGGCGGCGGCCATGCTGCGGCTGAGGATGTTGCAGGCGTCGATGAAGGCGTTGTGCGCGCGGGTACGCGCATCCTCCAGTCCGGCCTTGGCCGCGGCATCGGCCAGGGCATATTCCGAGCGGCGGGCGGCGTAGCGGATGGCAGCTTGGAGCAATGCCGCCTTCAGCTCGCCGAGTCGGGTCTTTTCAATGAGGGCGAAGGCTGTCCGGGCCTCGGCGATATCCATGGCTATGACCCCTCCAGGAGAAGGCGCGCGATCTTGGCGATGTTGCGGGCGTCGTCGATCTGGCTCTCCTCCCAGCAGGTGGCCTCGAGATCGACGACCACGGCCCGGCGGGGGATGTCGGACATGGGATTAGAGCCTGTCGAGGAGCTCGTCGAGACCGACGCCTTGCTGGCCGCTCTCCAGGAGCGTTTTTTTCGTCCGCGCATCAAGCGCCGGAGCAAAGCCCATCTTCTCTATCTTGTAGCCGGCGAATCGAGCCCCTTCCTTCGTCCGCAAGAATGCCGCCGCGTGAGCGTCGAAACCCGTGCGGTCGCGCAGGAGTCGGTCGGCGGATCTCTTGCATGTGGCGAAGCGCAGGGTCCTGGCGTCGTCATTGACGAGGAGCAAGTCGATCTCCACGCTTCGGCTGAGGTCTTCGGTCCTGTTCCAATAGCCCTCGATGCGGGACGTCATCTGGAACCGCTCGTCGCCCTTGCGAGACAACTCTTCCAGGAGGAGGCGGACCATCTTTTCGAAAGCGTGCCCCTCGACGGTTTCCAGGCGCTGCGCACAAGTCTTGACGCAGACGTCCATGGGCCTGACGCGGGCCGCTTTGATCTGGCGCTCGATGGCGCCCAGCCAGGAGAGGAGGAAATTATCGACGACGTAATAGCGGGCCTTGCGGGACACGCCCTTGGACCCGAAGATCGGCAGTCGCCGCTGGATGATCTGGAATTTCGACTCGAGGACGCTCAAATAGCCGCCGATCTGACGCAACTCCGTCCCGCTGTCGATCTTGGAGTAATCTTCCAGTATCCGGGCGTGCGAGCAGCCGTCGTTGGAGGCGAGTATTTTGAGCAGGGATTCATAGCGGCCGCGGAATTCGTTGAGGAACCAGTTGTCCGCTTCGGTTCTCAGCGGAGAGGAGCCCTTGAAGAACAACTCCCGAAGAATCACTTCCCGATAGTGCGGGTCGGGACGCAGAACGCCCTGTTCGAAGCAATCGCGATAAAACTTGGGGATGCCTTCAAAGAGGCTCCACAAGAAAAGGCGCTGGTAGGGGTCGGCGATGTCGTGAGCCAGCCACATCTCCTTGAGGGCGGCGAAGTCCAGGTGGCGTATCTCCAAGCGGTCGGTCACGCGGTTGAAGAGCGGGGAGTGTCTGTCCTCGAGCACGGCCATCATTTCGTTATGGATCGATCCGAGGACGAACAGGCCGCCGGCGGCATCCCGTTGGTTCCGGAGGCGGTCCACTTCGGCTTGCAGATACGAGCAGAACGGGTACAGGGCCTTGCGGTGGAAGTACTGGAACTCGTCCAGGATGACGAAGTACTCCTTTTCGGCGAGCCGGCCGATGAGCTTTGCGAACTGCTGCAGGTCGCGAGGAGGCGGGAAGTCGCCGCGCGGGATTTCCAGGTCCTCCAACGCGTCATTGACGGACTTCAGGACTCCCGAAGGGTCGCTGTCGGGAATTTGAACGTAGAAGACCTTTCTGCCTTTCGTCCGATCCAGCAGACGGTTGACGAGGGCGGTCTTGCCGATGCGGCGTCTGCCGGATATCTCGCAAAAGAACCAGCGGCCCCTTTCCGCGATCTTGCGCAGTTCGGCCTCTTCGGCACGCCGGCCATAGAAATCCCAAGTGGCTTTCATCATCTGGTCATCATAATAGCATAAAAGTATTTATGCTATGAATATGCTAATGAAAAATCGTGCTGAAAGCAGCATAATCACGATACGGATTGTGCGCGCTCAAGCCGCGGCCGCTGCCAGGGCGTCCGCCAGAGCGATGAGCTTGTCCCTGTCTTCCAGCTGGGCCATGAGCCTCTCCGGGATGGCGTCGATGCCGTTGTAGGCTCCGCTAAGGGCGCCGACCAGCGCGCCGAGGGTGTCGGCGTCGCCGCCGCTGTTGACCGCGGTGAACAGCGAGTGCTCGAAGTCGCGGGGGGAGTTCACGAAAGCGAAGATGGCCGCGGGGACGCATTCCATGACGGAGCCGCCGTTCCCCAGGGCATGAAGGCCGCGCTCGGTCGAGAGACCGAGCAGTTCCCGCACCCGGTCTAGTTTCGCGCCGAAGGTGTCCGGATACTCGCGGGACTCCCCCAATCCCTCGGCCGCCAGCCCTTCGGCGCCGGCGGAGAAAGTGGAGACGGAGCGCAGGAACATCTTAGCGCTGAGCGGCTGTATCGCTCCCTTGAGGATGGCGACGGCGCCGGCGATGGCCGCGGTCGCGCCGACGGCGCGGGCGTCCTTATGGGTGATGATGGTGGAGCCTTGGCATTCCTTCATCAAAATGGGTCCATAGTCGTTGCCCAGCGAATACAGCAGGCCCAGAGGGGCGGCGCGGACCGCCGCTCCGCCTCCCAGGGAGTTCGGTACGCCGCTTTCGCCCGGGGAACGGCCTTTCAGCAGGGCCTTGCAGGCGGCTTTCGTCGCCTTGCCCGCGCAGCGCAGGTCGCCGCTCTTGTACCAGGCCACCAGTCTGGAGACGAACACTGCTTCGTTGAAGCCGATCAGGCCGTCCTGTCCCGGGATGAGGGCTTCGGCCATCGCGACTAGGAGCTTGGTGTCGTCGGTGAATTGCCCCGGAAGAAGGCCGGCATTGGGATGGCCGGGAGAGACCGGGACGAAATCGGTCACGCGGCCGTAGCGCTCCAGGATCTGCGGCTTGGTGAGGAATTCCAGGGGAGCGCCGAGCGCGTCGCCGACCGCGGCGCCGACGAGACATCCCCGGCAGCGGGATCGGAAAGCGGTCATTCGACGCGGCCCAGGAGGATCATGCTCAGCTTGAAAAGTGCCTTCCGCCCGTAAGGGGTCATCTTGGGCCCGAAGGAGAGGGTGTGACCTACCCCTCGGTTGCCGGGTGCGCGGTCCAGAGCCGTTCGCGTCTTCAAGGCCAGCGCATGGAGGAATCGGGAGGCAAACGATGTCCGGCGACTCGCGATGTAACCGGAAACCGTTCGCCAACAATCCGGGATATCGGACGAGGTGAAGCAGTATAAGTAACCGCTCCCCTCCGAGTAGATGCAGATAGTCCCATCGGGTGAATGCGGAGGCTGGGAACGGTCCCGGCGCAGGGTCATGTACTCATAACGAACGCCTGGGCGCTCGTCTCGGATGTCCAGTTTGAATTCGTCGCCGCCGTAGAGCAAGACCATATCATCGGTCGGACTCCGGAAGGCTGGGGGCCAGCCCCTCTCCTTTTCGTAATCAGAGATGTGCGGGACAAGACCCAGCGCGCTCGCTAGATCGTTGGCGAGCGGTTCAAGAGCCAGGCGCGGGAGGATAGGGCTTTTCATGTCGGAATTCCGAGAGGATAGCAAACTGCGCGGAGGGGGAAACAAGCCGGGTCCAAGGACCCAATCCCAGGGAGGGCCGCGGACTCAGCCGCGGGCTTCGCACCGGGGCCATAGTATGCGGGAGGCGATACAGTGTCCTACGGCAAATTCGTCGGCGCAGCGCTGCTCTTGGGGGCCTTGTCCGGTGCCCAGGCGGCGGAAGGTCCTCCGCCTCCCGGCGAGGCGGTGGAGCTTGCTGCCGCGCGGCTGCAAACCCCCGGCGATTTCGGGAATTATGCCGACAACTCGCGCCCTCGCGCTGACGCAGTCGTCGTGCCGGACGGTCGGTCAGGGGGCGATGTCCCTGCCAACGATGCGATTGTCGCGCTCACTCGAAGCGAGCGGACCTTCAAATCCGGCTTGAACAAGGTCCCGTCCCCCAAGGCCTTCGCCTGGCGTCAGCCGCCCGTTCATCCTGACGACCATTCCCTGCTTTTGCTGGGCCTCGGAGCCGCCGGCCTGACGGCTGGGGCGTTCCTCCTGGGGGTCGGCGCCAGGCGCGCAGCTCAGTCTGCGGCGCCTCGGTCGACGGAGATGCTTTCGGAAACCCCTCCACTGGAGAAGCCGCGGCGGCTTGTGCGGGCGCCCGAGCCGAGGATATTCGAGCCGCCGCGAGAGATCCGGCAGCGACTGGGCATTCCCAAAACCCCGGCGGTCCCTGAGCGCCGGCCGGTCGACGACACCGTTCCCTCCGCGCGGCCCCGCTGGTGGGCCATCACCTGGAAGGAACAACTGGCCATCGACCGGTGGGACCGCAGCATCGAAAAGGAGTTCGCGGTCCTCGTTTCCTTGGAGGATTGGCTCGACGCCCACGCCCAGGAGCTGCCGGGAGTGAATATCGATCTGCTCAAGGCCAAGCTGAATCGAGAGGCCTGATCCGCTTAACGCATGATCAGCCCCGCAGGCCTGATGGCAAACTGCCCTGGAACGAGACGGTCACGCCTGCTACACTATGGGCAGGATGAAAGAATACCATCTCACCGCGGTCATATGGAAAGAGGGCAAACGCTACGTCTCGAAGTGTCCCGAACTGGGTGTGGCCTCGTTCGGTGCGACGCCGGAGAAGGCTCTGGCCGCGCTTGAAGAGGCCGTGGAACTCTTCATCTCCAACGCCGGGAAGCTCGGCCTTCTTGAGGATGTCGAACCGGCCATGTATTCCAAGGCTCACTACACCGCGACGCTTAACATCGCGGCAGCCTGATGCGCCTGCCGTCCCTGGCATCCAAGCAGATTTCGCGCCGCCGGGTTCGCCGAAGCCCCCGATCGCGGCAAAGGCAGCCACAGGGCCTTTGTTCGGAAGGATGCCGACGGCATGGTCCGGCTTGTGATCGTGCCGCAGGGCAAGGACATCCCCCGGGGAACCCTCTTGGCCATTCTTGAACAGGCGGGATTGAGCAAGGAAGGATTCCTCGCCCTGCTTTGATCGCAGAGGCGGATTGCTCGAAGATACCGGAGGTGCTCGCGTTGAGCGTGCGCCTGGGCATGCTAGAATAGGCGGGAGGTACCGCCCATGACCCGAACCCTCGCGCTGGCATCCCTCCTCCTCGCTCCGTCCGCGGCGTTCGCCGGGCCCGGGGCTTTCAGCGACACGGATTTCCTGCTGCAGCTGGACACGGTGCGCGCCGTGGTGGCTTCCGCCGCGGCGGAGCCGGAGGCGGCGTCCTGGGACGGCGTGCCCATGATCGCGGCCGCGGACGCGGGGCCGGTGGACCCGGCGCGGCCCATGGTGAAGGAACTCCTGAAGGGCTCGGGCATCCCGGAATCCTACGTGGACGCGGCGTTCGACGACCCGCGGGTCCAGAACCACGAGGAGATCCCGGCCATCTTCGACCGCCCCCACGAGAGCCTCACCTACGAGCAGTACCGCAAGCTGCTCATCACGGAGACCCGCATCGCCGCGGGCGTCAAGTTCTACAAGGAGCGCAAGGACCTTCTTGGGCAGGCTTCGGCGCGCTACGGCGCGGACCCCCTCATCATGGCGAGCATCGTCGGGGTGGAGTCGAGCTTCGGCGCGGCGCGGGGCAAGTACCGGGTGTTCAACGCTCTGGTCACGCAGGTGCGCCTCATGCCCCGGCGCCAGAAATGGGCGGCCAAGGAGCTGGCGGAGCTTTTGAAGTACGCCTACGGCGACCGCCTCGACCCGCACGAGGTGTGGGGCTCCTACGCGGGCGCGTTCGGGTACGGGCAGTTCATGCCTTCCAGCTGGAACAACCTGGCGGTGGACTTCGACGGGGACAAGGTCCGCTCCCCCTATCAGTGGCCCGACGCCCTGGGCTCGATCGGCAACTACCTCGCGCGCAGCGGCTATCCCGCGGGGAGCGCGGACTTCTCCCGGGACTCCCGCATCTGGAAGGCCATCTACGCCTACAACCATTCCGACAATTACGTGAACGTGATCATCGACCTGCGCGCCGAGATCCTGGCCCGCCTGAACCCATCCCGCTCCTGAGGTGCCCATGAAGACGCTCATCCTCTACTGCCACCCCAACCCCGGCAGCTTCAACCACGCGATACTTGAAAGCCTTGAGGCCGAGCTCAAGAAGAAGCACGAGGTGGTCCTGCGCGACCTCTACGCCATGGGCTTCGATCCGGTGCTCAAACAGACGGACTTCGAGGCCCAGGCCAAGGGTTCGGCGCCGGCGGACGTCGCGGAGGAGCGCAAGCACGTCGTGTGGGCGGAGCTCATCGTACTCGTGGCCCCGGTGTGGTGGGCGGGCTTTCCCGCGCTGCTCAAGGGCTACATCGACCGGGTGTTCGCCCAGGGCTTCGCCTTCGAATTCACGCCGCTGGGCCCCAAGGGCCTCCTGGGCGGGAAGAAGGTCCTCATCATCCAGACCACCGCGAGCCCGGAATCCATGTTCGACCATAGCGGACTGCGCAAGAGCCTGGACATGATCCTGGAGGACGCCACCTTCAAGTTCTGCGGCCTCGAGGTCGCCGGGCACAAGTACTTCTTCGGCGTCCCGACCGTTTCGGATAAGGACCGCAAGGCGATGCTCAAGGAAGTCAAAGCCCTGGTCAAGGCCCTTTGACCGGACCCCTCAAGCCCGAACGGTCCCGCCTCCTGGAAGCGTCCCCCGTCTTCTGCATGCTCCCCTGGGCGCATCTCTACGTGCACCCGACGGGAGAGGTCTACCCCTGCTGCATCTCCGACGTCTGGAAGCCCTTCGGCACCCTGCGCGGCTCGACCTTGGAGGAGGTGTGGAACTCCCCTGAGATGCGCGGGATGCGCCGGCGCATGCTCGCCGGAGAGCCTTCCCCGCACTGCGAGCGCTGCTACGGCATGGAGCGCGTCGGGATCGAGAGCATGCGCCGGAGCCAGAACCGCTGGCTCACACCCCATTTCGGGACGGTGGAGGAGACGCGGGAGGATGGGACCGTGCCGGGGGTGCGCATGCCCTACCTGGACATCCGCTTCTCCAACCTGTGCAACCACCGCTGCCGCACCTGCGGCCCGCACCTGAGCTCGAGTTGGCATGAGGACTACGCCCGCCTCATCGGGCCCTCCGGCCACGAGGCGGTGGTGCGGCCCACGGCGGACCCGGCGGCCCTGTGGGCGCAGGTGGAGCCCCTGCTGCCCGGGGTGGAGCACGTCTACTTCTCGGGCGGGGAGCCGCTGCTCATGGACGAGCATTACCGGCTCCTCAAGGCCCTGCTCGCTCTCGGCCGGACCGGGACGCGGCTCTCCTACAGCACCAATCTTTCCGTCACGCGGCACGGGGGAGACGACGCCCTCTCCCTCTGGAACCGATTCGAGAAGGTCGAGGTCTACGCCAGCCTGGACGCGTCCGGCGCGCGCGGGGAATACCTGCGCAAGGGACAGGTCTGGGCCGAGATCGAGCGGACCCGGGAGCGGATGCTCCGGCAGTGTCCCCGCGTCGAGTTCTACGTGAAGCCGACTTTGTCGGCCATGAACGCGCTCCATCTGCCGGATTTCCACCGCGATTGGCTGGAGCGGGGCTTCGTGGCCCCCGGGCATTGGCATCTGACGATCCTGGTCTCTCCCGAGGAATACCGGCTCCAGGTACTGCCGGCCCCGCTCAAGAGCGAGGTCGCGGAGCGCTACCGCCGGCACCTCGACGAGACTTTGGCTCCGTACGGGGAAGCGATGGCGGTGGAGCGGGGACTCTACCGCGGCGCGCTCGAGTTCCTCGCCGAGGAGGACCGCTCCCCGCTCCTGCCGCGTTTGCGCGACCTCACCCGCCGGCTCGATGCGATGCGGGGCGAGGACTTCGCCCGGACCTTCCCCGAGCTCGCCGAACTCTCCCCTTCCCCCCTTGAGGGGAAAGGTCGGGATGGGGGGGAACGTGCCGCTCAATCGAGCCCCCACCCTGACCCTCCCCCACGGAGGGGGGAGGGGATATGATGACCCGCATAAGACCTGCTTAGATCGAAACGGTCGCGCAGGAGGACTGAATGGCGGTGGGTATGAACATCTCGACCAAGACCCTCCTCTCTATCGTGGGGGCGGTGCTCGTCTGCGTCGTGTTCGCGGTCTTTGTCGCGGTGACGCGCTCCCCCGGGGGCGCCCCCGAAGGGTCCTTGAGCGCGCGCTTCCAGCGGCTCGTGGGGCGCTACACGGTCGAGCAGGTGCCGCTCCAGGAACGGGTGACCGGCATCGCGCTCGGCCGGGCGGCGGCTCAGAACGTCCCGGGCTGCGTGGAGGGGCTGGCCTACCTGGACTTCTTCGGGAAGTGCGTCAGCCTGGAGTATCTGGAGAAGAACCCGCGCTGCGCCTCGGGGTACCGGGATAAGGCGGGGATCGCCGCCCCCGAATACAGCGCAGCCCACGGCGAGGACAAGGCCTGCGTACCGCCGGTCTCCCGTGAAGAGGTCCGGCGCTGGCGCACGAGTCCGGCTGCGGTAGAGGCCTCCGGACTCGCGCCGTGACCCGCGGCCACCCGCCCTGGGCGCCCGGGTGTGTAACTACGATGTTTCTCTCCGTATCAAGGCTGTGAATTGACGCTGTCCGCCGGGGGGGGCATCCTATGGCGTCCGGGCTCGCGGAGGGCCTATGGCGCGGGGTGTCCACATCGTTGCAGCGGCAGGGCTGGCGCTTGTCTGGGCCGCGCCGGCGTCCGCCGCCCGGATCGACCTGACCGGGGTCACGGTGAACCGGGGGGATACGCTGCGCGGCGTCGCGGCGGAATATCTCGTCGAGCCGGAGAAATGGGAGCAGATCTTGCCCCATAACCAGGGGCTCGCCCGGGATCCGGACCGGGCCCTGCCGGGGCTGAAGCTCCTGGTCCCCACCGCGCTCCTCAAGCGCGAGTTTCGGGCCGGGATGCTCGTCTACGCGCTGGGCGAAGTCCTGGCCCGGAAAAGGGACACCAGCGAGTGGCTGCGGGTCCGTTCCGGGGTGCTCCTGCACGACGGTGACGGGCTGCGGACCATGGCGGACTCCCGGGCCCGGGTGCGCTTCGCGGGGAGGTCCATGCTGGAGCTCGAGCCGGACTCCCTGGCGATACTCAAGCGTCCCCGGAACACGGCATACGACCTGAGTGTGGAGCAGGGGCGCTTCCTGGTCAGCGAGGTGAGCGTCTTCGCCAAGGACGTCGGCTTCTTCCCGAAGAAGAAGGATACCGCGTATTCCTTGACCCGGGTCCGGGACCGCGAGACCGAGGTGCGCGTGCACCAGGGCGAGTTGGCGGTCCGGGACGCGAGGGACCGCGAGCTGGCGGTCATCGGCCCCGGGTTCATGGTCCGGATCCCGGACGGGAAGCCGCCCTCGGCCCCGGAACGCTTCGAGCCGCTTTCTCCGGCCGCCGCTCCGGCCCCGGCGGCGCGGGAGGCGGAGGACTCCGCGAAGGTGGCGCACCCCGATCCGCTCATCCCCGTGGCCGCCATCCGCCTGCAGGTGTCGCGGGACAAGGATTTCTCCAGCATCGTGCTCGACCAGCGGTTCGGTCCAGACCGCAGGCCGCGTCCGTCGGAGCTGGGGCTGCCTCCGGGGGAGTATTGGATGCGGGCCGCCAGCATCGACCTGTTGGGCGAGGAGAACCCCTTCTCCCCGCCCAAGCTGCAGCGGATCACTTCCGGCCCCTGACGTTATGGACCAGTCAGGGACCGAGCAATAGTGTAGTGATTCCAACACTTCTTTACATTCGAAAGGCCGTCATACCGGCGAAAGCCGGTATCCAGCGTGTGGAACGGATTCAAAAAACCTGTTCTGGTGCCTGGACCCCGGCTTTCGCCGGGGTGACGAATGTAAAGGGACTTATGACTCACTACAATAGGATGTTCTCCTTACGCTCGGGCCCTGACCAGGACCAGCTTCATGGTCTCGAGGATGTCCCCGTCCTGGAACTCGACCTCGTGGAGGCGGCGGAACTCCTCGGAGGCGCTCCGGTAGGCCTCGCGGATGCCCGCCATGCGCTCTTCCCCGATGGCGCCGTGGTCGCTCCACTGCGCCACGGACTCGCGGGAGAAGTAGTCTGCGGTCTCGACTTCCTTGAAGCCGTGCTCGCGCATCAGGCGGGGGAAGTCCTCCGGCAGGAAGAAGTTCCGGCGCGCGGGGTTGCGCAGCCTCTGGATGTGGAAAGCGGCCTCTTTGTCCGTCTCCCCGTACGCGGTGAGATGGCAGAACACGGCCCGGCCGCCCGGCCGCAGGACGCGGCGGATCTGGGGCAGGGCCCGGTCGAGTTCCATGAACTGCAGGCCCTGGCGGCACACGCAGGCGTCGAAGCTGGCGTCGGCGAAGGGGAGGAGCTCGGCGGTCCCGATCACCAGCTGGTCCCAGGCGTCGGGGCCCAGGCGCGTCATCTCCGGGGACAGGTCGAAGCCGACGATGCGGCGGACCCTTCCCCGGAACGATGCCGCGAGCATCCCGGTGCCCGTGGCCAGGTCGAGCACCTCGGCGTTGGGCCCGGCCTCGGACCAGTCCCGGATGCGGCGGATCAGGGCCGCGTCCTGGACCCAGCGCGCGGAGCGGTTGTAGCCTTCGGCGCGCTTGGCGAAGTGGGAAAGGGCGGCTTCCTCAGGCATTGCAGGCCTCCCGCTCCTTGGTGATCGCCCAGATCTCGTGGAAGTACTTGCGCAGGGTCTCGTCCGGGAGGTCGGTGATGTTCACGATCTCGTCGTCGTAGTCCCGGATCTTGCGGTTGGAGAGCATGCGCAGGAACTCCGCGGTGTCCTTGATCTTGCCCTTCTCGACGGCGTAGGTGAACAGGGAGGTCCCGGGAAACGGGACCAGGTACTTAACCAGGGGCAGGAACCTGCTCTTGCGGATGTACTCCACCATGGCCTTGAGCGACTCCTCGGTCTCGCCGTAGAGCCCGACGATGAAGAGGCCGCGCACCGCCAGCCCGGCGCGGGTGGCGACCTGGACGGCCTGGTCGATCTCCGCGAGGTCGATGTTCTTGCGGTTGTAGTCCAGGATCTCCTGGTCCGTGGACTCGATCCCGAACCAGATCCCCTCGCAGCCGGTCTCGCTCAGCACCCGCACCAGCGGTTCGCCCACCTTCTGGACGCGGGCGAAGCAGTGGTAGCGGATGCCGTGCTTCTTGAGGATGCGCGCGACCTTCATGGCGCGGTCCTCGATGACGTTGAAGGTGAGATCGTTGAGCCAGGTGTAGCTGAAGCCGGTCGCCTGCTTGAGGAGGACCACCTCCTCCTCGAAGCGCTCCAGGGACTTCATCCGGAGCATGGGGATGGTCTTGAAGCAGAAGGAGCAGTCCTGGGGGCAGCCCCGCATGGTGGAGATGAGGATCTGCCCGTTCTTGACGATGTCCTGGTAGTTGGGCCAGATGGTGTAGTCGAGGACCGGGAGGTTGTCGAGATCCTTGATCTGGGGCCGCGGCGGGTTCACGCGCACGGCGCCGCCGTCGCGCCAGGCGAGGCCCCGGACCTTCGCCAGGTCCAGGCCCGTCCCGGCGAAACCGCGGTCCAGGAACTCGATGAGGGTCAGCTCGGCCTCGCCTAGCACCGCGAAGTCGGCGGCGGTGTTCTTCAGGAGTATCTCCGGCAGGGAAGTCACCAGCGGTCCGCCGAGCAGGATGCGCTTCTCCGGGTATTTGGCCTTGATGGCCTTGGAAACGTCTTCCAGGAAGGCGAAGGAGTCGCAGAAGGCCCCGAGGCAGACCAGGTCCGCCTCCGCGATGCCGGCCAGGACCAGGGCCACGGGGTCGTCCTTGAGCCGGCAGTCGATGGTCGTGAGGGGAAATCCCATCTTCTTGATGAGCGTGGCCACGTAGGTGAAGCCTTCGAAGGGGCCGGTGACCAGGAACTCGCGTCCCGGCGTGGGCACCTGGGGCGAGGGGGGCACGACCACGGCGACCTTCTGGGGCCGCGCGGGGGCCGCGTCCGCGTAGGCGATCTGCCGGAGGCGGTCCTCCAGGGGATCGCGGTCCTGGGAGCGGAAGTAGTCGCACTTGGGGAGGGGCTTCATGGCGTCTCCATTCTCGGGCGCGCTTGGAACTTCTTGCCCTGCTCGGTGTACCGGTTGGCGGGGTTCCAATACTCGTAGGGACGGACCTCGATCTGGTGGTTTATCTCCCGGTAGGCCCGGCGCAGGGCCGCCTCGGGCAGGCCGGTGAAGTTGAGGATCTCGTCGTCCTCCACGGAGCGCTCGCGAGCCAAAAAGCGCAGGTGCGCGAGCTCGTCCTTGATGAGGCCGCTCTTGAGGGCGTCGTGGTAGAGCGGGGTCCCCGGGATGGCCGACATGTACTTGACCCGGGTCACCTCCTTGAACTCGCGGCAGAAGTCGATGGTGCGCCGCAGGCTCGCCTCGCTCTCCCCGGGGCCGCCGACGATGAACAGCCCGCCGATCTTGAGCCCGGCCTTGCGGGTGAGCGCGATGGCTTCGATGATTAGGCCGCGGGTCACGCGCTTGCGGAAGTTCTCGAGGATCTCCTCGGTCAGGGACTCAAAGCCATACATGACGATGTCGCAGCCCCGGTCGCGCATCTTCTCAAGGATGGGGAGGTCCACGCCGTCCGCCCGGGTAAAGCAGCTCCACCGGAAGTCGATCCCGGCGAAGGCCTCGTCGAGCAGGCGCTGCACGCGCGCCTTGTCGTCGACGAAGGTCAGGTCGCTCCACCAGGCGTAGCGGTAGCCGTGCTTCTTGAGCGCCAAAAGCTCGCGGCGCACGCGCGCGGGAGACTTGTGTCGGAGCGCGGGCATGGCGCGGTAGCAGAAGCTGCAGGACCCGGAGCAGCCGCGGCTGGAAGTCATGTAGATCTCCGGGACCTGTCCCGACTCCCCGATCGCGGGCCAGGCCGAGAAGTCCTGGAGGGGGACCGCGTCCAGGTCGTGCATCTGGGGCCGCCGCGGGTTCACGCGGAGCGCGCCGGCGGCCCATGCGCCTGACGCCTTTCCAGAGGCGGCGCAGGACCGCGGCGCATCCGCGCCGGCGGCGTCCCGCCAGGCCAGGCCGCGGATATCCCCGGCGGGGAGGGCGTCCGGGGCCCTGAGCAGGAGGTCGGTGAGCTCGATCACGGTGAGCTCCCCCTCGCCCAGCACGGCGTAGTCGGCCCGCGTGTTCTCCATGATCAGCTTCGGGACCGAGGTGACCAGGGGACCCCCGAGGATGACGGGACGCTCCGCGGCCTCCGCCTTGGCGATCGCGACCGCGCGCTGGATGAAGGGGAAGCCGTCCTCGTAGGTCGCGACCGCGATCCAGTCGAACCCCTTGAGGCGCCCGCCCGCGAGCCGCTCGGGGTCGGGGGCCTCGCGGCAGTCCACGATCTCTACGCCCAAGCCGAGGCCCTTCCAGACCGCGGCGATGACCGAGGGGCCCTCGAAGGGCGCGGTGTGCACGAACTCCCAGCCGTTGGGCACGACGAAGCCGGAGGGGGGGACGATCAGCCCGACCTTGCAGGAGTGGCGGGCGCGGGGGGCGGCGCCCTCCGCGATGGCGCGCAGGCGCGCGTAGGCGGCGGTGTTATCCGGAAACGGGTCCATGGGGAACCGCGCGCAGCACGACCCAGTTCCAATCCTCGCACACTTCGCCGTTCTCCACCGCGACTTGGCGCGCTTCCCGGTACGGCGCGGGAGCGTCGCGCACCATGGATATGACCTTCTCCCGGACCGTCTGGTCGAGCTCCGGGGCGTTGGCCATCCAGCGGTCGATCGATTCCCGGACCCGAAGCACGGCGGTGTCTTCGACGGCGAACCCGGCGGCGCCCAGGAGGTCCCGCAGGTCCTGGGCCGTGAAGAAGCTCTTGAGCAGGGGCTGCTTGGCCAGATGGACGGCGCGCAGCCAGTCGTGGTCCGCGCCCGAGAAGGGGACCGTCAAGCTCAGGACCAGCTTGCCGCCGGGGGCCAGGACCCGCTTCACCTCGGCGAGGACCTGGGGGACGTCCACGAACTGGAAGGACTGCCGGCAGCAGACGAGGCCGAAGCGGCCGCTCTCGAATGGGATCTTCTCGGCCGGGCCCTTTTTCACGGGGAAGTGGTCGGAGGCGAGCTCGACCATGGCCGGGGTCAGGTCGAGACCCAGCACGGTCCAGCCGGCCTTCTGCAGAGTCCGGCCGACCCGTCCGGTCCCGCAACAAAGGTCGAGCGCCTCGCCGGAAGGCTGGCCCGCGAGGTCCGCGTGGGCCTTCAGGAGCGCCGCGTCGGTGATCCAGGCCGCGGAGGCGTCAAAGCCCCCGGAACGGATGCCGAACTGTCCCCTGAGCCGCTCTTGCATCAGCGTATTATAGCCGATATGAGGGAGAATCCCGTCGGAGGAAAAATGATGTAATATTTTACTATTACTGCGGCTTGGCCGCCGCGCGCGATGGCAGATAACCCCATATTCATCATCGGGACCGAGCGGTCGGGCACGAATCTGCTGCGCTTGATCCTTAACGCGCACTCCGCCATCGCGGTCCCCCATCCCCCGCATATCCTCAAGAACCTATTCGACCTCGAGCCTTCCTACGGGGACCTGAAGGACGACGACCGGTTCCGGGAGCTCATCGACGACGCCGTGCGCGTGGTGGAGCTCCACCCGTACCCCTGGGGCTTCGCGATCGACCGGGAAGCCGTCTTTCGCGACGCCTGCCGGCGGGACCTGCTCGGCGTCTACCTCGCCATCTACGACCAGTACGCGGCCCACGCGGGCAAGAAGCGCTGGGCGTGCAAGAGCACGCACATGATCCGGCACGTGGCGCTCATCCGGCAGGCCTGCCCCGGAGCGAAGTTCCTGTAAATATGATGGCGCGGCCGGGACGTCGCGGTCTCGGCCCGCGAGACCATCTTCAACCGCTACAGCGTCTACTACGCGGCGCGGCTCTGGAAAGAGGAGCAGGACATCGGGCTGTATTGGCTGGGCAAGCTTTCCCCCGACGAGATCCACCGGGTCCGCTACGAGGACCTCCTGCGCGACCCCCGGGGGACGGTCACGGGCATCTGCCGCTTCCTGGGGGTCGATTTCGCGCCCGGGATGCTGGAGGCGCACGGCTCTTCCGAGGCGCGCAAGAGCGCTTCCCTGAGCGACGCCTGGCGCAACACGGACCAGCCCATCCTGGAGGGCAACTCGGGCCGGTTCCGGGAAGCTCTGACCCCGGAGGAGATATCCCTGTACGAGGCCATCGCTTCCTCGGAGCTAGACCGCTGCGGCTATGGACTGTGCCGCCCCGCCCAGGAATCCGAGAGCCTGCGGGCGCGGGGGATCCCGTTCCGCCTGCGCTACTGGCTGGAGGAGGTCCTGCGCATGCTGTGGGTGCAGTGGCGCTATCTCTTCCTCGACCGGAGCAGTCTGCAGCGCTGCAAGAAGTTCTGGTTCGTGCAATACCTCCGCCTCACCCGGTCCTGGGCATGAGCGCTCCTGAAACCGCCGCGTCGGCTGTCCGGCGCGTCCGGGAGTTCCGGCAGCACGTCCTGCGGCGCCGGGAGCGCCGCGACGGCGCCGGCATCTGGGAGCGGAAGACCCTGGCCGACGTAAGGAAGGTCGTGCTCATCCTGTCCGCGCCCCGTTCCGGCTCGAGCCTGCTCTATGCCCTGCTCAAGAGGCTGCCCCAGGTGTATTCGCTGAGCGGCGAATGCGTCCCTTTCTACAAGCTGAACGGCCTGGCCTCCGACCTGTTCCCCTCGGACGCGATCCCGAGCGGGGAGCGGGGCGCGCCGCAGCGCAAAGGGTTGTCCCGGGACCTCTTGAGCGATTGCGGGGTCGCCGGCGCCGGGAAGGACCGTTCCGATTGGGGGGAGCGTTTCATCGACGAACTCGCCCTCCGCCTCCCCCTGCAGTGGCCGCGGACCCGGTTCACCTACGAGGGCATCCGGCGGGCGGCGCAGGACGCTCTGGCGGCCCACCGGAAGGACTCGCCCATGTTCCGCAAGGAAGCCTTCCATCTGGAGCTGCTGTCCCGGCTGAGGACAGAGCATCCCGAGATCGACCCCTATTACTACGACCTGCCGGCGGAGGCGGTGGCGCGCCGGTTTCCCGGACTGCCCGTACCCTTAGGCCCGCCCAACGACGTCCTGACGATCGAAGAGCCGCCGTTCATCCTCATCGAGCCCCGGCGCGAGATCCTTCCGCAAGACCTCGACGACCGGACGCTTCTGCTCAAATCCACGGTCAACGCCTTCCGGGTGGACTACATCCGGTCCCTCTTCCCCAACGCCGACCTGCGCGCCGTCTATCTGACCCGGAACCCCCTCGCCTCCATCAACGGCCTGTGCGACGGCTGGCTCTACCGCGGCTTCTTCTCGCACCAGCTGCGCGCCGTCCTCGAGGCGGGCCCCGAGAAGCGCCTGCGCATAGCGGGCTACTCCGACCGGCATCCCTGGGGCCGCTGGTGGTGGAACTTCGAGCTGCCCGAAGGATGGCGGGACTACGCGGGCCGCCGGCTCGAGGAAGTCTGCGCTTTTCAGTGGCTGACGGCGAACCGCGCGGTGCAGGAGGCGCTGAAGACCTTCTCCATCCCCTCGGTCGGCCTGCGCTTCGAGGAGCTGACCGACGGGATCGCGGCCCGTTCCGGCGCCCTGCGCAAGGTCTGCCGCTTCATGGGCGGGGATTTCAACGCCCTGGAGGGGACGGACTTGGAGCATCTGCCGGTGGTCCAGGCCACCCGGCCCCCGGACGCCGCCCGCTGGAAGCTGCGTCACGCCGCCTTCCTTCCCCTCTCGCGGGACCCCCGCATGCGGGAGATGTCCTGGGCGATGGGGTACGGGACCGACCTTGAGACGCTGTCCCGGACGCCGGGAGCGCCGGAGGAGCGGAGCGCGTGAACCCCGTCCTGCTCCTCGGAGGATTGGCTCTCGCGGGCGCCCTCCTGCCGGCTCAGGCGTCGGGCGCCGAGTCCTCCCCTCCCGCTAAGAAGCTCTATTGGTTCATCCCGGATGGGACCCGGGCCGACCCCAAGGTGTTCGACGTGTTCCGCTTCGCGCGGGAAGGGCGCTACCCCAACATCAAGAAGATGATGGAGCAGGGCTCCTACGGGTACACGATCCCGACCTATCCGTCCCATACGCCGACTAATTTCGCGACCCTGATGACGGGCGCCTACCCGGAGCGGCACGGGGTGGCCGACGGGCCGATGCACATCGAGGGCTACCCGCTGGAGAAGCCGTCGCTCATGGGCTTCCGCTCCTCGGCGAAGAAGCTCAAGCCCGTCTGGAGCCTCTTCGAGGAGGCGGGCAAGAAGGTGGCCGTCGTCTCCGTGCCGGGCTCCACGCCGCCGGAGCTGCAGGAAGGGATCACCCTGCGCGGGCGCTGGGGGAAATGGGGTTCCGATTTCTTCGCCGTCAACTTCGAGTCCCTGACCGATGCCAAGCAGAGGTATCGCGAGGGTCGGGGTGTGCGGCTCTTCTACCTGGGCGAGGAGCTCACCAAGTTCGCTCCGGTAGCCCCGGCGGCCGGCTGGACCGGCGCGCCGCGCTCCTATTCCCCGCCGCTGGAGATGGCGCTGGAGGGCTACGGCGCCGCGGTCTTCGCCTATCTCTTCGACACGACGGACGACGGGAAGACGAACTATTCCGCGGTGCGCCTCTCCCTGGACAAGAAGACGCTCCTGGAGGACCTGCGCACGCCGGGGGCATGGACCGCCTGGAAGCCGGTGCCCTTGAAGTGGGGGGACATCGCCATCGCGGGATCTTTGAAGGCCTGTCTCATCAAGCTGGACCCCGCCGGGACCGCCAAGTTCCGCGTGTACTACGACCTCCTCAACCGCACCACGGTCCAGCCGCCCGAGCTGGCCGACGCCATCCACGAAGCGGTCGGGCCCATGGTGGACTTCGTGGACAACTGGCCCGCCCAGCTCGACCGCGTCATCGAGGAGAAGGCCGTGTTCTTCTCCGAGGCCATGATGTCCTTGGACTGGCATCGCCGCATCGTGCGCTACCTCTACGAGAAGCAGCGTCCCGACGTGCTCATCCACGACGTCTACACGCCCAACCAGATGCTGGAGAGCCGCTGGTGGCTGCGCTACCTGGACCCCGACAGTCCGGACTACGGTTCGGTCGGAGAGGACGAGCGCGCCCGGCTGTGGGAGGAGATGCACGCCCTCTACAAAGGGCTCGACGACATCCTGGGGGAGGCGATGGCGCGGGCCGGGTCGGACTCGCTCATCGTCTTCACCTCCGACCACGGGGTCATCCCCATCAAGCGGCTCGTGCTCCCCAACGACCTGTTCGCCCGGGAGGGTCTGCTCAAGTTCCGGATGGACGCGAAGACCGGGGAGCCCATCGTGGATTGGGCGAACACCCAGGCCATCCACCTCAAGATGCACGGGATCTACCTCCGGCCCGACGGGTTGGCCGGCAACTGGAAGCGCGGCAGCGGCCCGGAGTACGAGGCCCTGCGCCGGAAGGTCCGCTCCCTGCTCCTAGGCCTCGAGTACGAAGGGGAGAAGGTCTTCCGCGACGTCCTGCCCTGGGAGGAGGCCGCCAAGCTGCGCGAGCCGGCCGACCGGGTCGGGGACCTGCTCCTCGTGATGCGCCCCGGCTTTCACCTCACCGAGGAGATGTCCGAGGACCTGGCGCTCTTCCGCGCCCCGGTCGGGTCGGGGTACAAGCAGGCCCTGGTCGCCGACGACATCCCCGGCATGTGGGCGCCCTTCGTCATCATGGGGCCCGGGGTGAAGAAGGGGTTCCGGATCCCGGACCCCATCCACAACGCGGATCAGGCTCCCACGCTTTTCCGCCTCATGGGCCTCGCGGTCCCCGATACCATGCAAGGGAGGGTCGTTGCGGAGATCATCGCTCCCTAGGGCCCTCGCGCTCCTGGCCGGAGCGGCCGTCCTCCCGGCCTCGGCGCTCGCCGCGCCTTCCACCGCGACCTTGCGGGGCGCGCTCCAGTCCATGGGCATGCACTGCCCCGGGGCTTGCGGCCCGGCTGTCGAGAGGAGCCAGCTCCGCGGCGATTGGGAAGGCAAGGAGCGGTCGTATTGGACCGTGCTGGCGTCGACCGGCCCGGTCAAGGTGCGCCTGGACGCGGTGCGCAACCTGGACCGCAAGGAAGCGGAGCTATGGCGGCGCGAGCGCCTCTCCGTGGTCCGGGGCCTGTTCCAGGGCACCGCGGAATATCCGGGCATCATCACCCAGGGCTTCGAGGTGGCGGAAGACCTGCGGCCCGTCTCGGTCCCGGGATCGCCGCGGGGTTCCGAGGTGCTCATCCTTTACGCCACGCCGCGGCTGACCTACGGCGCGGGCGCCGCCGACCTGGTAGCCTATCGTGCGCTGCTCTCCTTCCGCTATTGCCCCAAGGAGCGGGTCTCGGTCCAGGTGGAGCTGTTCTTCCCCAAGGACTCGTTCCCCCGCGACGAGGCGCTGGCGCTGCTCCAGGGGTACGATTGCCGATGAACGCCCATTCCCTCGCGATCGCCGCGCTGGCCGCCGTCGTCGCGGCGGCCGCGGTCCTCGCCGCCCCCAAGACCTTGGGTCCGGTCCTGGACGAGATCGGGGTCTCGGCTCCGGCCTGGCGCGAGGCGGCTGTCATCAAGAGCGTGCGGAGGGAGGGACGACAGCATCTGTTCTGGACCGTGGTCGCCCGGACGGGCGCCCGGACCCTGCGCCTGGAGATCACCACGCGCGTCGGCCCCGAGGCCGCGCAGCGGCTCCAGGACGACTGGGGGATCCGCATCCGGTCTTTGTTCCGGCCCGCGACCACGGATTACTTCGGCGTCACGCAGCGCCGGGTGGTCGTCCCGGAAGAGCTCCACCCGGCCGTCCGCTATCCGCGCAAGACGCTCCTGCGCAGCGGGGACCCGGTCTTCGTCCTCTGGTCCGACCGGGACCTCGGCTACCTCGTGAAGAGCCGGGAGACCGCGGTCAACCGCGGCGTGTCCTGGTTCCGCTATTGCGGGAAGCGGCAGGTGCTCCTGCAGGTGGAGACCTTCGCGCCGGGCGCCGGCTTCGACGAAGCCGCGGCCCTGGCCGAGTCCTCCTCCGTTTCCTGCTCGGACTGATACTCGACATGTCGTCATCCCGGCACCCTCATGCCGTCATCCCGGCACCCTTATGCCGTCATCCCGGCGAACGCCGGGATCCAGATGGTTTCTACAGACACGACGCATTCTGGATTCCGGCCTGCGCCGGAATGACGGAACACGGACAGTCTGGATTCCGGCCTGCGCCGGAATGACGGAGCGGCAGCGGCGCTAGTGTTCGAGGGTGCCGCTCAGCTTGAGCAGTTCTTCCAGCATGATCCCGGTGCGGTTCGGCTCGCGTTCCGAGAGGTCCGCGCGTTCGAAGGGATCCTTGGGCAGGAAGTAGAGGCGGGCGGAGTGGTCGGAGGGGTTGTAGAGCAGTTTCCAGCCTTCGGGGTCGCGCAGGGCTTTCAGCGGCGCCGGGGAGCCCTGGATGTCCACTTCCGAATAGGCGGTGAGCGCGGGGAAGCGTCCGGCGCGGATCGGGCTCAGCAGGGACACGCCCCGCATCTGGGCCTGTAACGCGGGCCCTGTGGGGAGCCCGGCCGCAGCGAGCAGGGTCGGCAGATAGTCGACGGTGCGCACCAGGGGCCGGACGCGCAGGCCCTTCGCCTCTGCCCCGGGGAGCTTGAGCACCGACAGGACATGCAGGAGGGTGTTGGAGAGCCCGTCGTTGTGGATTACCTCCCCGCGCTCCAGAAGCTCTTCCCCGTGGTCGGAGGTGACCAGGATGAGCGCGCCGTCGTAGCGTCCCAGCTCTTTCAGGGACCGCAGGAACTCCCCGAGGCTGTGGTCGGCGTAGTGGATCCCGCCGTCGTACTGCGCGATGAGGGTGCGCAGGTCGGTCGCCGTGTGGGAGCCGCTGCGGCGCAGCCGCAGGAGGGAGCGGATGGTGCCGTCGAAGCGGCCGCGCTGGCCGTCGTCGAACATCCCCCCGTGCGGGGGCGGGGCGTCGTAGACGGGGTAGGCGCCCATCTTCTTTCCGTCTTCGATGTTGCGGCCGAAATTGCCGTGCGCGTCATAGTAGTGCAGGAACAGGAAGGAGGGCCGTCCGCCCGCCTTCTTGAGCCAGTCGAGGGCCAGGGCGTTCTGCTCCGGACCGGCGCGGAAAGGCAGGTTGTCGTAGACGTCGCAGCCCTTGGCGAAGCCGTAGCGTCCGTCCAGCGTCTCCGCCGCGGCGAAGCCGGCGGTGCGGTAGCCCGCCTGCCGCAGGATCTCGGGGAGGGTGACGGCCTTGCGGTTGAGACTGCGCGGCTGGATGCGCGGTTCTTTGAGGAAGCGCGCCACTAGGCCGGGCCAGCCTTCCCGCTGCCAGACCTCCCGCACGATGCGCAGGTTCTTGCGCAGGCTGAACGCCTTGGGGTGCTGGAGCATCCCGTGTTCGTGAGGATAGAGCGAGGTGAACATGGACATGTGGGAGGGCAAGGTCCAGGGGGCCGCCGAGACCGCGTCCTCGAAGAGCACGGCGTCGCGGGCGAAGCGGTCCAGGTTCGGCGTGGTGGGGCGGCGGTAGCCGTAGCAGCCCGCGTGATCGGGGCGCACGGTGTCGAGGGAGATCAGGATGATGTCGGGCTGGGCGGCCCGCAAGGGGAGCGCGGCCAGGCCCAGGAGGAGCGCGGCCGCGGGGAGCTTCCGGCGCAGTCCCAGCAGCCAGCCCAGCAGATGCCCGAGGGCGGAGGCCGCGCTGACCAGCCCCTCGACGCCCGCGAGCTGGCGCGGGGAGCGCTGCGGCCGGAAGCGGTTGCCCATGAGGACGCCCGCGGCATGGAACACGACGATGCGCTTGAGGAGGTACGCGGCGGAGAGCTTGTGGGCGGGGATGCGGTGCTCGACCACGGCCTTGGGCTCGTAGCGCACGGCGTTATCGGCCGCGAGCCGGCGGGATAGTTCGTAGTCGTCCCCGCAGACCCCCATGCCCGGGAATGGGAGCGCGCCGCGGAACCCGGGCTCCCGCAGGAGCAGGTCGCGGCGGAAGGCGAGGTTCGTGCCGCACAGGCTCTGGGTGCGGGGGTCGATGCGGTGCGTCTCGGGGCCGTAGTCGACGAGGCCCAGGCAGTGGAGCACCCGCTGGGATCGGAGCAGGGGGGAGCCGGCGCCCTCGGGAAAGAGGAGGCGCACCGGGCCTCCGGCCCCCATGACGCCGGGGTCGGCGAAGGCCTCGGCGAGGGCTTCCAGCCAGCCGCGGCCGGCCAAAGCGTCGTCGTCGATGAAAGCCACGATGTCGCCCGCGCTTTCCGCAACCCCGCGGTTGCGCGCGTGGTCCACGCCCGGGCGCTCCTCGCGCACGACCCGCAAACGCGCGAGCCCCTGGGCGCGCAGCGCGTCCCCGCCCCCGTCGCGCGACGCGTTGTCCACGACCACGACCTCGTCCGGGGGGCGGCTCTGTCCGAGGACGGAATCGAGACAGGCCGCGAGGAGCTCCCACCGTTCCCGCGTGGGGATGACGACCGAGATCTTCATGGATTGGGATAATGATACTATGTCGGGCAAGCGCATGGACGGCCCATACTCCGCCGGTTGGGACATCATCCACTCCTGCGATTACCGCTGTCCCTACTGCTTCTTCATCCCTTCCTGGACCACGGACGCCGAGGCGACCAACGCGCGGCATCTCGTGGTCAGCAAGGAGGAGTGGCTCCGCTTCTGGGACCTCTGCTATAAGGCCGCCGGTTCCTTCCAGATCGAGATCGCGGGCGGGGAGCCGTTCCGCCATCCGGACCTGGTCCCCATCGTCCAGGGCATCGCGCGCCGGCATTCGGTGCGCATCGTGACCAATCTCTCGGTCGCGCCGGCGCTCATCCTGGACCACCTCGATCCGAAGACGGTCTGCTTCAGCGTCAGCTTCCATCCCCAGTTCGCGTCAGTCGAGGCCGTGGCTGAGAAGCTCCGGCGCCTCGTGGACGCGGGGTTCCAGACCGTGGCGAGCATCGTGGCGTACCCGCCGTACTTCCCCGGCCTCCCGGGCTGGCGGAAGACGATCGAGGCTTCCGGGGTCCGCTGCTACCTCAACCCCTTCCAGGGCGTCTGGGAGGGAGCGCGGTATCCGCAGTCCTATACGATGGGGGAGGTCGAGCTCCTACGCCGCCATGCTTTCGCGGCGGAACCGGCGGTCCGGCTGGCCGAGCGGAGCCCCCGCGGACGCCTCTGCGCGGCCGGGCGCCGCTACTTCCGGATCTGGCCGGACGGCACCATCTATCGCTGCTGCGCCGCCACCGAGCTGGGGCTCAAGCCCCTCGGCCATGTGCGCGACGGTAAGGTCCCCCTGTCCGCGGCCGACGCGCCCTGCCCCGCCGAGCGCTGCTTCGCTCCGAACGAGGTCGTCCACCTGTCCCCAGGCTGATTAACCCCCCATCCCGGCCTTCCCCCGCAAGGGGGGAAGGGGAACGGGGACTCAGGGGGAAGGGGACATTGGAGTCAGTCCCTGGTGCCGGTCTCTTCGGCCCAGAGGTCGAGCCGGTTCTCCAGCTCGTAGGCGCGCCGGGGTTCGGCGTCGAGGAGGTCGCGCTTCTCGCCGGGGTCCGCCTTCAAGTCAAAGAGGGAGCGCAGGCCGTCGAGCTGGTTGAGGACCAGCTTCCACCCGTCCGCCCGGCGCAGGGAGCGCAGGCGGACCCGGAGCAGGTAGTCCGTCTCCGAGAAGGCTTCCCGGGACTCGCCGTGGCCGCGCAGGTGCGCGGCGAGACTGCGCCCCTGCATCTGGCGCCGGAGCTTGGGCGATGGCTTCAGACCCAGCAGGTCCAGGACCGTGGGCAGCAGGTCGAGGGTGCGCACCTGCTCGTCCACGACCCGCGGGGCGGCGCCGGGAACGTAGACCAGCAGCGGGACGCGGATGACCTCGTCGTAGAGGGTCATGCCGTGGTCCACCTGCCCGTGGTCGAAGAGCTCCTCCCCGTGGTCGGAGGCCACGATAAGGATGGTCCGCGCTTTTAGCCTGGGGGAGGTTTCCACCGCGCGCAGGAGCCGGCCGAAATCGCGGTCGGCCGCGCGCAGCTTCTCGTCGTAGATGCGGCTCCAGAGCGCCGGGTCCTGGGGCCGCGCGCCCAGGGGCTTGCCTTCGATCCCCGCCATGCGGTAGCGGGGATGCCGCTCCTGGAACTCGGCGACCTCCGCCGCGGAGACGGCGCCCAGGGCCCGGCCCCGGGGGAGCTCGAACTGGGGGTGGCAGTCGTAGCCGTGGACGAAGAGGAAGAACTTCTTCGCGGAGTTCGCCTGCAGCCACTCCAGGGCCTGGGGCACGGTGGTCCCGAAGCCCATGAAATTCCCGCTGTCCTTGTAGACGTCGAATCCCCGGGCGAAGCCGAACTCGCCCGACACGCCCGCGCCCCCGGTGAAGCCCGCGGTCCGATAGCCGTGGGCGCGGAGGACCTCGGGGAGGGTCTGGATGTCCCGGGACAGGGCGTGGGACTGGAGTTCCGGCTGCTCGCCCGCGCTCACCCGGAACTTGTTGGTGATGAGATGCTGGTGCGGATAGAGCGAGGTGAACCAGGACATGAACGACGGCAGGGTCCAGTTGGAGGGGCTGACGGCTTTCCGGAACAGGCAGCCCTTGCCCGCCAGGGCGTCCAGGTTGGGCGTGGTCGCGCCCCGGTAGCCCAGGGCGCCGACCCGGTCCGCCCGGAGCGTGTCCCAGCCCACGAGTATCACGTTGTAGTTCTCGGACGCGGTCCATCCCCAGGAAGGCGCCAGGGCGGCGAGAGCGGCTCCGAGACAGGCCGGGAGGAGCTTCATGAAGGTGCGAGGCGAATATATCATTTCACCGCCGGGCATAATCTATAATGGCGCAGGCTGAAACGATGACTGGATCCAAGCGCAGCCGCGGCGCCCGGGCGCTCCGGGCCGCGGGCTGCGGCCTCTTCCTGTTCCTGTGTCTGCTGGCCGCGGACGGGGCCTGCTATCTCCGCTGGCGCGCGGCCGCGGAGCGCCGCCCGCCCCGCCGCCCCTTCCTGAAATCGGTCCGCCATGTCCCGCCAGAGACCCTGCGGCGCCTGGGCTGGATCGATACGGAATCGGAGAGCTCCTTCGTCCGTTTCGAGGAGGCCAAACGGCCGGGCGTCATCAGGATCGGCTGTCTGGGGGATTCCTTCACCTACGGGGCCGAGGCCGGTCCGGGCGAGGATTATCCCAGCCTCCTGCAGAAGCTGTTTCGCGAGCGGGGCTACCCCCAGGTCGAGGTGCTCAATTTCAGCTCGGGCTGGTACGGGTTCCAGCAGGTCTACATCCTGTATGACGAGGTCGCCCGGCGCTTCAGCCTGGACTACGTCGTGCTGGGGCCCATGGCCTTCTTCCCGGGCCGCGACACGACCTTCAACCACGCCTCGGCGGTCACGCCCTACTTCCATCACGCCCGGCGTGTGCTGGACGGCCAGGGACTGCGTCTGCTGGAGGTCATCGGGGACGACTTCGCCCGGCGCGCCGCCGCCTATCTGAGCTTCGTCCCGCATTGGCGCTACCTCCGCTACGACAGCCGCCCGCCCGCTTTTTTGGCCTGCCTCCTGCCCCGGGGCCGGGAACTGCGCAATCCGTTCTACTATCAGCCGGACCCGGAAGCCGAGGCGCTCACCCTTTATGAGCGGCTGCTCACCGCCATGGCCGACGGAGGCTCCCGCATCGTCCTCGGCCACTATCTGCCTGCCATCGTGTCGGTCGGCGAACGCGTGCGGCGCGACAACTTCTATGCCACGCGGCTCTCCCAGCCCGAAGGCTTCCCATACCAGGCGGCCAGGTCCCACAACGGTCCCGCCGGCAACCTGCTCCTGGCCGAGCAGTACTTCGCGCTGCTGACCGGGAAGAGCGGGGTGCGGCTCCCCCTCATGAAGTTCGAGCCGCTCGCTCCCGGGCCGGCGCCCAAGGGTCCCGTGCCCGCGCGGGGACTCGACGCATACGAGCGCATCAGCGTCGGACTGGACGGCGGCAGGCCGTGGCGCTTCGTGGAGGTCATGCAGGGGAACCGGGTCCGCGAGGTCCCCGGGGACTACTTCAGAGCCCGCGGGCTCGACGCGCTCATCCTCTTTAGGCTTCCGGACCGAGACCTGCCGCAGGCCCTCTTCTACCCCCTGGCCGCGGATCTCGAAGAAGGGATGCCCCTGACCGTCCGCCCTCAGCGGGGCCCGCGGGCCGGCACCGAGGTCCTGCTGGGGAAGGTGTCCTTGCTCCGTCCCGGCCTTAACGTTGGCGTGGTGGACCTGAAGGAAGTCTTCGGGAGCGAGCGCTCCGGCTTCGACGATGAGGCGGCGGCCGCGCCCGCCCGCGGACCTTTCCGGAAAGCCTTCCCGGGAGACGTCTATCTGGGAGGGCGCAGGATACTCCTGGCCTCCCGGCCGAAAGGGAGCGACCGCGTCGCGCTGCGGCCGCCGGTGGGCCGTTTCCTGCAGATATATCCCCCGGCCGCGCTGCTGGGGGAGGGCGGGAGGGGGATCGGCGGGACGCTGTCCTTGAGCCTCGAGCCAGGGTCCGGCCGGCGCCTGCGCGTCCCCCTCGGCCGATGCCGGCGCGTCCCCGGCGGATTCCAGGACGACTTCGCCCCGGCGGAGGGCCTCCAGCCCATCCGGCGCCCGAAGTGAGTCTCCGGGGCCGGGCGGCGGCGCTCCTGCTCCTCTGGGTGCTCCTCCCGGCGGGGGCAGGCGCGGAGCCATTCCCCTCTCCGGAACAGGAAAAGGACCTCGGTTGGTTCCATGCGAACGAGCAATCGGATTTTTTCGTCCGGGTGAGCACTGCGCGGCCGCGGGGAGTCCTACGTATCGGCGTCTTCGGGGAGTCGAATGTGGCGGGGATCGGGGTGGGCGACGGCGAAGCCTTCCCGGCGCTGCTGGAGGCGGAGTTCCGGTCGCGGGGGATCCGCAACGTCCAGGTGGTCAGCTTCGCCGTCGGCGGCTATGGGGCGCACCAGGCTCACATGCTCTGGCGGTATGCGGCCCAGGATTACGGGTTGGATGTCATCGTCTTCTGCTTCTGGCCTTTCCTCCCCGAGAGGGACACCGCCTTCCTGGCGCCCTGGTCCCAGCAGCAGACGGGGAGCCAGGAGCTCCACGCGCGCTACGTCGTCGCGGAGGGCGGCTTGCGGCGGGTCTCTATCCCGGGGCCGACTCGGCTCGCTTCGGTCCGTCGATATTGGAGCTGGATCCCCAACTGGACCGATGCCCGGTATTCCCGGCAGACCCCGCTGTTCATCCGCCGGCTGCTCCCGAAACGACGACAGTTGGTCGGCAACCCGTTCTACTACGACCGGGGCCGGGACCTCGAGGCGGAGGCGCTTGAGACCTATCGTCTCATCCTGCGCGACCTCTCGCGCTCCGGCAAGGCCGTCGTCGCCTGGTACGATCCCCGTCCTTGGGGGGAGGATTTTCGGCGGACGGCGCTCGCCGGGCAGGAGCCCAACGTGGTCGGGCTCGCGAGCCTCGGGGTCTCTGAGGGCAACGGGGCGGGAGTCCGCTCGCTGCTCCGCGCTTCCGACGGGCACATCTCCGCGGTCACGCAGCGCAACATCGCCCGGGAGCTCTTCGCGGTCCTGACCGGAGCGGAGTCCGTGGAGTTCGAGTCTTACCGCTGGGCTCCCCCCGCGAAGGGCGCCGTCCAGCCGGCGCCGCCGTCGTGCGCCGCCCTTCGGGATTGCGGCCCCGTCCGGACGACTCTGGGGGGGCGGGAGATCCTCCGACTCCAGCCCGTCTCGCCCAAGAAAACGGACGGCTTCGACCCTCGGTCGGCGGATGCGGCGAGCCTCCTGATCGTGGAGGCGAAACAGCCGCTCTTCTACGTCCTGGATTCCCGATTGCACGCGAAGAGTTCCCTGGGGATCCGGCTCTCCGTGGGCGGAGAGGAGCTCTCCATCCCCCTCGGCCCCATCGAGATGCTGGCTCCCGTCCTGGGCCGGGTGCGGATCCCGGAGCGGACGCTGGAGGCCAGGTTGTCGCGCGGGGATCGGCTGACCTTGGAGTTCGCCGCGGGATCTTCGCCCCATATCTGCTGGCGCCTGGCGCCCGACCGGAAAGTGAAGCGGGCCGCGCTCGTCGTTGACGGACGCGGCTTGCTGGAGAATCTGGAGTTCCGCGACGCGAAGGGGATCCGGGGGCTTTGCGGAGCGCGGGACCGGACTCGGGCCGGAGTCCTGCGCCTCATTCCGGGCGCCTATGCGTCCCTGCAAGACCTCGCCAAGGTCTCGGCGCCTTTGGAACTCGTCGCCGGAGAACCGGAACAAGGCTGGCGCCTGCCGCTCGGCGCTCTGGCGCAAGTGAAGCGCCGCGTGCCGATTCCCCGGCTGAGCCGTCCGCCCCTGCTGCTTCGGTCCGGTCCTTCCGGACTAAAAGAAGCGGTGTTCAGAACGCCTTGACCGGCGCCTCCGGCGCTCGCTCTTGCGGGGCGGCGGAGGGAAAGTTATCCTATCGGCGTGTCCCAGTCCGTGACCGTTTCCGTCGTCATCCCCACCTTGGACCGCCGGGAAGAGCTCCAGGCGTGCGTGGAGTCGGTCCTGGCCCAGACTGCGGTGCCCGCCGAGGTCCTGGTCGTGGATAACGGGTCTTCCGACGGCTCCGCGGACATGCTCGCCGCGGTCTTCGGGACGAGGGTCCGCGTCCTCCAGGAGCCGCAGCGCGGAGTCGCCTACGCGCGCAACCGCGGGATCGCGGAAGCGAAAGGGGAGATCGTCGCCTTCATAGACGACGATTCCCGGGCCGACCCGCGCTGGCTGGACCGGCTGCTGGCCTGCCTGGAAGAGACCGGCGCCGCCGGAGCGGGCGGACCCGCCGAGCCGCGCTGGGAGGCCGCGCCGCCGGCGCTGATCGCCGGTTCGGCGAAGGCGCTCTCGTATCTCGGCGTCTTCACCTTGGGAGGCGCCCGGCGCCGCCTGGAGCGCCCCCAGGATTTTCTGATCGGGACGAACTGCGCCTTCCGCAGGGAGATCTTCGAGTCCGGGCATCGCTTCCATCCTCCTGTGTGGGGCGGACCGGCGGTGTTCGAGGACGTCGAGTTCTCCCGGCGGGTCGCGGCGGAGCGGCCGGTCTACTTCGAGCCCGCGGCGGTAGTACGGCACCTCATCCCGGCCGCGAAGACGGCGTTGGGATGCATCTCCCGGACAGCGTTCTTCAGCGGCAGGCAGAAGGCCGCGACTGGGGGGCGGCTGACCCCGCGGGGGGCCTCCGACCTGTGGGGACTCGACGGCTGGCTGAGCCTGGTGTCCGCGCTGGGTTTCGCTTCGGGAGCTCTGCGCCGCCAGGACCAGCAGG
>Ga0209211_10002821_pt1 | contig 29261 bp, 16 predicted proteins | sample RifGroA2_FD_183992 | JGI IMG/M metagenome (GOLD analysis project Ga0209211, IMG submission 183992) | Groundwater microbial communities from Rifle, Colorado, USA - Groundwater A2 (SPAdes) (version 2) | ecosystem: Environmental > Aquatic > Deep subsurface > Groundwater | place: Rifle, Colorado...
TCTCCAGGCGAACCGATTGCCGCGCCGCCTGCACAAGCGGCTGCACGGTTTCCATCGCAGCAGTGATGACGGAGCTCATTTCGACCTGCTCCGGCCTTAGCTCCAACCGGTCGCGGGTGATCCTGGAGATATCCAGCAAGTCGTCGACCAGGCGAACCAGGTGGCTCATCTGCCGTTCCATGACGCCTTGCAGTTCATCGTCGGAATTGTCCGACCCGGCCCGCGCCATCCGGCGAACATTGAGCGCGCTCTGGATCGGCGCCAGCGGGTTGCGCAATTCATGCGCCAGCGTCGCCAGGAATTCATCCTTGCGCCGATCGGCCTGGCGCAAGCGGTCCTCGACGTTGCGCCTTTCGAGAATCTCCATCTGCAGGCTCTGGTTGGAACGCGCCAGCTCCACGTTGGTGGCGCGCAGCGACTGGTTGAGCTTGTGCACCTCGCGGGCCTTTTCCGCCTGCAGCGCTTCGTTGGCCTCGGCCAGCTCGGCGTTGGCCACGGCCAGACTGGAATTGAGACTTTGCAACTCGCTGCGCTTGCGAAATAGCTCCGCAAGCACCATCACCTTGCTGCGCAGGATTTCCGGAATGATCGGCACCATCACGTAATCCACGGCGCCCAGCTTGTAGCCGCGCAACCGGTCGAGATCGCTGACGTTGACCGCCGAGACGAAGATGATCGGCGTCTTCTCGAAACGTGGGTGCTGGTGGATCAGGCTTGCGGTTTCGAAGCCGTCCATATCCGGCATGTTGACGTCAAGCAGGATCACCGCGAATTCCTGGTCCATTACCCGGCGCAGCGCATCCATGCCGGAATTCGCTTCCACCAGGTGTTCCCCCAGCGGCTCCAGGATGGCCCGGTAGCTCAACAGACGCGCCGGGTTATCGTCGACCATCAGGATACTGGCCGGGCCGGTGCTGCTGATATTGGTGTCGACGATTTCCATCAACGGTGCAGCCATTGTCGCAATAGGGCTAGCAATTGGTCGGTGTGCACGGGCTTGGCGATGTAGTCCGACGCGCCGGCCTCGATGCATTTTTCCCGGTCGCCCTTCATCGCCTTCGCGGTCAACGCGATGATCGGAAGCGAACGAAGATCCGGCTGCGTCCGGATGGTGCGGATCGTTTCATAGCCATCCATGCCCGGCATCATGATATCCATCAGCACCATCGACACGTCCGGCTCGTGTTCGACGCGGTCAATCGCCTCCTGGCCATTATGCGCCGTCACCACGTTCATGCCATGCCGTTCGAGGATGCTGCTGATGGCAAAGATGTTGCGAACGTCGTCGTCGACTACCAATACCTTCTTGCCCTGCAGGGATTCGTCGGACTGGTGCAGGGAGCGCAGCATCTCGCGCTTGGCTGGCGGCAGGTTGGCGACCACCCGGTGCAGGAACAGCGCGGTCTCGTCGAGCAGGCGCTCCGGCGATTGCACGCCCTTGATGATGATGCTCTTGGCCACCTTGAGCAGCCGGGCCTCCTCGTCCGCGGACAAGTCCTTGCCCGTGAACACCACGATCGGCAGATCGCGCAGCGATTCCTCCGCCTGGACTTTGTCGAGCAGCTCGAAACCATTCATGTCCGGCAGGCGCAGGTCGAGCACCACGCAATCGAACGCGCCCGTGCGCATCCGCTCGAACGCCTCGCTGCCGGAGGCGACGCGGGAAATCTCCACGTCCTCGTCCCGGATCAGCTCTTCGATACTCAGGCTGGCGACCTCATCGTCCTCGACCACCAGAAGTTTCTTCACGCGCGGCATCGAGAACTTCTTGATCCGGTCGAGCGCAGCCTGAATGCTTTCCGTCGTAGCTGGCTTGGACAAATGCGAGAACGCGCCCCGCTCCATGCTGTGGTGGCGCTCTTCCTCGAGCGTGACGATCTGGACCGGGATATGCCGGGTCTCGGGCGATTGCTTCAAACGCGCCAGCACGGTCCAGCCGAGCATGTCGGGCAGGAAGATGTCCAGGGTAATCGCCGTCGGATGGTAGTCGTTGGCAAGGCGCAGGGCGTCGGCGCCCCGCTGCGCCACCAGCGCGCGGAAACCGGCCATGCGCGCCAGGTCGCGAAGCACGCCGGCGTAATGCAGATCATCCTCGACGATCAGCAGGGACAGTTCCCCTGGCATCAGGATCGCCCTGTCGTCTTCGATCTCCTCGGCCAGATGCAGCAAGGGCGTCGTCGAGGAGCGAATGGCTTCCACGTGCGTCGCGTAGGCGTCCGATGTGCGTTCGGGCGGCGTTGTGTAGGTCAGCGGCAGGTAAAGCGTGAATGTACTGCCCGAACCGGGCCGGCTTTCGAGACGGATCTCGCCGCCGAGCACGCCGGCAAGCTCGCGGCTGATGGCCAGGCCAAGGCCGGTGCCGCCGTACTTGCGCGCAGTGCCGGCGTCGGCCTGCTGGAACGCCTCGAACACGATCTTCTGTTTCTCGGCGGAAATGCCGATCCCGGTGTCCTGTACTTCGATCGCAACAACCATTGGCGCCTTGCTCAGCACCCGATGCTCGGGGCTCCAGCCTTCGGTCGCCACGCGCGCGTGCAGGCGCACGCTGCCCTTCTCGGTGAACTTGAAGGCATTGGACAGCAGGTTCTTGGCGATCTGCAGCAGGCGCTTGGAATCGGTGTTGATGGCCCGGCCCAGCTCATCGTCGAACTTCACCGAGAAGTTGAGCTTGCGGCGCTCAGCCTCATGCCGGAAGCTGCGCTCGATCGAATCGCGCAAATGCGTGAACGGGATGTCCTCGTTCTCGACCGTGACCGTACCGGACTCGATCTTCGACAGGTCGAGGATGTCGCTGATCAGGTTGAGCAGGTCGGTGCCGGCGGCATGGATGGTCTTGGCGAACTCGACCTGGCGCGGGTTGAGGTTTTCCTCACGGTTGTCGGCCAACTGCTGGCCGAGGATCAGGATGCTGTTCAATGGCGTGCGCAGTTCGTGCGACATGTTGGCCAGGAACTCCGACTTGTAGCGGGAAGTGAGCGCCAGCTCTGCCGCCTTCTCTTCCACCGCGCGCCGCGCGTGCTCGATTTCCTGGTTCTTGCGCTCGACTTCGGCATTCTGCTCGGCGAGCAGCTTGGCCTTCAGCGCCAGCTCCTCGTTGGTCTGCTGCAATTCGGTCTGTTGCGATTGCAGTTCACCGGCCAGCTGCTGCGACTGCGAGAGCAGGCTCTCGGTGCGCATCGTCGCGGCGATGGTGTTGAGCACGATGCCGATGCTGCCGGTCAGTTGCTCCAGGAAAGCGCGATGGGAGTCGGTGAACTCGTCGAGCGAGGCAAGTTCGATCACCGCCTTCACCTCGTCTTCGAACAGCACCGGCAATACGATTACGCTGCGCGGCCTGGCGCTGATCAGCCCTGACTGGATCTGCACTGCCTCCGGCGGCACGTCTCTGAGCAGGATCAGCTCGCGTTGCTCCGCGCATTGGCCGATCAGGCCTTCGCCAAACTCGATGTCCCGACCGACCTCGCCCTGCGCCGGATCGGCGTAACCGGCGAGCTTGCGCAAGCGCGGGAACTTCAGCTCGGAGTCGACCACGTAGATCAGTCCCTGCTGGGCGTTGACCAACGGCGCGAGCTCGGACAACAGCATCTTGCCCAGCGTGATCAGGTCGCGCTGACCCTGCATCATGCCGCTGAACTTGGCCAGGTTGGTCTTCAGCCAGTCCTGTTCGCGGTTGCGCTCGGTAGTGCCGCGCAAGTTGCCGATCATGGCGTTGATATTGTCTTTCAGATCGGCCACTTCGCCGCGTACGTCGACCTGGATCGAGCGCGTGAGATCGCCCTGGGTCACGGCCGTGGCCACCTCGGCAATGGCGCGCACCTGGGTCGTCAGGTTGGCTGCGAGCCGATTGACGTTAGCAGTGAGGTCCTTCCAGATGCCGGCGGTGCCGGGCACGTGCGCCTGGCCGCCGAGGCGGCCCTCGACACCGACCTCGCGCGCGACCGTGGTCACCTGGTCGGCGAAGATGGCCAGGGTTTCGGTCATGCCATTGATGGTGTCGGCCAGTTCGGCGATTTCGCCCTTCGCCTCCACCGTGAGCTTCTGATAAAGATCGCCAGTGGCAACCGCGGTCACCACCTTGGCGATACCGCGCACCTGCGTGGTCAGGTTGGAGGCCATCGAATTGACGTTGTCGGTCAGGTCCTTCCAGGTGCCGGCCACGCCAGGGACGACGGCCTGGCCGCCGAGTTTGCCTTCGGTGCCCACTTCGCGGGCGACGCGCGTCACTTCCGCCGCGAAACCATTGAGCTGGTCGACCATCGTGTTGATGGTGTTTTTCAGGGCGAGGATTTCGCCTTTCACGTCGACCGCGATCTTGCGGGACAGATCGCCGCGCGCAACCGCAGTCGCCACCTCCGCGATGTTGCGCACCTGGGTGGTCAAATTGGTCGCCATCGAGTTGACGTTGTCGGTCAGGTCCTTCCAGGTGCCGGCCACGCCGGGCACGACGGCCTGGCCGCCGAGCTTGCCTTCGGTACCCACTTCGCGCGCCACGCGCGTCACTTCCGCGGCGAAGCCGTTGAGCTGGTCGACCATGGTGTTGATGGTGTTCTTCAGTTCGAGGATCTCGCCCTTGACGTCGACGGCGATCTTGCGCGACAGATCGCCGCGCGCCACGGCGGTGGTTACTTCCGCAATGTTGCGCACCTGGGTGGTCAGGTTGGTCGCCATCGAGTTGACGTTGTCGGTGAGTTCTTCCCAGACGCCGCTGACGCCGGACACTTCGGCCTGGCCGCCGAGCTTGCCTTCGGTACCGACTTCGCGCGCCACGCGGGTCACCTCGGCAGCGAAACCGTTGAGCTGATCGACCATCGTGTTGATGGTGTTCTTCAGGGCGAGGATTTCGCCCTTCACGTCCACAGTGATCTTGCGCGACAGGTCGCCGCGCGCCACGGCGGTGGTCACCTCGGCGATGTTGCGCACTTGCGAAGTCAGGTTGGTCGCCATGGCGTTGACCGAGTCGGTCAAGTCTTTCCAGGTGCCGGCGACGCCGGGCACGGCCGCCTGGCCGCCGAGCTCGCCCTCGGTGCCGACTTCGCGCGCCACGCGCGTTACTTCCGCGGCGAAGCCGTTGAGCTGGTCGACCATGGTGTTGATGGTGTTCTTCAACTCCAGGATTTCGCCGCGCACGTCGACCGTGATCTTGCGCGACAAGTCGCCGCGCGCTACCGCGGTGGTCACCTCGGCGATGTTGCGCACTTGCGCGGTGAGGTTGGATGCCATGGAGTTGACGTGGTCGGTCAGGTCCTTCCAGGTTCCGGCGACGCCAGGTACGTCGGCCTGGCCGCCGAGCTTGCCTTCTGTACCCACTTCGCGCGCCACGCGAGTCACTTCCGCCGCGAAAGAACGCAGCTGTTCGACCATCGTGTTGAGCGTTTCCTTCAGGTCGAGCAATTCGCCACGTACGTCCACGGTAATCTTGCGCGACAGATCGCCGCGCGCGATGGCGGTGGCGACCTCGGCGATGTTGCGCACCTGGGCGGTCAGGTTGCTGCCCATGGAGTTGACGTTCTCGGTGAGTTCTTTCCACACGCCGCTGACACCGGCCACCTGGGCCTGGCCGCCGAGCTTGCCTTCGGTACCCACTTCACGCGCCACGCGGGTCACTTCCGCGGCGAAACCATTCAACTGGTCGACCATCGTGTTGATGGTGTCTTTCAGCGCGCGGATCTCGCCCTTCACGTCGACGGTGATCTTGCGCGACAGGTCGCCGCGCGCCACGGCGGTGGTTACTTCAGCGATATTGCGTACCTGCGAGGTCAGGTTGGTCGCCATCGCGTTGACCGAGTCGGTCAGGTCTTTCCACGCGCCGCCGACGCCGGGCACCACCGCCTGTCCGCCCAGCTTGCCATCGGTACCGACTTCGCGCGCCACGCGCGTTACTTCCGAGGCGAAAGAACGCTGCTGGTCGACCATCGTGTTGATGGTTTCCTTCAGCTGCAGGATCTCGCCGCGCACATCCACCGTGATCTTGCGCGACAGGTCGCCGTTGGCCACCGCGATGGTGACCTCGGAAATGTTGCGGACCTGCGCAGTCAGGTTGCTTGCCATCTGGTTGACCGATTCGGTGAGCTCGCGCCAGACGCCACTGACGCCTTTCACCTTCGCCTGGCCGCCGAGCTTGCCGTCGGTGCCAACTTCGCGGGCAACGCGGGTAACCTCGGAACTGAACACGCTGAGCTGTTCGATCATGGTGTTGACGATCGTCGCCGAACGCAGGAAGGCGCCCTCCAGCGGCCGGCCTTCCACGTCCAGGCTCATGGTCTGGCTGAGATCGCCCTTGGCCACCGCGGCGATCGTGCGGGTCACGTCCTGGGTCGGCCAGAGCAGATCCTCAATCAGCGTGTTGACCGAGCCTTCCATCCTTTCCCAGGCACCGCCACGACCGCCGAGGGAGAAGCGCTGCCGGGTCTTGCCCTGCTTGCCCACGCCGTAGCCGATGCGCGTGAGCTCGCTGGCCATGCGCTCGTTGGCGGCGATGATGTCGTTGAATGCCGTGGCGAGCTTGCCGTGCATGCCGTCCCAGTCGTCACTGACGCGGGCGCTGAAGTCGCCGGCCTGCACCGACTGCATCGCCTTGAGCAACTCTCGCAAGGGTTCGCTGGAATCTATCGGCTCGCCGACTTTCGGCCTGGGGACGGATTGCGTGGTTGTGTTCACGAGTGGCCTCGCCATTTTCGTAAATGTCAGCCGCCGGACGACGGCATTCGAAGCAAAACCTAGGATAGCCAATTAAGTCCGTGCGGCAAGTAGCAATATCGCGCGCGCGATGCGCTGCATCGCAGGCTGATCGTCGCGAAGTTGCAAACTGCAATGTCACGCGAGCACATCGGGCATTCCACCCGATTCGAGGAAGGCTCGTTCGCGGCAATCGCCGTTGTGGCTTGGCTGCGCGCGGTTGGCACGGAAGTTGGATGTACCCAGACAAGTCGGACTCTCCACCGACCTGCGGAACGATGCTTAGGAAGCGAAGGACACAGCGCAGGGACGCGCAGGGCCAGGGAAGGCCCCTCTTCGTGCTGAACGCAAGTTATACCAGTGGCAGCTCGAGAGTGAATATCGAGCCGCCGCCCTCGCGTTGCTCGTACCACAGATTGCCTCCCATCGCCCTGGCCTGCTGCTTGGCCAGCGCCAGTCCAAGGCCGTGCGTGCTTTCGCCTTCGGTCGGGTTCGCCGACAGCCGGACAAAACGCTGAAACAGTTTCGCCTGGTCCTCCTCGCTGATGCCCGGTCCACGATCCATGACGTGGATGCGGCCGCACCTGCCGTTCCTGTTCGCGGTGATGCCGATGTGGCCATCGCGGGGCGAATACTTGATCGCGTTGGAGACCAGGTTCTGCAACACGTGGGCCACGCCTGCGCGCAATCCGGAAACGATGACAGTGTCGTGCGGGATCAGCTCCAGCACTATTCCCTTGGCCGCCGCGCTGCGACTGAGCAAGTCGACCACCTCGCAAAGGATCTGCCGCACCGGCAGCGGTTCGATCAGCGAACCATGCGCCTGGTGCTCCTGCTGTTCCAGGAAGGCCTGCAGGAACAACATGCCGGAATCGGCCGAGCCGCGGATGGATTCGGCAAGTCGTTGCTGGCTGGGGCCGCTGGCGGCCGAGCTGCGCAACAGATCGGCGGCAAAGATGATATTGGCGAAATAGTTTCGCAGGTCATGGGCGACGAGCTCGGCCATTTCCTGCTTTTCCTGCGCGAAACTGCGCAGGGCATCGCGGGATTTCTTCAGGTCGACGTGGGTGAGCACGCGCGCGAGCAGTTCCTCGGCGACGAACGGCTTGGTGATGTAGTCGATCGCCCCAGCCGCGAACGCGCGGACCAGGTTTTCCCGGTCGTTGTCGGCAGTCAGGAAAATGATCGGCAGGTCCTTGGTTTCCGCGCCCTCGCGCAGCTGCTTGAGCACCTCGAAGCCGTCCATGCCGGGCATTTTCATGTCCAGCAGCACTACATCCGGTTTGCTGCTACGCGCCAGCTCCAGCCCTTCGCCGCCGCTCAGCGCGGGCAGCACCTGGTACCCGGAACGGCTTAGCAAGGCGCCGACCATGCGCACGTTGGCCTGCTGATCGTCGATTACCAGCACGACCGGCCCCGGCTCGCCTGCCGCCGGTTCGATCGTGTCCTCGTTGACACTGGCTGGCATCTTCTTGTCCATGGCTGGTCCGGATTCGAACGTCGACTGTAATACAAAGCCGCGGCCGATTCAGTGACGAGGCCCGGGAATGCGCGCTGCCTGGCTCGTCTAGACGCCGTACGCCTTGCGCTTCCGGTACAGCGTGGAGCTGTCGATGCCCAGCGTCCGGGCGGCCGCCTCGAGCGTGTCGCATTGGGAAAGAACGCTTTCAATGTGCAAGCGCTCGAGCTCTTCCAGCGAGAACGGAGCGCCGGGAACGACCGCCGGCGCCGCGCCGATCGGGCGGCTGATGGCGAGAAACTCCGGTCCGATTTGCGCATTCGGGCAAAGGATCACGGCTCGTTCGACGATGTTCTGCAGCTCGCGGACGTTGCCCGGCCAGCGATACTGCTTCATCAGCGTCAGCGCGGGCGCCGACAGCCCGCGCGCCCGCAAGCGATAACTGGCCGCGTAACGCTCGACGAATCCCTGGGCCAGGTCCTCGATGTCTTCCGGCCGTGCCCGTAGCGGCGGCAGGGTTACGGTGATGACATTGAGGCGGTGCAACAGGTCGAGCCGGAACGCGCCGCTTTCGACCATTGCATCCAGATTGTGGTTGGTGGCCGCGATGATGCGCGTATCCGCCTTGCGCGTCGTCGGGTCGCCGACGCGCTCGTATAACTTTTCCTGGATGAAGCGCAGCAACTTCGGCTGCAGCGACAACGGAAAGTCGCCGATCTCATCCAGGAAAATCGTGCCGCCCTCGGCATGCGAGACGCGGCCCACCGTGCTTTGCGTGGCGCCCGTGAACGATCCCTTGGCATGGCCGAACAATTCGCTTTCCATCAATTCCGCCGACAGCGACGGGCAGTTCACCGTCGCCATCGGCGCCTGGGCGCGTGCGCTGGCGGCGTGGATCGCCGCGGCGAGCACGCCCTTGCCGGTACCGGTCTCGCCCAGCAGCAAGACGTTGGCATCGGTTGGCGCGACCTGCATGGCCACACGCAACGCCTGGTTCATCAGCTCGTTCTTGCTCGACATCTGGAAGCCCGGGGACTTCGACTCGCGCTCGAAATTGTCCAGTCGATCGAGCAGCCGACGGGTGTCCAATTGCCGGGCAACCGCGATGCGCAGCTGGTCGGGTGAACAGGGCTTGACCAGGTAGTCGCAGGCGCCCTCCGAGATGGCCTTCACGGCCTCGGGCACGCCGGCATGAGCGGTAACCACGATGATGCGCATTTGCGGCGCAAGTTCGCGAAAGCGCGGCAGCGCTTCCAGCCCGGAGTCGCGGCCGATGCTGCGATCCAACAAACAGGCATGGAATGGCTGCGTCGCGGCCAGCCGCAGTCCGTCGGCGAGGTTGTCGGCACTGGTAACGCGGTGTCCTTCCTGTTCCAGGCACAGCGTGAAGTTCTCGAGCAGGCGCCGGTCGTCGTCTATCGCCAGGATTCGACCCTTGAGCGCCGCGCGAATTGTCATTGATGCGGACTCCTGAACGTGCACGCGGATGATAAGGCGGAAGTGCCGCAGACTGCACGATTTTCCGGCCGGTGTTCTGCACAGTGCAATCTCCGCCAGCGCTGGTTCAGCTTAACCGATCGCGCGCAGCGCATTCTGCGATGGTTAATTCCATCGGCTGCAGTATGTCAATTCCCGGAGCGGGAGCGCCGTTCGTACGAGTGGCGATTAATCTTAAGGAGAGAGAGACATGACCAATGTCAGAAAAGATCATTCCATCGGCGCCGGTACCGGAGCAGCAGCAGGTGCAGTCACCGGTGCAACCGTCGGCGCAGCAGGCGGCCCCGTCGGCATGGCCGCGGGCGCGGTGGTCGGTGGCATCCTCGGCGCTGCAGCCGGCGACAGCATCGCCGAAGCGGTGAATCCCACGGTCTATAGCGAACACTGGAAGACCAACTACATGACCACGCCGTACTATTCGACGGGCCGTGAATGGACTGACTACGAGCCGGCTTACAACCTCGGTTACAACGCCTATGCCGCCAACCGCGGCCGCAAGTTCGACGAGATCGAGCCCGAACTTCACCGCACGTGGGAAACTGCCAAGGGCAATTCACGTCTTGCGTGGGAGGATGCAAAAGGCGCAGTGCGCGACGGTTGGCACTACGTCGAACGCGCGCTGCCTGGCGATTTCGATCGCGACGGCCGCTAAGGGATTGTGCGCAGTCCGATAGCGGGCGGAGGCAGATAGATGTGGGGGCCGCAGTGGCGACATTGCGGCCCGGATGCTGGATTTTCGGCGCGAAGCGGAAAACCTGGAGACTTTCGCCCGGCACATGGACGCCCATCCCCGTATCCACGTGCCGCAACCGGTCTGGGATTATTCGTCGGCGCGCGTGCTGACCATGGATCGGATCGCCGGCGAGAAAGCGACGAGGATTTCCGAGCTGCGTGCGGCGTTCCGGTTGCGAGCAGCTTTCTCAGCGATCGCAAGCCGCGGCCGAAAGAGGATCGCGATCCGATTTGAAACCCGGCTTTTCGCCTAAGCGCCAGGCAAGGCCTGCTCGAGCTTGTACAGGTCCGCCCAAGGATCCGCCCGCAGCCCTGCTGCCCGCCGCGCCGCCTTGCGGATGTCGAAGGCGCTCGACGAAGCCACCCGCCCCAGGTCCTCCCAACGCAGCGGAACGGCGACAGGCGCGCCGGGCCGGGCGCGCAGCGACCACGAGGTGATACTGGTGGCTCCACGCGCATTGCGCAGCCAGTCGATGAAAATCCGGTCGGTGCGTTTTTGCTTGCTCATGGTCGCCACGTACGCCTGCGGCCGGTGCGCGGCCATCGCGCTGGCGAACGCTTCGCAGAAATGCTTGACCTGGTCCCAGGACGGTCCGCGCCTGATCGGTACGACCACATGCAGTCCCTTGCCGCCGGTGACGCGGACGAAACTTTCGAGCCCGGCATCGCGCAGTCTTGCCCGCACGTCCCGCGCGGCAGCGACCACTTGTTTCCAGCCGATGCCCTCGTCCGGGTCCAGGTCGAACACCATCCGATCCGGCTGCTCGGGATCGTCGATACGCGAGCCCCAGGGATGGAACTCAAGCGTGTTCATCTGCACGAGGGCCAGCAGTCCCTGCACGTCGTCGACATAGATATAGTCCTCGGCGCCGCTCTTTTGTTTTAGTTTGATCGCCTTTACGCCACCGCCGAGCGACTCGAGGTAGTGCTTCTGGAAAAAGCAGGTGCCTTCCGCGCCGTCGGGACAACGCAACAGCGACAGCGGACGATTGGCCAATTCGGCGAGCATCCAGGGTGCGACCGCTCGATAGTAGTCGGCGACTTCGGCCTTGGTCGTCTTCGGAGAATCGTAGACGACCCGATCCGGGTGGGTGATTTTTACGTCCATGGATCGCTCCGGTTGCAGATCGGCCAGCGACTTGTCTTCACGCAGCTTCTTGAATGCAGCCTGGCGAAGCAAGCCTTCCTTGCCCCAGCCGCGGAACGCCACCTCCGCCACCAGTTGCGGCTTGACCCAGTGCACATCGCGCGCCGACACCGTCGCGTGCGCCGGAATCACCACGTTCGCTTCCTTTTGCGCCAAGGCGGACAAGCGCTTGAAAATGTCACGCAGCGCGGCATCGTCAAAGCCGGTGCCAACGCGACCCGCATAGCGCAGTACGCCGTGCTCCGGTTTGGCCATCAGCAGCGATCCGAATGCGGTTCGCGATCCTTTTGGCTGCGTGTAGCCGACCACGACGAATTCATCGCTGTCTTCGTTCTTTACCTTGACCCAGGTCGCCGAACGCACTTGCACATAGGGCGCGTGGATTTGCTTGCTGATGATGCCCTCGACGCCCTGCCCCTTGCTGGCCGCGAATACTTTTTCTCCATGACCGATGATATGCCGGCTGTAGGCCAGCAGGGGCGACGATTGCGCGGTCAGCAGCTCTTCCAGCAAGGCTTTCCGTTCGATCAGCGGCGCCTGGCTCAGGTCGACGCCGTCGACGCCGGGCATGTCGAAGATCAGGAAGCGCAGTTCATCGGTGGCACGCGTCTTCAATGCCTGTTGCAGGCGCGAGAAATCGCTCCGGCCCTGGTCGTCCAGGGCCACCAGTTCGCCATCCAGCCAGGCATTTGCGACTGGCAAGGCGCGGATCGCCTGCGCGATTTCCGGGAACTTGCCGGTCCAGTCCAGGCCATTGCGCGTGCGCAGCGTGGCCTTGCCGGCATTGAGTTCGGCGAGCAAGCGGTAACCATCCCATTTGATCTCGTGCAACCAGTCGTCGCCGCGCGGCGCGCTCTTGTGCGAACTGCACAGCTGCGGCGCCAGCGGCGCGGGCAGGACGCCTGGCTGCGCGCCATGGATGGCCAAGGCACGCTTGTGCCAGGGCTTGCGTGCCGCCTTTGCCAGCGGCTTGCCGGCCAGCAAGTCGTCCGCCTCGGCATCCATCGCGTAGTGATCATCGCGTTTGAACAACAACCATTGCGGCTTGCCGGCCGGCATTTTCGTGCGTACCAGTTTCCAGCCGCCCTTGAGCTTGTCGCCTTTCAGGACGAAGTCGAGCTTGCCTGCAGCGATCGCCTGTAGCGGTTCGTCCGGGGTGGACCAGGTGCCCTTGTCGAAGATCTGCACGTGGCCGCCGCCATACTCGCCCTTGGGAATGTCGCCCTCGAAGGTGGCGTACGACAGCGGGTGGTCTTCCACTTCGACGGCGAGCCGCCGCTCGCCCAGCCGCAGCGAGGGCCCCTTGGGCACGGCCCAACTCTTCAGGACGCCGTCGACTTCCAGCCTGAAGTCGTAATGGCGGTGACTGGCATGATGCAATTGCACGACGAAGATGGGTTGCCTGGTTTTCGCCCTGCGCGTGGCGCCAGGTTCGTGCGCCGGCTCCGGCGTGACCGAGAACTTACGCTTTCTTGCGTAATCGAGCAGGCTCATCGCGGCAGGTACTCCCGGCGTCCGGACTCATGCCGAGCGTCGAGTACGCGTTTTCTTTGCCGGCGCCGCCGCGCGTTTGGCGACGGCCTTCCTGGTCGCCTTCTTGGCAGTGACCTTGCTCGCCTTGGCTGGCGTGCGCTTGTTGGTCTCGAGGCTCTTTTGCAGCAAGGACATGAAATCAACGACATTGGTCGTGGCCACTTCCTCAGGCCCCTCTTCCTTGCCCTCGACGTTGGACACCAGGCCCTTGGACTTCAGCCGCTGTTCGATCACGACGCTGAGGCGCTCGCGGAATTCGTCGCGGAATTCCTCCGGGTTCCATTTGTCCGCCATCGATTCGACCAGCTGCCTGGCCATCTTCAGTTCCTTGTCGTTGACCCGGTAACCGGCGGCATTGCCGGTGGGCAGCTTGTATTCGGAGGAGTCGATCAACTCCTCCGCGAAACGCAGCAGCATCAACATCAGCGCATCGTCCTGCGGCATGACCGCGCACAGGTACTCGCGGGTGCGAATCACCACCCGGCCGATGCCCAGCTTGCCGGTGGCCTTCAGCGTCTCGCGCAATAACACATAGCCCTTTTCCGCCTTCTTGCCCGGCACCAGGATGTAGGGCTTCTCGAAATACTGCGGCGGGATCGACGATGCATCGACGAACGCTTCGATCTCCACGACTTCCTTTCCTTGCGAAGCCGCCGACTTGATGTCTTCCGGCTCGAGCACGACGTAGTTGCCCTTCTCGTACTCGTAGGCCTTGACGATGTCCTTCCAGGGAACTTCCTCGCCGGTTTCGGCATTGACGCGCTCGTACTTCACCGCCGCGTTGTTGCGCGCGTCGAGCATGCGGAAATGCAGGTCGGTCTTGCGCTCGCCCGGCATCAGCGAAACGGGGACGTTGAGCAGGCCAAAGCTCAGGGTTCCAGCCCAGATCGGTCGTGCCATGGGAATTGCTCCCGGGCTTTCAATTTAAGAACCCGGGCAGTTAATGGCGACTGAATTTTTCAGCTGGACTGGCAGGAGCAGCCGGCGTCCGCTCAGCCGGCGTTGTGCGCGTACAGCCGCAGGCATAGCGCACGACACAAATTGCGCAACACCTTCAACGCCGCGGCCGGGTGCTCTTCGCTGAGGCGGGCGAAACCGTCGACATCCAGCACCACCAGCTGGCTGTCGGTAATCGCGGTCACGTCAGCCGTGCGCGGCGTATGCATCAGGAAGCCCGCTTCACCGAACAACTGCCCGGCGCCGAGCGTGGTCAGCACACGACGCTGGCCGCGGGTAGTGTCCGTCACCTCCACCGCGCCATCGAGGATCAGGTACATCGCGGTGCCGGTATCGCCCTTGCGCAGCACCGTTTCGCCCAACTTCATGTCGCGATGGCCGGCTTTCAGGAACAGGTATTCCTTTTCGTCGCCATCCAGGTCGTCGAGCAGGGGGATGCTCGGGTCGTTGAGCCGCATGGCGAAGCTGAGCAGGAACTCGTCCTTGCCAAGCACGCGTACGCTGGCCGGACGGCCGTGTTCCGGATACTGGACTTCGAACCAGTCGCCCAGCGTCACGTTGGGCGCGTGCATCTGCACGTTTTCCAGCAGCGGCGATTTGACCGCCTCGAAATACGTCCAGTCGCCGGCGATCATCACCATCGGCAGGCGAAAGCCGGCCTCGGTGTCGGCGCTGCCCGCCTTGTAGCGGCGACAGCCCATGACTTCGTACAGCGGCACCATGTTGGCCGTGCAGCGCAGGAAAATCAGTTCGCCGCCCGCGGCGCGGAAGGCATCGTAGGCGGCCGCCAGCAATCGGGGCGCCAGCAGGGTTGCACGCCGGTCGGCCCGTACCACCAGTCGCGAGAGCACCGCTTGTTGCGATTCCGGTACCGGGAAATCCTTAGAATCGAACACCGTCCGCCAACGGCTGTCGGGCCCGAGCGCGTCCATCGGCGTGATGCGCAGGCAGGCGATGGCGGTATCGCCATCGAAAGCGGCATAGATAGTCGATATCTCGTCCTCGTCCTCGACGTGCAAACCTTGCGCATCGTCGCAACCGGCCGGCTGGCGGCCAAGCTCACGCACATAGACGTCATAACGCAGGCGGCTGATCGCGGCCAATTCCGCGAAGCCGGTAACCGGTCGAATCTCGATTTCCATGGAACTCTTCGCGGCAGCCGGGACACGGCATTCTGCCACGATAAACCAGACGTCAGCTCAGAGTGAAGCCTCCCTGCGCTGGTTGCTGGCCGATGGGGGAATAAACAATTCGCCTTCGGCGCCTGGCATTTCCATTGCGCCGCTGTCCGGGTCCAGCGTCTTGGCGAATTCCACGCCCAGTTCCATTGCCCGTTCGGCCGCCTGCGTGCAGGAACCGAATAATCCAGGCACTTTCTCCAGGGCAATCACGCGGCCATTGTTGACGCCATAACGGCGCACCACGTAACTGCCGCTCCATTGGCCGATCTCGTTGCTGGAATAAACCGTGCCAACGACAAAGTTTCCAACGATCTTCTGGCTCACTGGCCTGCTCCTTGTGTTGATCTTGCAACTGCAATCCTTGTGCCGATTACAGGTTCTTGTTTTCGGACATCACAGCGGGGTCCGCGGTGACATCAGCCTTGTCGATCAGGTCGGCGAATTTCCTGAGATCCATCTTCTTGTGACCCATTGGCTCCTCCGCGGGTATGACGTTCCATCCAGACATCAAAGCGCATGCTGTTTGAACGCGGCCTAAAACCGCCGTCTCCAACCCGGCCGGCGTCGCCTGCGTTCAAAATCCACTGAATCAAGCTACGGCGTTTCATCCAGTGAGACTGGCAAGTGCTTGAATCCCCTGGCCCGAAATTTCCGGGTTGTCTTTTATCTTCCATGGTACCTATATTGTTACCCATGTCCGACCTGACCGATCGCCAGCAAGCCATCCTCGACTTCGTCGCCGCCCAGATCCACGCTCAGGGACTGCCGCCGACGCTGGCCGAAATCGCCGCCGCCTTCGGCTTCAAACAGACGCGCGGCGCGCACAAGCACTTGCTGGCGCTGGAGACCAAGGGGCACCTGACCCTGCTGCCGGGCAAGGCGCGCGGCATCCGCCTGCAAGGTCGTAACCATGGGCGTCGGACCGATGCGCATGGGCGAGCGATCGAACCGGGACTGTCCTTGCCGATCCTCGGCCGCGTCGCCGCCGGCGCGCCGATCGGCGCCGATGCCGACATCGAGCGCCATCTGCTGCTCGATCGCGCGATGTTCTTTCCCACGCCCGATTACCTGTTGAAGGTAAAGGGCGATTCGATGATCGACGACGGCATCTTCGATGGCGACCTGATTGCCGTGCATCGGACCAACGTCGCCGAGAACGGCCAGATCGTGGTGGCGCGCATCGATGGCGAAATCACCGTCAAGCGCTTCAAGCGCAGCCACGACCGGATCACCTTGCTGCCGCGCAATCCCGACTACGCGCCGATCGTGGTGCCGGCCGATGCCGACTTCGCGATCGAAGGCCTGTACTGCGGCCTGGTCAGGAGCGCCTGAGCATGAGCGTGCCCGCCGCTGCCAGCTGCGACACCAGCCCCGCCATGCGCGTGGCAACCCTGCTTCGCGATCCCCGCCTGTGGCGCGGCCAGGGTGCACCAGTCGCGCCGCCGTCCAATCGCCCGACCGGTTGCGCGGCACTGGATGAGGTCTTGCCGGCCGGCGGCTGGCCGGAAGCCGCCCTGGTCGAAATCTTGTTTTCCGCCGACGGCCTGGGCGAATTGTCCTTGCTGCTGCCAGTCCTGGCGGCCTTGTCCTCGGCGGAAAAACCGGTCGTGGTGGTCGCTCCGCCGTATCGTGCGTATGCGCCCGCCTGGCAACGCGCTGGCGTGCGTTTATCGCATCTGCACCTGGTCGAGGCCAATGGCAAGGACGCGTTGTGGGCGATGGAACAGGCCTTGCGCGCAGGTTGTTGCGGCGCCGTGCTCGGCTGGCCGATGCAGGCCGATGACAATGCATTGCGCCGTTTGCAAGTCGCTGCCGAAACCGGACAGACCCTGGGCTTTGCCTTCCGGCCGATGAGCGCGCAGAACAATCCTTCGCCGGCGCCCTTGCGTTTGACGCTGCGCGACGGGCCGGAGCTGCGCGTACTCAAATGCCGCGGCGCATTGCCGCCGGCCAGGGCAATTCCCTTCCGCCCCATCCAGCGTCACTGATGCGGACGAAACGGACATGCTCTGGGCCTGCATATTGCTGCCGCAATTGGCACTCGACGCCGTCTGCCGAAAACGCAACGGGGAGCAACCGATGTGCATGGACGCACAAGTGTCGCGGGAGGCAGGATGCCGGGAGCGACCGCTCGCGCTGGTAACGGGACCGGCGCAACGGCGGGTGTTGCTCGATGCCAATGCCGCCGCGCGCGCCGCTGGCCTGGTTCCGGGCCAGCCTTTATTGGCCGCGCAGGCACTGCTGCAAAATTTCCTGGCGATCGACCACGACCCGCGCGAAGACGAGCGCCTGCGTCGTTTCCTGGCCGCCTGGGCGTACCGCTACAGCTCGATGGTGAGCCTGGAAGGCGACGATGCGATCTTGCTGGAAGTCGAAGGCAGCCTCGGTTTGTTCGGGCCCTGGCCGCGACTGGAACGCATGCTGCGCGAGGATCTGCGCGAAATGGGTTTCCAGCACCGCATCGCGATGGCGCCGACACCGTTGGGTGCTTGCCTGCTGGCGGCAGCGCAGGATGGCCTGGCGCTTACCGGGTCCACGCATCTTCACCATGCCCTGGGCCGCATTCCGGTCACGCTGGCCCGGCTGTCGGACGACCACACGACAGCGCTGGCGGCGATGGGCCTGCGTCGATTGCGGCAACTGTTCGCCTTGCCGCGCGCCGGACTGGCGCGGCGCTTCGGCCCCAGCCTGCTCGAACACCTGGACCGGATGCGCGGCGACCATCCCGACCCCCGCGAGCTGTATCGGCCGCCGGATATTTTCGAGGAGCGCATCGAGCTCAATTACGAAGTGTCCTATCACCCCGCCCTGCTGTTTCCCATTCGCCGGCTGGTCAACGACCTGGCCACTTATCTGTCCGGTCGCGACGGCGGCGTGCAGCGGTTCGTGATCGCGCTGGAGCACGAACAACATTCCGGCGTCGACATCGAAACCACGCGGACACCCACGGACGGACAACTGCCCGACACGGAAATAGTGGTCGGCCTGCTCAGCGCCGAACGCGATCCGGCGCGCTTGTTCGACCTGGCGCGCTCGCGGCTGGAGCGCAGTTCGATTCCGGCGCCGGTGCGCGCCCTGCGCCTGGTCGCGCGCGAATTGCCGCCGTTCGTGCCGGCCGGGCGCGATCTGTTCGATGAGCGCCCCGCGCAGGCGATGCCCTGGGCCGCATTGCGCGAACGCTTGCGCGCGCGCCTGGGCGAAGACGCCCTCTATCAACTGGCGGGACACCCGGACCCACGCCCGGAACAAGCACTGCGGCGCAGCCCGCAATTGAGCAAGGAGCCGGCGCCCTTGCTGTTGCCGCCGCGCCCGACCTGGCTGTTGCCGCGGCCGATGCCGCTGCGCGATCACTCGCTGCAGATACTGGCCGGGCCCGAGCGCATCGAATCGGGCTGGTGGGACGGCGGCGATGTGCGCCGCGATTATTACGTGGTGCAAACCTCGCTCGGCCAGCGCGCCTGGGCGTTCCGGCCGGCCGGCGTCAGCGACGGTGCGTGGATGCTGCATGGGTGGTTTGCATGAGCCTGACGGTGTTGAACCTGGCGCGCAGCAACCGTTCGCCAGTCGAACGTCCGCCGCCGGGCGACTACGCCGAGCTGCACTGCCTGAGCCATTTCAGTTTCGGCCGTGGCGCCTCGAGCGCTCGCGAACTGTTCGAACGGGCAAAGGCAAACGGCTATCGCGCGCTCGCCATCACCGACGAATGCACGCTGGCCGGGATCGTCCGCGCCCTGGAAGCGGCGCGCGAGTTCGAGCTGCAACTGATCGTCGGCACCGAGATCACCCTCGACGACGGGCTCAAGCTGGTGTTGCTGGCTGAGGATCAGTGTGGCTACAGCGCGATCAGCCAGTTGATCACGCAGGGACGCCGGCGCGCCGAAAAAGGCAGCTACCACCTCACCCGCGCCGATCTTGCCGATGGGCTGCCAGGCACGTTGGCCTTGTGGCTGCCGGCGAGTACGCCGGATGCGGAGCAAGGGCGATGGTTGCGTGAATTGTTCGGCGCGCGTCTGTGGTTGGCCGTGGAATTGCATCGGGGGGCCGATGATGTTGCGCGACTGGGTTTGCTGACCGGGCTGGGAAATCAGTTGGGCATCCCGTTGGTCACCGCCGGCGATGTGCATATGCATGTGCGCCGCCGGCGCATCGTGCAGGACACGCTGACCGCCATTCGCCAGCGCTGCACCATCACCGACGCCGGCGCCCATCTGTTTGCCAACGGCGAACGCCACCTGCGCACCCGCACTGCGCTCACGGCGATTTACCCCAAGGCCCTGCTCGAGGCCTCGTTGCATATCGCCAGCCGCTGCACGTTCGATCTCGGCCAGTTGAAATATCAATATCCGCGCGAGCTGGTGCCGGCCGGCCACACGCCGTCGAGCTGGCTGCGCGAACTGACCGGACAAGGCATGCGCTGGCGCTGGCCGCAGGGCGTGCCGGACAAAGTCCGACAACAGATCGAGCACGAACTGCGGCTGGTGGCCGAGCTTGCCTACGAGCCCTTTTTCCTGACCGTGCACGACATCGTCCGCTTCGCACGCTCGCGCGGCATCCTGTGCCAGGGCCGGGGCTCGGCAGCCAATTCAGCGGTGTGTTTCGCGCTGGGCATTACCGAAGTGGACCCGGCGCGGATGAACATGCTGTTCGAGCGCTTCATCTCCAAGGAACGCAATGAGCCGCCGGACATCGACGTCGACTTCGAGCACGAGCGGCGCGAGGAAGTCATCCAGTACCTTTTCGAAAAGTACGGACGCGAGCGCGCCGCACTCGCCGCCACGGTGATCTGCTATCGGGCCAGGAGCGCGGTGCGCGATGTCGCCAAGGCGCTGGGCCTGCCCGGCGACCAGGTCGACCAGCTCAGCCGCATCTTCGCCTGGTGGAATGGAGACGACGATCTCGACGGACGCCTGCGCGAACATGGCTTCGACCCGGCCAGCCCGGTGCTGCGGCGGGTGCTGATGGTGACCCGGGAACTGCTCGATGCGCCGCGGCACCTGTCGCAGCATGTCGGCGGTTTCGTCATCTCCGAACAGCCGCTGCACCACCTGGTGCCGGTGGAAAACGCGGCGATGCCCGAGCGCACCATCATCCAGTGGGACAAGGACGACCTGGAAACGCTCGGCCTGCTCAAGGTCGATTGCCTGGCGCTGGGCATGCTGACCTGCGTGAGCAAGTGCCTGGAACTGCTGCGCCGCCACTGCGGCCGCGAGCTCACGCCAGCGACCATTCCGGCCGACGATGCGCCGACCTACGCGATGATCCAGCGCGCCGACACCGTCGGCGTGTTCCAGATCGAATCGCGCGCGCAGATGTCGATGTTGCCGCGCATGAAGCCAGCCAATTATTACGACCTGGTGATCGAAGTCGCGTTGGTCCGACCGGGTCCGATCCAGGGCAAGATGGTGCATCCGTTCCTGCGCCGGCGGCAGAACCTGGAGCCGGTCGTCTATCCGTCGGAAGCGCTGAAAGCAGTGTTCGAACGCACGCTCGGCGTGCCGCTGTTCCAGGAACAGGTGATGCAGATGGCGATCGTCGCGGCGGGCTTCACGCCCGGCGAAGCGGACCAGTTGCGCCGTTCGATGGCCGCCTGGAAACGCCGCGGCGGGCTGGAATATTTTCGCGAGCGGGTGCTCGGCGGCATGGCCGAGCGTGGCTATACCAGCGCATTCGCCGAACAGGTGTTCGAACAGATCAAGGGCTTCGGCAGCTACGGTTTTCCGGAATCGCATGCGGCGAGTTTCGCGCTGATCACCTATGTCAGCTGCTGGCTGAAATGCCATGAGCCGGCGGCCTTCACCTGCGCCCTGCTCAACTCGCAGCCGCTCGGTTTCTATTCGCCGAACCAACTGGTGCAGGATGTGCGCCGGCACCGGATTGAAGTGCGGCCCGTGGACGTGCGCTACAGCGACTGGGATTGCGCATTGGAAGCATCAGGCAACGCTGCGGCGAGCACTGCGTCCACGACATCGTCTGTGTCCGTGCCGGCGCTTGCGGGCACGCCCCAGCCTACCGTGCGGCTCGGGTTGCGCCAGATCAGCGGTTTTCGCGAGGATGTCGCGCTGCGCATTGCCAGCGCGCGCAGCCAGCGCGCCTTTGTCGACATCGAGGACCTGTGCGTCCGCGCCAGTCTCGACGACCGGCATCAGACCTTGCTCGCGGATGCCGGTGCGCTGAAGGGCCTGGCCGGCCATCGCCACCGTGCGCGCTGGGCGATCCAGGGCGTGGAGAAACAATTGCCGCTGTTCGGCGACATCGCCGTACGCGACGACCCGGTTTCGCTACCGGTGCCCAGCGTCGGCGACGACATGCTGGCCGATTACGCCAGCGTCGGTCTGACCCTGGGCCGGCATCCGCTGTCCTTGCTGCGCAAGCAACTCAGCGCGCAACGCTGCCGGCGTTCGCGCGAGCTGTTGCCGCTGGCGCATGGCACGCCGGTGCGCATGGCCGGCCTGGTGACGCTGCGGCAGCGGCCGGAAACCGCGAGCGGCGCCACCTTCGTCACCCTGGAAGACGAGGACGGCATGGTCAACGTCGTGGTCTGGCGCGATGTCGGCGAGCGCCAGCGTCGGGTATTGCTCGAATCGCGCCTGCTGGTGGTGGAAGGCCGGCTGGAATCGGCTGACGGCGTTCAGCATCTGATCGCCGCCCGGCTGCAGGACCTGAGCCCGCTGCTTGGCTCGCTGGCCGCGCATTCCCGGGATTTTCGCTGAAGCCCGGCGGCCCACTTCGCTGAACAGGGCACGCCGGATGCCCCCATGACCTTCGTCACTATGCCCAATGCCGCTTGTTTCGAGCCCACGCGACCCCATTAAATAGACTCCGATGCGCAATATCCGCCGACCATTGCTGTGGGGATTCGCCGTCATGCTCGCCTGCGTGACGGATGCGCAAGCGCGCGTGATCTATCGCTGCGTGCAGGATGGAACGGTCAGCCTGGCCTCGGCGCCGGAACCCGGCTCCCGCTGCACGGCACGGACCGTTGACGACAACGCGGCGAAACTGCCCAACTTGTGGGGCATCAACGGCACCCGCACGGGCGTCTTGTACGAACGTCTGCAGGACGGCAAGACTGTCTACAGCACCCGCAACCTGCCCGGTTCGGCCCCGGTATTGGCGTTCACCGTGACCCCGCCGCCTGGCGCGCCGGCACACGCCGGCCTGGGCAACATCGGCAAGCCGCGCACTGGCGAGCATTCGGAAATATTTTCGGCCGCAGCACGGGCCAACAAGATCGACGACGCCTGGCTGCGCGCGATCGCCCACGCCGAAAGCGGTTTCCGGGCCAACGCGATTTCGCCGAAAGGTGCGCAGGGAATCATGCAGCTGCTGCCGGCGACCGCCGTGGAATACCAGGTCAAGGACCCATTCTCGCCGGTGCAATCGATCCAGGGCGGCGCGCGAGTCCTGGGCGCGCTGTTGCGTCGCTACAAGGGCGATCGCCGCCTCGCGGCTGCCGCCTACAACGCAGGCATCGGCGCGGTCGCCCGTTACAAGGGCATTCCTCCGTATGCGGAAACACAGGCCTATGTCGCCAAGGTGGATGCCTTGTTCCAGTTGTATGCCGCGGCGCTGCCGCGTTCTGCGAGCGCGCGCACGGATCGCGCGCAATAAGCGCATCCGCAGCCGGCGGACTTGGCACTGACGGTCTCGCTCCAAACTTAATCGCGCGCTTCGCCGAGTTCGCTCGTTCACCTGAGGTGCACCGTGCATTTCCATATAGTGCACGCGTTCAAGCACTGAGCAGGACGTTTGATCCAGCGTTGACTGGTGCGGCGCACCACTCGCGGTTTGCGCGAAGTCACAATCCCAACGACGGGACCGTTTCCATGCATCGGGACACCGTCCCGCCGCGGATCGGTCGCGCTCGTCCGAAAAAACATGCAAAAGGAATTGCAAGCATGAAACGCCAACTAGTTTTGTCCACGTCGTTGCTCGGAATTGCCGCACTGTTCGGCTCAAGCGCCTCGGCGATCGCCGACAACGCGCGATCGCTGGGCAGTGCCGCCAGCGCGCCATCGCTGGGCAGTACCGCCAAGTTCGCGGTCCTGAGCGCCGCCACCGGCGGCAATGGCGCAGTGACCTGTACCGATGCCTCGCTCAAGGGCAGCATCGGCTCCTCCGGCGCCCGCCCGGCAGTTGTATTGACCCGCTGCGCGCAACGCGGATTGGTCGTCGCGCCGGTTGCCCCCCGCGTCCTCGCCGACTTCAACCAGGCCTACCAGGCGCTCGAAGCCAATGCCTGCGGCCGGATCCTCACCGGAACGCTGGCTGGCATCAGCCTCGCTCCCGGCGTGTACTGCTTCGACGACGCTGCCGCGCTCACGGGTACGTTGACGCTCAACGGACCGTCGTCGGGAATCTGGATTTTCCTGATCAACGGCGATCTCACGGGGAACAGCTTCAACACGGTCATGGCCGGCAGCGCACAGCCGTGCAATGTATATTGGTCGCCGAGCGGGGCCGCGACGATGACGACCTCCAACTTCAAGGGCAACGTGCTCGCGGGCCAGGCGGTGACGATCACCGGCGGCAGCTTCATCGGACGCGCATTCGCCACCAAAGCCGTGACGCTGACCACGGTAGCGGCCGAGGGTTGCGGCTCGCTGCTCCGCTAGGTTGAATCCAGAGAGCGCGGAAAAGGGCCCGGTTGGGCCCTTTTCTTTTGGCCGACGCAACAAACCATGAACTCCTGCCAACGGGACGCCCACAGTCCCGCCGGCATGGGGCACACTAAGGAGCCCGCTCGCAACGCCGAGCGCAACATGGACGTGCCCTGGGGCCCCGCAGCAGGTCTATGAAATCCACACAGACCCTCCAAGCCACAGCGCCCGTTACCTCGATACAGATCGAATGGGTGGACCGATTGGCCGACGCGGAAACCCCGCGCGAGGTGGCGGAGGTTATCGTCGAAATGGCGCAGGCCGAGCCGGCCTGCAAGTCGGCGGACGTGTTCTGGGACCTCAGTGTTGGTGGCCAATCCCAGCGCGAACCGGCGACGCGGCCGGAGGACGGGGCGCTGGAGCTGGCTCACTCCGCGGCGGCCAGCGGCGTGCGCGCCAGCACGTCGGACGGCGGCCAAACCGCCATCCCCTTGTTCGAATCCGTGCTGTTCCAGGCTAATCCGGCCATCCTGGTGATCGCCATGGACTCGCCGTCGAGCATCCAGGCGTTCCTGGATGCAACGACGCCACTGTTGCAGTTGGCCGGCCGGCACCTGCATCGGGCGCTGGAAGCTGCCCAGCTCAAGGCTTCACTGGTCGGCCTGGAGCGCTCCGAACTCCTGCAGCGCTCCCTGTTCGCCATTTCCGATCTCGCCGGTTCCGATTGCGACATGCCCGAACTGCTCAAGGGCATCCACGCCATCGTCGACTCGCTGATGTATGCCAAGAACTGCTTCATCGTTCGGCTCGATGCCGAGCGCGACCTGATCCGCTTCCTCTACTTCGTCGACACCGTCGATCCGCATCACCTCGGTGAGTTCCGCCTCAGCGACCGCAAGGGCACGCTGACCTGGTACGTGCTCCATTACGGCAAGGCTTTGCGTGGCGACAACGACGAACTGCGTGCGCAGATCTCGGGACCGCTGAATTTCGTCGGCAGCGACAGCTACGTCTGGATGGGCGTGCCGATGGTGCGCAACGGCGTGGTGGAAGGCGCCATCGTCGTGCAGAGCTACGAACCCGGCATCGTCTACACTGCCGACGACCAGGCGCTACTCGAGTTCGTCGGCAGCCACATCCTGACCGCGCTGGAACGCAAGAATCGCCATGAGGACCTGGAGCGCAGCGTGCAGCAGCGCACGCTGGAGCTGGCCGACGCCAACAAGGTGCTGCAACTGGAAATCGTCGAGCGGCAGCGCGCCGAACGCCTGCAGGCTGCGCTATTTCACATCGCGCAGCTGGCTACCGCCGAGATCAGCGAAACCGAGTTCTACCCACGCGTGCAGGCCGAGGTCGGGAAACTGATCAACGCGAGGAATTTCTTCATTGCCTTGTTGTCCGAGGACGGCCAGTCCCTGGCCTATCCCTACGCGGTCGACGAAACCGGCGAGACCTACGAGGCGCGACCGATCGGACGGGGCCTGAGCGAATACGTGCTCGGCCACGGCCAGGCCATTTTCCGAACCCAGGACATGTTCCAGCTCGCCGAGCGCGGCGAGATCGACCTCGACACCGTGGGCGCGCTGGCCCAGTGGTGGCTTGGCGTGCCCTTGCTGGTCGGCGACGAGGTCATCGGCCTGATCGCCGTGCAAACCTATGACGCCGATATCAGCTACGGGCCTGCCGACCAGAGTCTGCTTGGCTTCGTGGCGTCGCAAATCGCCAACACCCTGCATCGCCGTCGCGCCGCCGAGAGCCTGAAACAGGCCTATGCGCAGCTCGAGCAACGGGTGCAGGAACGAACCCAGGAATTGCGCGAAGAGATCGCCGAGCGGCAACGCATCCAGGAACAGCTCAAGCACCAGGTCATGCACGATGCGCTGACCGGGTTGCCAAATCGTGGCTACCTGCTCGACCGGTTGACGCGGGTGCTTAGCCGGCTCAAGCGCGAGCCGGACCGGCGTTGCGCGCTGCTGTACCTGGATATCGACCGCTTCAAGATCATCAACGACAGCCTTGGACACCTGGCCGGCGATGAAGTGCTCAAGGAGGTTTCGCGCCGCCTGCTTACTTGCGTGCGCGAGCCCGATGTCGTGTCCCGGCTGTCCGGCGACGAGTTCGCCATCCTGCTCGAAGACGTGGAAATCCCCTCCACTGCGGTGAAGGTCGCGCAACGAATCATTGCCGCGCTCGGCGCGCCCCTGCATGTTGCCGGCAAGGAACTGCAACCCTCGGCAAGCATCGGTATCGCCATCGGCGACCGGCGTTACAGCCAGGCCGACGAAGTGCTCAAGGACGCCGACACCGCCCTTTATCGCGCGAAGGAGCTGGGCCGCAACCGGTTCGAGCTGTTCGACGAAAGCCTGCAGAAGAACGCCGTGAACGTGTTGACCATGGAGGGCGAATTGCGGCTGGCCTTGCAGCACGATCAATTCGAACCGCATTTCCAGCCGATCGTTCGCCTGGATACCCGCGAAACCGTCGGTTACGAGGCGCTGATCCGCTGGAACCATCCCACGCGCGGCGTGATCGGCCCGGCCGATTTCCTGGCCATTGCCGAAAACAACGGCAGCATCGAGGCAATCGATTGGCGGATGTTCGAGCTCAGCTGCAGTTTGGCGGCGAAGCTCGGGCACAGCCGCACGTTCCTGACCATCAACGTCTCGCCACTGCATTTCAAGCGCCTGGATTTCGACACCCGACTGCTCGACCTGCTGCGCCGCACCGGGTTGTCCACGGCGCGCTTGCTCACTGAGGTCACTGAAGGCTCGCTACTCGACAATCCGGAGCGCGTCTGCGCCACGCTGGACCGCTTGCGCACAGCGGGCGTCGGGGCAGCGCTCGACGATTTCGGCACCGGTTACTCCTCGCTCAACTATCTGCACAAATTCCCGCTGCGGATGTTGAAGATCGACCGCGCTTTCGTTTCCGAACTGGGCAAAGGCGAGCAGAACACCAGCTCGACCGTGGTGGTGGCCATGCTGGCGCTGGCCCGCGCGCTGGGCATGCAGGTCATCGCCGAAGGTATCGAAACCCAGGCGGAGCTCGACGTGCTGCTGGCCATGGGCTGCGAGTTTGGGCAAGGCTATCTGCTCGGCCGGCCGGCGCCGATAGAGCACTGGGTCGCGGAGCAAAAAGGCGGCTGATCGAGTACCGAAGCATTCCGGGCGCAAGGGAGTCCAAGCTTGTGTCTCACCGGGTGAGATAGCCCGCGCCTAAAACAAGGGCCCCCACAGACGGCCTTTCCCCATGGATGCGCTTTCCACCCTGCCCTTGCTCGACGACGACATCGCGGCGCCGGTCGTCAGTGGCAACAGCCAACACCTCAGCCATCGCCTGCAGGCGAAATATGCCGATCGCATTACCGGCTCGGTGCTGGTTCCCGGGCGCGCCGGCGTCTACGCGCCCCTGCCCCGCGATTTGCCCGCCACGCTGGCCGCGGCGTTGCGCACACGCGGCATCGACCAGCTCTACAGCCATCAGTCGGAAGCCTGGCACGCGGTGCGCGAAGGCAAGCATGTCGTGATCGTTACGCCCACGGCCTCGGGCAAGAGCCTGTGCTACACCCTGCCGGTCGTCGCCGGCGCCATGGCCAGACAGGCCAAGGCCCTGTACCTGTTCCCGACCAAGGCGCTGGCGCAGGACCAGGTGGCCGAGCTGCTCGAGCTCAATCGTGCTGGCAATCTGGGCGTGAAGGCCTATACCTTCGACGGCGATACGCCGGGCGATGCCCGGCAGGCGATCCGGCTGCACGGCGATATCGTAGTCAGTAATCCCGACATGCTGCACCAGGCGATCCTGCCGCATCACACCAAGTGGGCGCAGTTTTTCGAGAACCTGCAGTACGTGGTGATCGACGAGATCCACATGTATCGCGGTGTGTTCGGTTCGCACGTGGCCGATGTGCTGCGCCGGCTCAAACGGGTGTGCGCATTCTATGGCGCCACGCCGCAGTTCATCCTGTGCTCGGCGACCATCGGCAATCCGCAGGCGCATGCCGAAGCCCTGGTCGAGCACGAAGTCACCGCCATTACCGAGAGCGGCGCACCGACCGGCGACAAGCATGTACTGCTGTGGAATCCTCCGGTGGTCAATCCCGATCTCGGCCTGCGCGCCTCGGCCCGTTCGCAGAGCAATCGCATCGCCCGCCTGGCAATACGTGCCGGGCTCAAGACCCTGGTCTTCGCGCAGTCGCGGACCATGGTCGAGGTGTTGACCAAGTACCTCAAGGACGTCTTCGACCACGACCCGCGCAAGCCGGTGCGCATCCGCGCCTACCGCGGCGGCTATCTGCCGACCGAGCGCCGCGATGTCGAGAAGGCGATGCGCGGCGGTCGCATCGACGGCATCGTCAGCACCTCGGCGCTGGAACTGGGCGTCGACATCGGCAGCCTGGACGTGGTGATCCTCAACGGTTACCCAGGTTCCGTGGCGGCGACCTGGCAGCGCTTCGGCCGCGCCGGCCGCCGGCAGAAGACTTCCCTCGGCGTGTTGGTGGCCAGCAGCCAGCCGCTCGACCAGTACCTGATCCGGCATCCCGAGTTTTTTTCCAATGCCAGTCCGGAGCACGCTCGCATCCATCCCGACCAGCCGCTGATCCTGCTCGACCATATCCGCTGCGCGGCGTTCGAATTGCCATTCATGCGCGGCGAACGCTTCGGCCCGATCGATGCCGAGCCCTATCTCGAATTGCTTGGCGAAAGCGATGTCCTGCATCGAGAAAACGGCCGCTGGGAATGGATCGCCGACAGCTATCCGGCCAATGCGGTGTCGCTGCGCTCGGTGGCGGACGGCAATTTCGTCGTCGTCGATCGCAGCGACGGCCGCCAGAGCATCATCGCCGAAGTGGACTATTCGGCGGCGGCGTTGACGCTGTACGAAGGCGCTATCCACATGATCCAGTCGACGCCCTACCAGGTGGAAAAACTGGACTGGGAAGGACGCAAGGCGTTCGTCACCCGCACCCATGTCGACTACTACACCGATGCCATCGACTACACCAAGCTCAAGGTACTGGAACGCTTCGACGGCGCGATCGCTGGCGCCGGTAGCGCCCAGCATGGCGAGGTGCATGTGGTCCGGCGCGTTTCCGGCTACAAGAAGATCCGTTACTACACGCATGAAAACATCGGCTACGGCCCGGTCAACCTCCCCGACCAGGAACTGCACACGACGGCAGCCTGGTGGCAATTACCGCAATCGGCGCTGGACCAGGCGTTCTCGTCGCGACAGGCGGCGCTGGATGGCTTCCTGGGCGCGGCGTATGCGCTGCACGTCGTTGCCACCGTGGCGGTGATGGCCGAAGCCCGCGACCTGCAGAAGGCGGTCGGCAGCGGCGACGGCGCCTGGTTTGCCGTGGCCGATTCCCGCGGCCGCGGCCAACTGCGCGTGGACGATGGCAGCGTGTCAGGACCCGAGGTCGCCGCGGCGTTCACACCGACGGTTTTCCTCTACGACAATTTTCCCGGCGGGGTCGGCTT
>Ga0209211_10002823_pt1 | contig 29259 bp, 25 predicted proteins | sample RifGroA2_FD_183992 | JGI IMG/M metagenome (GOLD analysis project Ga0209211, IMG submission 183992) | Groundwater microbial communities from Rifle, Colorado, USA - Groundwater A2 (SPAdes) (version 2) | ecosystem: Environmental > Aquatic > Deep subsurface > Groundwater | place: Rifle, Colorado...
TCGGTGAAAAAGAGGATGTCCTCTTTGGGAGACATGAAGAGGTCGGAGCTGTCAAAGCTCTGCGCAACATCCTTCAAGTCTGTCAGGCGCGTCTTCTTTCCAGTGCCGACATCCATTTTCCAAAAAGTATCTTTGGTAATGAGCGGCTTGTCAAAGTAATCGTTGGGGAGGGTGGCGCTGTCCGGCAGTCCGCCCGGGAGAGCATAGTAGATGGTGCGGCTATCCTTGGACCAAGCCGCTTTGGAGACAAAGGTGGGGAGAGAGAGGCTCTGGAACTCACCGCCGTTTCCATTCATCATATTGAGGAGGATATTTTGTCCGCCCTTCTCATTGCTCACGCCGACCAGCACTTTTTCACCATTGGGTGACCAGAGGTAGTCGGCTCCGAATTTTTCCGAAAGGAGCACCCGGCGGCTTTCCCCCGAGAGGCCGATAGTTTCGAAGGAAGTTTTCTCAAGCGCGCTGGGCCGGTTCCAGAAGGAGACAGCCGTGCTCTGGGGCACAGGCGAGATGAATGAGTCCTGGGACAGCGAGGCGAGTTTTTTCCAGGCCGACCCGTCCGGATTGGCGATATTTAGGGTGCGCTCATTATTTGTGGCGGTGTACTGATAGAAAATCTTGTCGCCGAGATTATTCCAAGCCAGCCGCGCCATTTCCGGCTTGAGTGGGACAAGCGTCTTGGTGGTTAGATCGGCATAGTGCCAGAGGTTTTGCCCATTGCTTTGCTTGAGGAGAAGCAGGGTGCGGTCTTTCTTGGGCGACCAGATGACGCGCACCGGCTGGCCCGGGAGGTCGCTCAAGAGAACAGACTTGTCTTTGCCTTCCATGGAGGCCTTTTTCAAAGTTTTCTCATCCAGCGAATAATAATAGAGGGTGCCATCATCGGAAACCGCCGCTCCCAAAAGAGCTTCATTGATGGGGTTTTGAATGCTTCCAACCATACCAGGCGTAGCAGCGGCTTTCATTTCTTGGACAGCATTTTTTTCCTTCGGGTCGGCGACCGGATCATTGACGTTATTTTTGAATGCAAAATTATAGGCCGCCAAGAAAATGAGCACCAAAATAAGTAAGCCGATAGAAAAATAGAAAATCTTTTTCATTCTTTTTGTTATAATATTTTCTTTACTGGACGTGAAACGAAGAGAGGTTGGTCATGGTCGAGTAGGATTGGCAGGGAGTGACGCCTTTTATTATATACGGGGCGCAGTCTTTGCTCTCATAGAGGACAACGAGACCCGCCGCCTTGAAAGCATCAAAGTACTTTCTAATGGTAGCAGGGTCAGTTGACCCGCCGCTATTGTTGAGATCGGCGCAGGTGCCTTTTTGGTGGCAGGTACTGTTGTGCATGACCGTCGGAGGCCACGACTCAGTTATTCGCCAGCCGGTTACCCCAGTTACATTTTTTATTTTTTGGAGGAGAGATGGATCCAAAAAACATTTATTTAGTCTGCACGTTGCACGTTTTGAAATCTACACCAGTTACCTCTACGCACCCTGTACAGGCTTGGCATTTGATATTTCCAGCCGGGCAACAGGCGGCTATTGGCTGGGCTGGACTCGGGCAGGCTACCGGAGGCACTGTTGGTACGGGCTTTGGTTCTGTCGGCACAGCAGCCCCCGGAACAGCCGTAAGACCGTTCAAAGTGACATTCACCAGATCCGGGTTGATGGTATTGAGGAGGAGCCAGGCCACGAGAGCGATGACGAGCCCGATGATGGAATCGAAAATGACGCCTTTGGCCGTGCTCATGGCCGCCGTATTGCCAGCGCTGGTGAGATACATAAAGCCGCCGACGGAAAGCATAAACAAGGCGCAGAGGACAATCACCACCATGGCTGTTCTATAAACAGCGGTAACGTAAGCTGGCAGATTACTGCCATCCGTACTGGCGAGCCCGGGGATTTTTTCAAGAAGTGTGTATTGTAGCCCCTGTGTTTGTGCCTCTACTACAGAAACAAACAGGAATGTACTTACGGAAAAAATAAGGAGAAAAAATACTATAAGAAAAATTTTATTTTTGACCATATTGAAAAAATGATGTGTCATTATTATACCACAAATTTTTTGAGTCATTGAAACAAAACTCCTCTGTTGGGTGGCGTATAGAATGCCCGCATACTTGTTCGGCCTCAAACGGTTAACGGTATCGCGGGGATGGCGTAAACATTTTACACGTCGACTGATTGAAATCGGCATGCCAATGCAAAGAATCCTCGTCCCAAAATACAGCCCTTTTTATCAAATAAACAGGCCTTGGGACACCATTTTTGGGCAAGTAACATAAGGGTGTCCTCCCGCTTGTGATATAGCTATCTATAGCCTCACCATGAGCTATGTCGATAGCGTAGTCGTTTTGATTGTGGTGTGTTGTGGCACATCGTCCAGTCGACTTATCGTGGAGCCAGCATTCTGTTCCCCCGTTGATCTGTATCGGACAATTATTGCAGGCGGCACTGAGATTTTTAAGAGCCTGTATGGCTGCCGAACCGGCTAAGCTTATACAATCTGTTTGCCCTTTTGTCGTGCACCCGGGGTTACTGATGAATGAGAAATTCCCGCTTGATTGAAGATCGGCTCGCTCGCTTGCGTCGCTCGGCCAAGACTGCCCGTAGGCTATTTCAGGCGGTGGAACAGCAGCCCCCGTAGGAGCCGTGGCTGGGAGGCCATTCAATTTGACATTTATAGAGCCAAGGTTGATGGTACCGAAGAAGAACCAGGTTGCAATGGTGACGGTCAGCCCAAAAAACCCCAAAATGAATAAATATTTTTTGTTTTTACTCATATAAAAAAGAAGAGTATCACTTATTGTATCATAAAAACTCGAGATGGCTCGAGTTTCTAATTTCCTCCATAGAGTGCTCCTGTTTTGTAGTTTTTCCTAAAAATCCCAGCTGCCGTTCATGCTGCTTGACTGGGTATAGTTGACGACGGTCGTTTCGAAGAAGTTGCCCTTGTCGCTATTGGGGTCCTGGAGGCGGTCGAGATGCTTGTAGGGGTTGGTGACGGCATCCGGGTAGAGCGGGCCGATATTGAGCATCGCGAGGCGGTTATTGGCCAGCCAGCGGGTGTAATCCTCGGTCGTCTTGCCACTCAAGCCGGGAATGCGGTCGCCCAAAATATGTTTCCCCCACTCGATTTCTTGTTCGACGGCTGTTTGCATCATGTCGAGAATCAATTTTTCATCGTAGAGAGCGGGGAATTCCCTCCTGATTTCGCGGATGAGGTTGGCGAAGATAGTGATGTGCGTGAGTTCATCACGGCGGATATAGGCGATCATCCGGCCGGTGGCAAGCATCTTCATCCTATCAACCAAGGTATCGAAGAAAGCGAAGCCATTGTAGAAATAGACCGCTTCGAGAAGGAAGTTGGCCACGATGCCGCGGAAGAATTTTTCATCCGTAGGCTCTGCGATGAAGTCCTCGTATATTTGGCCGATGTATTTGTTGCGTTCGAGCAGCACCGTATCGGTGCGCCAGAAATAGTAGATCTCATCCCGTTCTTTGCTTTCGACAACGGATTCGAGGATGGTGGCGTACGATTGCGAATGGATGGCTTCCTGGTAGGCCTGGATGGAGAGGATCAGATTCACCTCCGGGGACGTGATATAGTCGGAAAAATGCGGCAGATTGACGGTCTGGATGGAGTCGAGAAAGATGAGAAAAGATAGGATGCCTTTATAAGCCTTCTGCTCTTCCGCCGAGAGCTCGGAGCGGAACATCCGCGCGTCGTCTTTGAGACCGGAAACTTTTTCCGGAACCCAGAAGTTTCCTACCATGACCTGATAGAGGGACTTGGCCCAGGGGTACTTCGTCGCGTTCAGGTTGAAAAGCCCGGTCGTGGCGCCCTTGATGATGGTTCGCATGGACACATCATCATTTCCCTTCGGGTTGAACATGAGATTCCTTTGCATTTCTTCAGTCATAATGTTTGGACTTACGACTGACCACTGACGACTTACGACCGTGCGAAGCGCATACTGGCCATAATATCGTTGTTAGTTGTCTGTCATGAGTTGTTAGTTTCTCTTTTAGCCGCTGCAGCTGACGCAGTCTTCTTTTACTTCGCCGGAAAGGCTGCGCACATAATAGACGGTCTTGATCCCCTGTTTCCAGCTCTTCATATAGTAGCCGTAAAGCTGCTCCGGGCTGACGTGCGACGGGTCGATCATCCATTCGAAAGAAATAGACTGATCTATCCATGGATAAATGATCGCCATCATATCGATGACGTCATTCATATTCATAGTGATATATTCCTTGTAATACCAGAAGTTCTCTTTGGAAAGCTTGGGTGCCACGCGGATGGTGGGCGCCGAGAGATTGGTCTCGATGAAAAACTTTTTGTAGATAGGGAGGAGGGCCGCGGTGGTGCCGACGACGCCGGCGGTGGAGGTATTGGGGGCGGGAGCCGTGTGATAGGCGAACCGCACGCCATGCGTTTGCATATCGGCAAAAAGCTTTTTCCACTCCCCGGCAAAAGGAGTGTTGGATGTGAACCATGCTTCATCCCGTCCGAGTAGGCTGCCTTTGGAATACTCGCTCCCCGGGTACAACTCGTATGTCCCCCGCTCCTTCGCAAGATCTATGGAGGCGCGGTAGGTATGGTAGGCGTAGCGCTCGAAGAGGTGATTGACCTCCAAGCGGGCCTCCTCGCTGTCATAGGCGAGTTTCCGCGTGGCCAGATATTCGGCCAGCCCCAGGTAGCCGACACCGACGCTCCGGTAGCGCAGAGCCGTCCGCCTGGCTTCCTGGATGGGATAGTAATTGAGCGTGACGACGTTATCGAGAACCCGCATGACGGCAGGAAAAACATCCGCTATCACCTCCTTGGTACAGACGGTCGCGATATTGATGGAAGCCAGGTTGCAGACCACGAGGTCTCCCGGTTCATAGCGGATAACGATTTTTCCATCCTCGATTTTTTCCTCGATGAATTTGGTGGCTGAAGTGTTCTGGCAGATCTCCGTGCACAGCTGGGTGGAATAGATATTGCCCGCATGCTTGTTCGGATTCAGGCGGTTGACCGTATCGCGGAAAAAAACATACGGCATGCCGGTTTCCACGGTGGATTTCAAGAATTTTTTGAAGATCTCTTTCGCTTTGACCACTTTTTTCATGGTGAGACGCTCATCTTTCTCCAGCGTCTGGTAAAGCTCCTCGAAAGGCTCGTTGAAAGTATCCTGGAGGCGCCGGCCATAGAATTTTTCGATCTCATGCGGATCAAAGAGCGTGATGTCGGCGCCTTCCTCGAGCCGCCTCATGAACAGATCGGGGATAGCGACCGCCGGAAAGATATCGAACGCCTTGGAACGGATATCGCCGGTTTCTGTTTGGAGATCGAGGAAATCATAGATATCGAGGTGCCAGATGTCGAGCGTCACGGAGATAGCACCGAGGCGCGAGCCGAGCTGATTGACGGCGACAGCAGTGTCGTTGATCACCTTCACCCAGGGATTTACCCCGCCAGACATCCCGGCGACGTTTCTGATGGCGCTCCCGCGGGAGCGGATGTTACCGAGGTAAACGCCCACCCCTCCGCCGAATTTGGAAATTTGCGCCATATTCTCGACGGCGTGGTAGATGTCGCGGAGGTCATCGTTGACATTGATTTTGAAACAACTGGAAAGCTGATGGAAATTGGTGCGGGCATTGAGCAAGGTCGGCGTCGGCAAGGAAATGCGTTGCTCTGAACAGTGCTTATAAATTTTCAACGCGAAAGCCAGACGGTCTTCCGGCTTTTCCGGAATAGCGAGGAACAAGGCCACCGACATATACATTTCCTGCGGCAGCTCCCTGATGATTTTGTTCGGATTGAGGAGGTAGCGTTTTGCGAAGGAGACGATCGTCGTGTATTCATAGCTTTGGTCTGTGTCCAAAGAGAGATGTTTGCCTGCCTCAAGGATATCTTTAGCGGAATAATATTTGTAAAAATCTTTGTAGTACAGTCCGCGTTCTATATAATCGTCGAAGAGCGCCTTATAAGCCTCTGGGGAATAGACATCTTTCTGTTCCAAGCGGCGGTTCTTGGTGGCTTGTTTGTAGAGATCGCCCAAGAGGATCCGGGCCGCCACGTTCTGCCAGAAGATGTTCTCTACCGTGACGAGGTCGATACAGGTCTTGATCAAGAGCTTATTGATATCCGACGTCTTGATCTCATCGACGATGTTCTTTTTGAACGCTTCGATCAAGTCGGCGAAGCGGCACTCTTTTTCATAGCCTTTACTAGCTCGGCCGAAGACGGCCTGGATCTTCTTGACATCGAAAAGCTCCTGGGTTCCATCGGCTTTAACAACTTTCATCGAGTGCTGTTCGAATTGTTCGATGAGTTTTTCTTTCCGTTCCTCGCGCTTCTCGCTCTGCTTTTCCCGGTAGAGGATATAGGCCTTGGCGATCTCGTAGCGGCTCTCCCGCATCAGGTGCTTCTCGACAAAGTTCTGGATTTTTTCCACGGAAGGGCTATGCCCCTCGGCTCCTTCGCCGCAGGACTCTATGAGGTCGTGAATGATATCATCAGTCATCTCGCCTATGAAGCTCTTGTCCGTCTCGCCTGTGGCATCGCAAGCGAGCTCAATCGCTCTTTCGATGCGGAAGCGGTCAAAGGGGACGATTTCTCCATCGCGGCGTTTTACTTGGGTCAGCGTCATATTTTTGTGAGCCACTCCCGTCGACAGCGGCCAGGAAAACTCCCGAAGGAGAGGTGTTCGGCGTCGTTGTCGGAGGGCTGGGGTTTGTTTTTGTTTTGATTACTTTTTTGAGAGTCTTTCTTCCGCCGCTGTCCAATTTATGGAGCGGGAAAACGTTTCGAGATAGCCTGCCTTTTTGATGCCGTAATCGAGCATATAAGCATGCTCGAAAACATCCATGACGAGGATGGGCGTTGTTCCGACCAAGTGGCCGAGATCGTGCTCATTGACCCAGACGTTCATAAGTTCATCCTTTTCCGTATCATGAGCCAGAACGACCCAGCCGATGCCGCGCATGGCGCCTAAGCCCAAGAAATTCTTTTCCCAATTCTCAAAACTGTTGTAAGTTTTTTCAATTTTTTCTTTGAGCATGCCATCTTTGAGAGGGCTGGATTCTTTGGTCATATTGCCGAAATAGAGCTCGTGCATGCGCATCCCGTTCCACTCCCAGCCAAAGCGGCGCTGGAGCTCAGAGTATTCCGGCGTGCCGATTTCCTTGGAGCCAAGAAGTTCGATGAGCTTATTGGTGTTGGTGACATAGCCTTCATAGAGCGTGAAATGGTTGGTAAGAAGCACATCGCTCAGTCCAGTGAGGCCAAGGAGGTGTTTGAAATCTTTTGGAGAATACGTTTGCATAAGTTTTCGTTTTAGGAATTTACACTAGTTTAATGAGGACGAATGCGTACGAATTTTATTTATTAGTGCCATTCGTGGCAATATTTGTGTTTATTTGTGTTTTAAATTTTTCCGACGAGATCGATGCCAGGCTTTAGGGTTTTGGCTCCCGGTTTCCAATTGGCCGGGCAGACCTCCCCGCCGTGTTCGCGAACGAAAACCGCCGCTTCGAGCTTGCGCAAGAGTTCAGCGGCACTGCGCCCGATATTGTTGGCGTGGATCTCATAGGCCTGCAAGGTGCCATCCGGGTCGACGAGGAAACTGCCGCGGCGCGCGAGGCCTCTGTCCTCCCCTTCCTCTATGTAGACGCCGAAATTTCTGGCCAGGTCGCCCGTCGGGTCGGCCACCATCGGGTAGGTGATTTTTTTGATAGCCGGAGAATGGTCGCGCCAGGCTTTGTGCGTGAATTTCGTATCGGTGCTGACAGAGAGCACCTCGGCATTCAGTTTCTGGAACTCCGCATAGTGAGCGGCCATCTCTTCCAATTCGGTCGGACAGATGAAGGTGAAGTCTGCCGGATAGAAGAAAAAGACGACCCACTTGCCTTTGAAGTCGGAAAAGTGCGCTGTGCGGAACTTTTCTTCATGGTAGATATCGAATGTAAAATCCGGGATACCTTGCCCGATAGCTACTCTCTCAGAAGTTCCGCAACCGCCTCCGCAGCATGTATCTTGATACATATTTTTGTTTGGTAAGAATTACAAATGCGGTGTACCGCTTACCTATAATAGGGACAAGGCCCTAGTCTGTCAACTACCCGCTTGTCAAGCGGAAAAAACCCCCTTATTTTCGGACATATTTGATAAATACAACAACATCTAGTGGTAAAAATTATGTTTGTGGTACAAGACATAGAATGGCGAAATGACAGAAAACCCCTCTCCAGAGAGGGGCTGAAAAAATATCAGGAGAGAAAAAGCACGAGAGAATTTCTCAGGAAAGAGAGACGGGATTTTCAATTTTTCCGAGAGTAAACCGTGTAATATTTTGGAGCGTCGTATCGAGGATGCGGCGGAGCGCTTCTTCGCTATAGAATCCGATATGGGGGGTGAAGACGACATTATCGCGGCTGAGGAGATTGTGGTTCTGTTTGATCTGCCGGGCTTGGGTCGGGCCGCAATTTTCGTGCAGGCATTGATTTTCTTCTTTGATATGTTCCTCTCCTTCGAGGACATCGAGGCCGGCGCCGGATAAGGAATGGTCATCGAGCGCTTCGATCAAGGCCTCGGTGTCGACGATGCCGCCGCGGGACGTATTGATGAGGAGGCCTCCTTTTTTTATTTTCTTTATATTTTTCCGGTTGATGAGGTGATGGGTGTGCTCGTTGTAGGGGACGTGGAGCGTCACGATATCCGCTTGCGCGAGCACCTCGTCGAGCGGCGCATACCTATAGTGGAGTATTTCAGAAAGGAAGATATCGTGATAGACATCGGAGGCGATGACGTGCATGCCGAATCCCTTGGCGATGCGGATGACGTGGAGTCCGATATGCCCGGTGCCGATAACGCCGAGCGTTTTGTCTTTGAGATCGAAGCCCATGAGGCCGTCGATGGAAAAATCTTCTTTCATCCCCCTGGCGTAGGATTTGTGGACATTGCGGGAGAGGGCGAGAATAAGGGCAAAAGTATGCTCAGCCACGGTATTTTCTCCGTAATGCGGAACATTGGAAACCGCTATATTTTTTTCTCGGCAGACAGCGATATCGATGTGGTCGAAGCCGGTGGAACGGGTGGCGATGAGGCGGACGTTTTTCAACTGTTCGATGACGGAGTGGTTGACTGCCGAATAGATGAACACGGAAATGATCTCATAACTTCCGGCATGCGGCGCGTTTTTTTCTGTCAGCGGTTCGGCGGAGAAAAAAAGTTCGTGTTCCGTAAGCATTCGCGAGAGGTAGTCCTGGTCAGACGGGCTGGTTTCAAAAAAGGCGATTTTCATAATGAGGTGAGGGTTGCTTATATGAGTGATTTCGTCTATCATCGAACGAAGTGGCCGATGCTATCAAAGAAACGGATTATTCTCTATTATACCCCAAAACTTATCTTTTTCGCCAATACGCGATTTTGCAGGTGAGATGAAAGAAGTATGAAGAAAATTAATGAGAAATTGGTGCTCGAAATTCCGCGGCGGCTGGTGGACAAGCGGCTGGATGTGGCGGTCTTTGATTTGCTGCAAAAAAAAATTTCTGAGAATAATCTTTCTCGGGGTGGCGTGGCACGTTTGATCAGAGCCGGGAGGATTCGCCTCAGTGGCAAAGAAGTAAAGGCCGACCACAAGGTGGATCTTCACGATCAAATAGAAATTTTTGCGGAAGATCTTACGGCTGTCTCTCCCGAGTTGCAGCCGGATCCGGATATGGACATTCCTATTTTGCACGAGGATGAGGTCTTGGTGGCCGTCAATAAACCAAGTAACGTGCAGGTGCACCCGGCCGGCCATACGGACAGGCAAACCGTCGCGCACTGGGTTGTCGCCCAGTATCCGGAAATCCGCGGCGTGGGCGAAAATGTTTTGCGTCCGGGGATAGTGCATCGTCTGGACAGGCAAACCTCCGGAGTGTTGCTGATCGCCAAAACGCAGCCGGCGTTTATGGACCTCCGGAGTGTTGCTGATCGCCAAAACGCAGCCGGCGTTTATGGGGCTGAAAGAGCTTTTTCAAAGCCGAGCCATAGAAAAAACATACATCGCTTTGGTGTATGGCCATATGCCGGAACTGGTCGGGAAAATCGACAAACCTTTGATGCAGCGCTCTGGAGAATTGAAGCGCTTTGTGGTCGAAACACAACATATTCCAGAGGCGGCCCGGGAAGCTCTCACTTTGTATCGCGTTATCGCCCGCTACCCGGACTTCGATCTTTTGGAAGTAACGCCCAAAACCGGACGGACACATCAGATCCGCGTGCATTTGGCCTCTCTCGGCTGTCCGGTGGTGGGCGATAAGCTCTATGCATGGAAGCCGATGCGGCGGGGCGAAAAGCTTTTTTCAGCGCGGCAGATGCTGCACGCCTATCGCCTCCGTTTCGAGCTTTTTTCCAAACCGTACGCCTTTGAGGCTCCCCTGCCGGAAGATTTTCGATCTATCTTACGGAAGGTTGACGAAACGCGGGAGGCAAGCTATGATGATGAGGCCTTGAAAAGCCTTTTATCCAGCACCTTCTAGAATACCATGTGGTTTTGTCGCAGGGATAAATGGGATACTGATTCTTTCCGCTGGACCTAAATACCTTGTGGTGAAGGTGCTGGATTTATCGGTATAACGAGGTTTTTTCTTTTTATCTACGGGTTATTCTTAGCGAAGAAGATACCTTATTAATCTAAACGTATGCATCAGAAACTTATTTCCTTCAATTTGAAGCAGAGAAAAGCTCTCGCTATCCCCGAGCTGCGAGCCGGCGATGTGGTCAATATCTCTCGGAAGATCAAAGAGGGCGGGAAAGAACGCCTCCAGGCTTTCCAAGGAACGATCATCGCTATCAATGGCGGACAGAGCTCTTCCAAAACCATCACGGTGCGCAAGATCTCTTTCGGGGTCGGCGTAGAGCTGGTGCTCCCCGTTTCTTCACCGCAGATCGAGAAAATCGAATTTGTAAAACGCACGCGCGCCCGCCGCGCCAAGCTGTACTATGTGCGCGACAAGTCTGTCAAAGTCCTGAGCAAGAAGCTCAAAGAAGTGGCCGTCAAGAGTGGTCTGGTTCCAGATGTATCGGAAATATCTTCCGTAGCAGAGGAACCAGTAGAAGTGGGAACAGTTGAAAAAACAGAGGCTTAAGACATTTGTTTTCCTAGTGTGCCTCAGCCCTAGTCATGTAATTGGTATACCCATCAAGTTTGAGGTATAATGTCTGCATGGCAAACAGAGGGGTAAAACCTAAGAGTAAAGTAAAGCTAAAGTGGTCAGCAAGTTTTGCTTATGCTATCGGGTTACTCGTGACTGATGGGAGCCTGTCTAATGATGGGAGACACATCCTTCTTGTTTCAAAGGACGTCGAGCAACTTAATAATTTTTTGCAGGCTTTAGGGAACATAAAAAACAAACTGAGTAGATCAAAATCTGGATATACAGGGCAATATATTCCCCGCGTCCAATTTTCTGACGCTCTCTTTCATCGGTTTTTGGTGAGCATAGGCGTTACCCCTAATAAGACAAAGACGATAGGAAAGATTTCGATGCCCGATGAATACTTTTTTGATTTTCTCAGAGGACACCATGATGGGGATGGTTATTTTTATTCTTATTTTGACCCGCGGTGGAAATCAAGTTTTATGTACTATCTCGTGTTTGTTTCCTCAAGCAGAGCACATATTGATTGGATACGAAATCGTCTCAAGGTGTTTTTGGGGGTATGGGGGCATCTTACCAAAGATCACAGGACTGCTGTTCATCAGCTCAAATATGCAAAACAAGAAGGATTCAAAATTTTAAAAAGAATGTATGGCGATAAAAAAAGCATATGTTTGTCACGCAAAAGATTGAAAATTATTGAAGCATTAGGTAGTATAGGGAAACAGCTATAATATGCGCGGGTGCTGTAACTGGTAGCCAGGCTAGCTTGAGGTGCTAGTGCCGCAAGGCGTGGAGGTTCAAGTCCTCTCCCGCGCACTTTATGAAGTAAAGTAGATTTTACTCGGCGTGAAGGGGTACCGAGAGATGGGGAGACGAGCCTGGGGCGGTTAGCTCAGTTGGTAGAGCGGTGCGTTTACATCGCAATGGTCGCAGGTTCGAGTCCTGCACCGCCCACAACTTTACATTGTTGCTTGATTGCTGCATTGTTAAAGGGTTGGATTAACAATAGATGCCGAGGTAGCTCAGTGGTAGAGCAGAGGACTGAAAATCCTTGTGTCGGCAGTTCAATCCTGCCCCTCGGCACAGAAGACAGTCAGCAGCCAACAATTAACAATCAACTGATGGCTTGCTTTCTTGGTGATTGCAAATTGTCAGTTATAGGTTATTTGTTGTATGTTAGAAGTTGGGGGTCCGTAGCTCAGCGGTAGAGCGGGCGACTCATAATCGCTTGGTCGTTGGTCCGACTCCAACCGGACCCACATAAGCAGTTGAAAATGTAAATATAAAAAATAAAAATGATTCTGATAGAGCTAGAGAATTTTAGAATTAATCAATTTTGAATTTTCATTTGTCATTTTGCATTTTGATTTTTCAATTTTGATAGAGCATGCGGGTGTCGTATAATGGTTCATTACACGTGCTTGCCAAGCACGAGACGGCGGTTCGATTCCGCTCACCCGCTCAAAGGTCTTATGAATCAGAAGGAATTTACCATTCATCCGAAGAAGTTTGAGGTCAAAAGTATTTCATACTCTGACTCAACTCTTATTTCTTCTGTCAAACCAATTGAAGAAGGAGGGATAACGGCGGAGAAAGCAGAAGATTTAGAAACTCTGGTGGAGGCACCGCTACTGGAATCTTGCAAAATACTACATGAGAAAGGGATAAAAACCGTATTTTCTTCAGCAAATAAAAAAGACATAGCCAATGGATATGCTTATATTACACTTGATCTCGAAGCGCTTTCAGAGAAAAACCGAGAAATAGCTCTACGCATTGGGAAGCTGGGTACAATCCACGGGGCTACAATGAGGGATGGTATTTATATCGAAATACCCATAAGAGAGAGTTCCACAGTTGGTGAGGTGAAACAAGAGGCAGTAAGGATTGCTCAAGGTTTTGAACAACAGTAAGTTCTAATAGCCACAGGCTTTCCCCCACGGCTTGCCCGCCTAGACTTGGCGAGGCTGGCCGCGGATATGAAACGAGCTTAATCTCGTTTCAGGGTACATGGCTCGCTCTGGGATAAATACCTGTTGTTTCGACAATTTGAAGACCCATGTCGCGGTAGCGAGCGGTATGGGCATACGAAGCTATCTTTTCACGTGGAGCGAAGGGGTGCGGGGGAAACTCACAGGGCTTTTGGGCGCATAAACCCAAGAAAAGCCGCTCTTAAGCAGAAATATGCCAATAATATTGGTATAATTTGCCTTAAATAAGCCAAATAGTGGTACTTTGGCCTTGACCTCGTTACATATTTGGCAAAGATGTACTTCTCTTGAGGTTAAAAGCCGATAGGCGACTTCGTCTTATGGCTCTAAAAAGCCATAATACTTACCTTGAATATGTAACTGGGGTTGACTTGTTTCTGTTTTTGTGCTAGGATGTTCAGTTGGCCAAAAAGCCAGCCCGCCAGTAGGCGAGGCTCGACCCAAAGCCGGCCCGTCGCCCTTCCGAGGGTTGCAGCCCGCCCAATCAGGTTGATTGGTCGAGGCTCGCCAAAGGACGGCTCATCCGTAAGAGCAATCTATGATATTTCGAAAAGGTTTTCTTTTCGCTGTAGCCATGATCGTGATCCTTTCCAATATAAACACTGTTCAGGCCGCGGAAACCAAAGTTGAGCTTCCCCTGCCGAGCCTCTATGACTTCAAAAATGACCCATTCTTACTGGATTGGACATTCCTGGTTGAAGACAAGCAGACGCTGGCAGCGGCTCCCGCCCCGATGTCTTTCGAGGAAAAAACTCTCAAGCGTTGGAAGCAAAAACAGGCTGATAAATGGGCAGCTCTTCCAAAAGAGAAGTTTGTCATCAACGCTTCTGCCTATACGGCGGCGGCTGATGAGTGCGGCAAGAACGACGGCATTACCATGAGTGCGGCAAGAACGACGGCATTACCGCTTCCGGACTAAAGGTAGCTGAAAAACGGACGCTTGCTTGTCCGCCGGCTTTTCCTTTTGGTACCAAGGTCAGTATTGAAGGCGTGGGAGAACTCCGCTGTGAAGACCGCGGTGGAGCTATCAAAGGCAATCACTTCGATATCTATGTGAAGACCAAAGCGGAAGCTTTCGCTTTCGGTCGCCGCAACTTGGTGGCGCAAGTGATAGAGTAAAACAAAACAGAAAACACCCTGCTACTCAAGCGGGGTGTTTTCTTGTCCCGTGAGATATTTAGTGAGCGTGTGTAGTAAAAATTTATCAGAGCCGTAAGGCGGCTTCGCCTTACAGTATTTTACATAGTAGAGACTGTCTTGAATATCTAACGGGGTGAATTGACGCCCTCCTCCAACTTCGATAGACTGACGATGTTCTGTTTGATAAAAGGTCCGGTGGCCGATCGGTTAGGCAAAGGTCTGCAAAACCTTTTAAAGCGGTTCAACTCCGCTCCGGACCTCATAATAAAAAGAATTTTGAATCTGGAATCCGGAATTTGGTAAAGACACAAATAGGGGTCAGTGGCGGAATGGTATACGCGCGACACTTAAAATGTTGTGCCCGAAAGGCGTGTGGGTTCGAGTCCCACCTGACCCACAACCAAAAAGCGACAAATTTGCCGTTTGGCAAATTTATTGTTTTAATGAATTTACAGAGCGTAATCTTAATAATCTTTTTTAGGAAAGAATGTCCCATGAGTGCACAGAAAGGGCTGAGTACGCGAGAACGGCTTACCGGCTTGATCGGTAAGGCAGATATACGGCACCTCGATCCGAAAATTTGGCCGAGCTTTATGGCGCGTATCCGGGTTATGATCTTGCGCCGACGTTTTTTTCGGACTTTAGCCGAGCGTTTTGCCTGCCACCAAGGAGAGCCGGTACTAATCGTGTACAGGTATGCAAGCAGTGAAAAAAAGATTGGCGGAAAGTATTTGTATCTTGGGCGAATCGCCCAAGTAAAGCAATCGGCTTATTTCAGGAAAGTTCTTTTCCCGACCTCGCAATATGTAGTGAATAGGGACTGGTTAACTGAACTGAAAATCAACTGTGTGAAGGGCAACATTCCTGAGATGGTTTTTAGGAGGGATATTGCCTGGCTGTACTATACTCAATTTGAGGGTGAGTATGGTATGGATATCCGCGTCGGTGTAGGCGATGTTGAAAGGTGGATTCTCGAAAACAAAGGACGCTATCCATTTTTGATTCCTGCCCTAGCCGATGCTCTCCCTTACACCTTGAGGGTTAATGTGGGCCAAAATGCGAGACTTTTCGCCTGCTAACTGCAACAAGCGTTTTATTACGACACGACTCCCCTAGCTAAAACGCTAGGCGGAGTCCTTTTTTATCAGGATGGCTTTTTGTCAAAGCGCCGTTTTCTGGTATGCTTTGTCTACTGCAGGACATTCTTTAACAACGATAGAAGGAGCTCACATGCTACTTTTTGAACAAACATTTCACATTAAAGGAAAAAAACTTCTTCCCGTAGTGCAAGGCGGGATGGGAGTGGCCATTTCGGCCCACAGATTAGCAGGAACGGTTGCAAAACCGAGGGTAATCGATGCGACGGGCGAAAAATTGGGGGCGATGGGAACGATTGCCAGCGTGGAACTACGCCAGCTTCATCCCGATCTCCTCGCGCGCACTGAAGAGAGCCGTGACAATGCCCTTGTTATCGAAGCCAATTTGGAAGCGCTCCGCCGAGAGATTGCGTTGGCGCGGGACATCTGTGGCAAAGAAGGATTTCTTGCTGTCAATGTGATGAAAGCGATAACCGAATGGGAAGATCACGTGCGCCAGGCTTGTAAAAGCAGGGTTAATGCGATCGTCATGGGAGCGGGGCTTCCCTTTGATTTACCGAAGCTTACCAAAGAGTATCCGGATGTGGCGCTGATCCCGATACTTTCGGAAGCTCGAGGGGTTTTTGTCGTTCTCAAGCGCTGGATGGGTCGTTACCACCGTCTGCCCGATGCCATCGTAATCGAACATCCCGGTCGTGCGGGTGGACATCTGGGTGCTAAGAATGTGGCGGCAGTGGCGGATGTAAGGTTCGACTTTCCGATCGTTCTTCCCGAGGTCTTTAAAGTTTTTGCTGAGCTCGGCATCGCGAAAGGAGAGATACCCGTAATTGTCGCTGGAGGCATCAATTCTCCCGAAAAGATCCGCGAGATTCTCTCCCTGGGAGCTTCTGCGGTGCAGATCGGCACCGCTTTTGCCGTTACGGAAGAAGGCGACGCACATCCCAACTTCAAACACGTGCTCCTCGCCGCTACACCCGAAGATATGCGGGTCTTTATGAGTACGGCAGGGCTTCCCGCGAGGGCGGTCGCAACACCCTGGCTCGAGGGCTATCTCAAACGAGAAAAGGCTATCCAAAGCGCTCACATCACGCGGAATATGTGCCGGCGAGGCGTGAGCTGCCTTTCCTACTGTGGCCTTTGCGATATGGAGCCGACAACGGCAGGTCGGTTCTGCATAGAGTCCCTGCTCGCCAACGCATTTCATGGGAACGTAAAACAAGGGATCTGTTTTCGCGGTTCGGGACAACTTCCTTTCTCGGATATCCGATCGGTTGACGAGCTAATCAGATACTTGCTCGAGATACCAAAAGCTCACATGGTGTAGTGAGCATCGATGGAGAACATGATCGGAAAACGTAGAGGGAAATCATTTTTCGTGGTTTCCCTCTTTTATTTTTTCCAAAACTTTGGGAATTTTTTTGAAGTCTTCGATGAGGGTAGCGCGCAGGCTGCCGTTGTAGAGGGCGGCCGCAGGATGATAGAGGACGAAAAATACCTGCGGCCCGATACCCGGCAGCGCCCGGCGGAAAGCCTGGCCGTGGACCAAGGAAATTTTCTTGCCTGGAATGAAATGTTCCATAGCATGCCGCCCGAGCGTCACGATGATTTTCGGCCGGATGATTTTTATTTGTTTATAGAGCCAGGGCAGGCATGCGCTGATTTCTTCCGGGAGCGGATCGCGGTTATTAGGTGGGCGATATTTCACGATGTTGGTGATGTAAATGTCTTCCCGCTTGAGCTGGATAGTAGCAAGCATCTCCGAAAGGAATTTTCCTGCCGCGCCGATGAAGGGGATGCCTTGGAGATCCTCATTTTTCCCCGGCGCTTCGCCGATGAAGAGAATTTCTGCCAAAGCGCTTCCGTCCCCTGGCACGGCCTGGGTTGCCTGGAGTTCCATAGCATGCCGCCCGAGCGTTACGATGATCTTCGGCCGGATGATTTTTATTTGTTTATAGAGCCAGGGCAGGCATGCGCTGATTTCTTCCGGGAGCGGATCGCGGTTATTAGGCGGGCGATACTTCACGATGTTGGTGATATAGATATCTTCGCGCTTGAGCTCTATAGTGGCGAGCATTTCCGAAAGGAATTTTCCTGCCGCGCCGATGAAGGGGATGCCTTGGAGATCCTCATTTTTCCCCGGCGCTTCGCCGATGAAAAGAATTTCTGCCAAAGCGCTTCCGTCCCCTGGCACGGCCTGGGTTGCCTGGATACGCAAAGAACAATCGCACTGGAGCGACATTCTTTCATTCAAGGCATCGAGGGTTTCTTGTTTATTCATATTCTCAATTTTCGAATTATTGTCTGCTCGTTTTTGCTCGAGCTTAGGTCACCATCCATCCATCCTGGGTTTCGACGAGCTTGCCATGGATCTCAAAGCCTGAGGCGAGCTTGTGGCCTCCCCCGCCGAACTGCTCTGCGATAGCGGAGACATCGACGCCATGCTGTTCCATCGAACGCAGGCTGGCCCGGACGATATTGCCAGCGCGCTCGGAAAGGACGAGAGCGAATTTCGCATCCGGCACGGCGCTTAAGATGGAAGTGACTTGGTAAATATCTTCGACGGAGGCGCGGCATTCTTCGACATCCTTCTTCGTGATAGCGGTGACGAGCATGCCATTTTTTTGGTTGAAGTGCGCTTTCTCGAAGGCTCTTCCCCACAGTTTGAGCGCGGCGATGTTCTTATTCGTAAAAATAACTTTTGTAATCTTGGCAAGCGGCGCTCCTTTTCTCACGAGATCCGCGGCAATCTCCATCACTTGAGGTGAAACTCCTCCGTGCTGAAAACTACCAGTATCAAAGAGGATTCCCATAAGGAGCATCGTCGCCATCGACTTGGTGACTTTGGTATGTATCGCCGAGAAAAAAAGATAGACCAGTTCGGACGACGAAGAATATTCCGCATCAATCATCATAACATCACCGGTTATGTTGATATTGGGGTGATGGTCGATGAGTACTACTACTTGTTCTGGCGCTAGCGCCTCCACAATCTTATCAAAACCGCGATCAACGCTATCGCAAGCGATGACGGCATCATAGCTCCCGAGATCGAGTTGGTCGGGATGAAAAAATATTTCCTCTCGCAAAGACTTGAGGGTATCGGGAAAAGCATCGAAACAGGCGATATCCACGTGTTTTCCACAGTTTTTGACGTATTCGGTCAGGGCAAGGTTGGCTCCGACGGTATCCGGATCCGGCCGGCTATGCGCGAACAGGAGCACTCGCTTTGATTTTAATATGATATATTCAAGCGTATGAAATTCAGAATCGAAGTTTTGCATACCCAGTGGAACAACTTAAAACAATTATTAGCTACATTTTCAAAATCATGCTGCCCTATTTTTATAACTTCGCTATTTTATTGGAGCTTATTAAAGTCTTCACTTTTTAAGTTGTGCCACTGGGCATAACGTGTGGATAACCCTGAATAATCCCTCTAACAAGCTAAAAAATTTCTTTCAATAGTTTCTCCACTTTGTCTGCTTCTTGGGCTGTTTTGTCTATTTCAAATGATAATTTCGGCAGAGGCTTCATATGGAGCTTGCTATAGAGGTGCTTCTGGATTTTCGGGATTTCCTTTTTTAATGTTTCTGTGACATAGTGCGTTTCCTCTTCCGGAAAGACGCTGATGAACATGCGAGTATAGCGGAGATCTCTCGATGTGTCAATCTTGGCAATCGTAATAAACACCCCTGTTTTCAGGCTGAGCTCACGTTCCATGATCTCGCCCAGAAGCTTGCGAATAAGCTCATTTACTTTTATGATGCGCATCGAAGACATAGAGATGGAGACAATAATTTGAGTGGTTTTTTGTGCCCCTAGAGGGAATCGAACCCCCATCTCTCCCTTAGGACGGGATAGCTCTAATCCATTGAGCTATAGAGGCATACGCGCTGGTGGGCAGGAACCCCTCCATCTCTCCCTTAGGACGGACGGGATAGCTCTAATCCATTGAACTACAGTGGCGGGGCTGTTTTTTCAGGATAGTAAAAAAGAGTATTCCACACCAATACTCTTTTCTCGTTTGTATTGTGTGATGTGGATCCCGTCAGAGAAAAACAGACATCATTCATGGTTCAGAAGCGGCTCTTCAAGAAAACCTTCAGGAATGCTTAAAACGATCGATGTTTTTCTCTAACGGGGTGGACCGTACCGGATTCGAACCGGTGACCTCTTGCATGCCATGCAAGCGCGCTACCAACTGTGCCAACGGCCCGTTAAAAAGCGCCCGTACTTCTATTTGATAATCAGCTTTGACAAGGTATACTCATGGATGAGCGCTCTCAACTGTGTCAAATGTCTATCGCTATACTTTCTAATCATACTGGCTTTGGCTGATTCGTCAATGGCAGGGGCATTCACAGATCCAAAGTTTTCGTTATAATGAAGCGATTTATGTCATTCCACGCATCCCCTCACAATCTGAAGCAGGCTTTTGCTTCTGTGCGTTTGCATACTATTTTATTTGTCTTTTTCCTTCTTTCCTTCCCCTTCTCCATCCGCAAGGTTCTCGCTGTTTTTTCGCCGGATGGTTCATTCAATGAGTATCTGGACGTATCTTTGTATCTTTCCGATATTTTATTGGTTGCGACCTTGGGAGTATATATATTAGAAAACAAAACTACAATACTGTCAATATCTTACTGGAGAAAGATGTTCCACGTGGAACATTTGCTTCTCCCTATTTTTATCCCGGCACTCCTCATTTTTTGGTCCGGGCTATCTATTTTCTGGTCAGAAAGTGTTCCATTAGCTATGGTAGCGTTTTTTAGGCTTATTGAAGGGTTTTTATTATATCTCTATATTCTTATTTGCAATGTTCCACGTGGAACATTGCGGGCATCAGTAGAAGAATGTTCCACGTGGAACAATCTTCCATCTGTCAATTCCAAAATGTTCCACGTGGAACATTTGAATAATAATGTGCAAAATGTTCCACGTGGAACATTTATAAGTAAGTTACTGGGTTATTTTTCACAATGTTCCACGTGGAACATCCTACAAATAACCTTGACTATGGCCATTATTTCAGGGTTTTTTCAGTCTATAGTGGCAATTTTACAGTTTATAAGCCAAAAATCATTGGGATTAACCATTTTGGGAGAGAGTATTTTCAATGCACACGATCCGGGAATAGCCAAGATAGTCATAAACGGTGATGTTTTTATCAGATCCTACGGATTTTTCCCTCATCCGAACATACTGGGTGGCTTTTTGGCACTATCTTTACTCATAACAATGGTTTATCCGCTGATATTTAAGTCAAAAATGTTCCACGTGGAACAATCCGATAATATACCAAATGTTCCACGTGGAACAATATATAGTTCTATAGCATGGTTGTTAACAAAATGTTCCACGTGGAACAACCGCCCATCTACAAATGCTAAAATGTTCCACGTGGAACATTTTATGAGTGTTTGGCTCTACAGGATGCTTATTTTTATACAGCTGTTGGCACTTTCCTTCAGCTTTTCTAAATCTGCCATTATAGCCTTTATTATTGGGCTTATAGTGCTTGTTTCTGGAATACGCAAAATGTTCCACGTGGAACATTTGGATAGTAACGCGCAAAATGTTCCACGTGGAACATTTCAAAGTTTGCCAACCGATCATGTATCTGAATGTTCCACGTGGAACATTTGTTATAAATCGGTAATGAGAGTGTTCAGCAAAATGTTCCACGTGGAACATTTACTTATCGTATGGGGAATCGTTATGGTGATGATGATAGTGTTCTTTGTTAATTTAAAGCTTTTTATCATTCAGCCATTTGTAGAGCGGTTATTTTATATAAATTCGATTAGAGGCTTATTTAAGGGATATTTATTTGAAGGCTTAGGTATAGGACAATACGTCTTTGATATGCAGCACTTTTTCACTGAAAAGTTATTATTATGGCAATTACAGCCGATCCATAATGTATTTTTGCTTATCTTCAGCGAAACCGGTTCAGTCGGGATTGGTTTGTTTCTGTGGTTTTTAGCCTTTGTCTTTTTGAGAAACAGTAAAAATGTTCCACGTGGAACAATTCCCCATCTACCAATGCAAAAATGTTCCACGTGGAACAATTCTTTGTCTAGTTATATAAAAATGTTCCACGTGGAACATTCTTTAGCCACCAAGCGTATGGAGTATTCAGAAAGTGACAAGAAAGTTATTGTGCCTTATCTTTTTCGATCCTTATTGGTTGTCATCATATTAATTATGCTTTTTGATCATTACTTTTGGGATATACAGCAGGGGCAGCTTTTGTTGTGGATTATTTTAGGCTTGGCTACTTCCAAGAAGCAGTTTTGTAAGAGTATTGACAAAAGTATAAATATATTGTAAAATATGATTTATATATGGGAGTGAGTTTTTTGGTGGGGCATATCGATTTTTTTGTCAGCGCCATCGTTTCATTCTGATTTCAGAAAATACGCAAGTTTTCATCATTGATAAATGTGGCTGGTGAATCAGGAGCGCATATTTTTTACGAAACAAAAAGCGAGTGCGATTTTTTTGAAGAATTTTTTAGGAGAGCGGTTAACAGAGGCGGAAAAAATGTGTTATAATCAAAGCACATAAAAATAAAATAAGCGGTATGCGCGCGGTGTCTTTTTGGAATGTTTCGGAGAAGAATACGAAGCTTGCGTTATTTCTTTTTTTCAGCCTGCTCATTTTGAGCGCGGGATTTTTCGTATTTGCGGACGATACGGCGAATACGAAAAATATTTTCCAGGATTCCGATCAGGATGGCTTGAGCAACGATGAAGAAAAATTGTATGGAACCGATCCATTCAGTCGGGATACCGATGGCGATGGATATAGCGATGGTGTCGAAGTAGAGAGCGGGTATGATCCGCTGAAACGTGCGCCGGGGGACAAGGTTATCAAGGAAATAAAACCCTCTTCTGTTGCCGTGCTGAGTGAGACAGAAAATCTGACGCAAAAAGTTTCCGAAGAAATCGCCGACATCTTGAAGAACACGAATGAAAACGGCCAAGCAATTTCGTTGGAAGATATAAACGCTTCCGTGGAGAAGGCGCTTAGTGGGAATACGGAGGAGGTAGCGCTTCCGGAAGTCGATACCAAAGATGTCAAGATAAAAAAGCTGCCGAAAAATATCAAGGAAAAGAATCGGACAGAAGCGGAACGGAGGGACGCCATTGAGTATCTGACGGTTATGGCTTATCTCTTGGCCAACAATGCGCCGCAGACTTTGCAGACGCAGGACGATCTGGGGAGCATGCTGACCAGCCTTTCCAATGATTCTCTTGCCGCTTTGTCATCGGGCGATATGGGTGTGATTGATGAGCTGTCCAAGCGGGGAGAAAAGATTCTGGAAGAACTGAAGGACATCGAGGTGCCGGAGAAGATGCTCGATGTGCATGTGAAAGCTTTGAAAATGGCTCGCTATGCCGTGCAATTGAAAGATGAGCTCAAGCCTACGGAGAACGACCCGCTTGGGCAGATCGCTACTCTTTCCAAGGCGCAAGGATTTCTGGGAAGTGTTGTAGGATTTGTCGATGAGGTACAGAAAAAATTATCTGATTACGGCATCGAAGAAATCCCGCTCAATTTGTAGGCGTATATGATTTTATCTAAAAACAGAAAAAATTCGAGAACATCAGCAAGGAAGGCGGCAGTTTCTCTATTGATGATTTTTGTTAGCGGGATGTTTTTTATGATGCCTCAAACCGCACACGCTGATGCATGGGGGGCGAATATGGCGGCAGCTATTATGAAGCAGACGATGGAACAAATTGCGCGTCAGATCGAAGGTGCTTTGCTCGGGTCGCTCAAAATGGCGGCCGTGCAGATGCTCAACAATCAGGTGGGGCAGCTCATCGGCGGGGGAGCGGGGGGGCAGGCACGCTTCATCACCAGCTTTGACGATTTCTTGTATCGGAGGCCGCAGCAGCGGACCGATCTGTATATGAATAGTTTTTTTACCTTGACGACGCGCGGCAAGGGGGCTCAAGCGAACTATATCGGTATCGGTGACATGGGGGGAATCGGCGGGAGCTACGCTTCGTACTTGCAGTCTGTCGGTAAACAAGCGATCGTCGGAAAAGGGACGATAGGCACGCTGAACCTGGAGGAATATACCGCCAGTCCGCAGGCGATGTTTGCAGAAGGGGACTTCCGAGCCTTTAACGCCTTCTTTTCTAATCCATACAACAACCCGTATGGCTATTCTTTGAAAGCGGAAGAGGCCTATCAGAACAAGCTGGCAATGGAGCAGCGGGCGGCGGAAATCGAGGCCACTTCGTCGGGATTTTTGCCGGCTAAACAAAATGGGATGGTGATAGCGCCGGCCGGAGCTATCCAGGCGGCCACAACCAATATCCAAAACCTCCCCAATCAGATTATTGCAGCCGCATCCAATCCGGGAGAGCTTGCTTCTGGTGTTATAGCGGCTATGGCCAATAAGGTGGTTTCTGGACTGGTTACGACTGGCATAGGGCAAGTGCAGGCAAATTTTCAAAGACAGATCGGTGGCGTGAATAGCCAGGTTGGTTCCGTGCTCAAGCAAGCGACCGGCATCCTCGGACCGGCGGCTCCATTTACGCAGAGCGTTCTACAGCGGAGCATCCAGGTCAATCCGAGTACGCCCACGTTATCCAATACTACGACAGGAGGAATTTAGCGAAAAAATGGAGGATAAAAAACTCGCCCAGTTTCTCTCAAGAGAGGTGAAGCGAGTTTTTTTGTTGGTGGATGATACTGTTTGGCCGCCCGAAGTCTAAGACGAAGGAGGCAATTCGAATCCCGGTACCAATCCCGCTAAGGCGGGATGCTACGGGACAAGCCAGTGACCTTCATCCCTCACTTGAATGCCTTAATTGGGTTGTGGGTCTGTCCAGATTCGAACCCCACTGTATTTCTAATGTTGGAATCGTTTTATTTGAGTGGCTACCATTGTTGCGGCTTCGCCTTACGTCGTACCTTTTCCTGGTTATCGAATGAAATACAACGGGGCAGGCCAGTGACCTCTACAATGTCAATGTAGCGCTCTAACTTCACCCCGTCACCTATTCAGGAAGAGATTGTGGTTTATGCAAATTGTAAGACGTAGTCGCCTAGCGGCTTTCGTCCACAGCTAGCATACATTTTTACTAAAATAGGTGACGGGGCCAGCCTCGACGTCTAGGCGGGCAAGCCTGAGCTAATTGCTTTTGAATAAAATGGTGGGTGTATCCTGATTCGAACAGGAGACCTCTACAATGTCAATGTAGCGCTCTAACTTCACCCCGTTACACCTTGTGGACAATACTGGATTCGAACCAGTGACCTTCACAATGTCAATGTGACGCTCTAACCAACTGAGCTAATTGTCCAAAATAGAGATAAGAATGTTACTGGGCCGGAGGGATTTCGGGGAGAGTCTGGTTGTCCAGCACAGGCTCTTTTTCTTTGATGAGTTCTTCCGTTTTGTCTTGGCCAGCCTCGCCGAGTCTAGGCGGGCCGGCGATGGATCTGAAGAAGGCCAGCCAGAGCGCTTGCTGGAAAATGAAGAACCAGGTGAAAAATACTAAGCCGACCACGAGAGTAGCAGCGGTCGTTCCAAGCGGCAAACCAGCCCTTTCTGAAAGAGCAGTAATGCCTAGGATAATGATATTTGTGCAAAAAGTAAAGAGAGCTGTCAGCGCGAAAGAAAAAAGGCCGAACAGGAGGCTGGGGAAAATAAAACGAGAGAAAAGCGAGCTGCCAGCCTCAATGGATCCACGGATCCGGAGGGGAGAGAGGAGGAGGTAGAAGAGCGCGAACTGCCAGATGAAAAAGACAACGATAGTGATGGGGAGGAAAGCGAGCAGACCGAGACCGAGGAGCGTATCCATCGCTTCCGGGTTTTTCGAAGAGGCGATGAGAAAGGGAAGAGAGAATATCAAGGTGACCGCCAGAAGAAAAAACAGCGCGAGACATTCGAGGAGGAGCATCCGGAAGAAATTTTTTCCCATGGCGGCGAGCTTGTCCGGGTAGTTGGGAAGGTTGGTTTTTCCAGTCACGAATGACAAAGAGACGATGAGATTGCTTTTTCCGAAAATCTCAAGGCTGAAGAGGAAAATAAAAATCAAGAGAAAGGAAAACAGCGCCTCCCCGTTCTTTTCTGAAATGATATTCAAGAATTCCGGGAAAGAGGCGGTATCGGGAAGCCTAGCAGCAATCCGGCTTTCGATGACCCCCGCGATAGCCAGGAGGGAGCCGAAAATCCACGGCAGCCGTTTGGAGAGCGAGGCGCGCCAGGCCGACAGGATGAGCGTGTGGAGCTGCAATTTTTCCAGCATAAGGGAAGGATTAGACCGGAACTTCTGTGCGCGTCACTATTCCCACAATGGCGTCAAACTCATCTTTTTCGAGAGTTTCTTTTTCCAGGAGCGTCTTGGCCAGGACTTCGAGTATGGCTCGTTTCTCGGTGAGGATTTCCGTGGCTCGCTTGAAAGCGTGATCAATCAGGTGGGAAACTTCGATGTCGATGTCCTGAGCCGTTTTTTCCGAGTAATTGCGTTCCTCGTGCATCTCGCGCCCGAGGAAAACCGGTTCGTCTTTTTTGCCGAAAGTTCTGGCGCCGAGGCGGCTCATGCCGTAGCGCATGACCATATTTCTCGCCATATTGGTAGCGCGCTCCAGATCGCTCGATGGCCCGGTAGTGATATCGCCGAAAACGAGCTTTTCGCTGGCGTAGCCGCCGAGAAACATCGCCAGCTCATCGAGGAAATAATCGTGCGAGTGGAGACCCTTGTCTTCTGTCGGGACAGAGAGCGTGTAGCCGCCGGCATGGCCGCGGGAAATGATGGAAACTTTCTGAACCGGATCGGCGTGAAGAAGGCTGGCACCGACCAGCGCGTGGCCGCCTTCATGGTAGGCGATGATCTCTTTTTCTTTCTTGTTGATGACGCGGCTCTTGCGTTCGGGGCCGAGCATGACCTTTTCGATGGATTCGGTCAGTTCCGGCATGCCGATCGTTTTCTTGTTGCGGCGGGTGGCGAGGATGGCGGCCTCATTCAAGAGGTTGGCCAGATCAGCGCCGGAAAATCCCGGAGTGCGTTCAGCGATCACGCGCAGCTTCACATCCGCTTCGAGAGGCTTGTTTTTGGTGTGGATGACGAGAATCTGGTCGCGCTCGTTGATATCCGGCAAATCCATCGTGACGCGCCGATCAAAGCGGCCCGGCCGCAAGAGAGCCGGGTCGAGCACATCGGGGCGGTTGGTAGCGGCAATGACGATGACGGATGTGTCGGTTTCGAAGCCGTCCATCTCGACTAAGATCTGATTGAGCGTCTGTTCGCGCTCATCATGCCCGCCGCCCAAACCTGCCCCGCGGTGGCGGCCCACGGCGTCGATCTCATCGATGAAGACGATGGCCGGGGCATTCTTTTTAGCTTGTTTAAACAGGTCGCGCACGCGGCTGGCGCCGACACCGACAAACATCTCGACGAATTCACTGCCGCTAATATTAAAGAAGGGCACTCCCGCCTCGCCGGCGACGGCTTTGGCCATGAGCGTCTTGCCGGTTCCCGGAGGTCCGAGGAGAAGCACGCCTTTGGGGATCTTGGCGCCCATACTGAGGAATTTTTTCGGGTGTTTCAAAAAGTCGACTACTTCTTCGAGCTCCGTTTTGGTTTCTTCCGCTCCGGCGATATCGGCGAAGGTGGTACGCTTCTTTTTATCCTTGGGGTCAAGCATCCGCGCGCGGCTCGTGCCAAAAGAAAGCGCCTGGGCATTGCCGCGCTGGGCTTGCCGCATCATGAACCAGATGAAGGCGGAAATCAGGATGAAGGGGAGCAAGAAGGGGAGGACGGTCGCTAGCCAGAAGCTCCAGCCGGAAGCTTCTTTAACAGTGATAGAAACACCCTTCAGTTTTTCTGTGTCGATGCCGTAGTTGGTGAGCGTTTCAGAGAGAGAGCTTTCAGACTCCTTGCTGGCTTTCTGCTTGTTACCGTCTTGCAGTTCGATGTTCAAGACATTGCTCTCGACGGTGATGGTCTTTACCTGATCTTGGTTGATTTCAGCCACCAGCTCGCTCAAAGACACCGGAGCCACTTTTTTGCCCGGTGATTGATAGAGAATGATGATGCCGGATATGAGGAGGAAGAGGAGGATGAGCGTGGAGAGATTTTTGAGGATTTTTTCCATAGATATTGGAGAGATGGGATTAGAATCTTACTTATAGAGCAGGGTCACTGTATCACCTTTCATAACAAATTTCAACCCGCTGAATGTTACGGTGAGAGTTTTATTTTTGGCGCTTTTGAAGGATTTTATCAGCTCGTAGATGATGTTCTTGGTCGGATTTTTTCCCGCCAGGAATGGCCGGAGAAGAGCGCGCAGTTCATGGCGGAGATGCGCCTCCGGAAGCTCTAGGGACGCGGATCGAGAAAACTCTATACCTTCGAAGCCGGATTTTATAGGAAGTGGCGATGAAGCATTCTTCAGGCTGGCGTAGTCAGCGCCGAGGAGGAGCGCCGTTGCGGCAAGAAGTTTGCGCGTTTGTGGCTGGAAATTCTTTTCGAGAAAAGGGATGAGTTCGTGGCGGATGCGGTTGCGGAAATAGCGCGGATCAGCATTGCTAGCATCTTCTCGAAAGGGGATTGAGCGCTCCTTCAGATAGCGGAGGATATCTGTGCGGCTCATTTCAAGGAGGGGGCGGATGATAAAATTATTTTTTGGCCGCATCGCGGAAAGTCCGGAAAGTCCGGAGCCGCGCAGCAGGCGCAAGAGAAACGTTTCTGCCTGGTCGTCTTCATTGTGGGCGACGGCGATACGCTGCGCACCGTATTTATTCCGAAGGGTTTCAAAAAAAGCATAGCGGATGTTGCGGAGCGTTTCTTCGGAAGAGGTTTTCAGCTTTTTCCTTTGAGAGAGAGCGGCGATGGGGAGACGATAGCGCGTCGCCATTTTTCTGACGAGCGTCTCATCGCGATCGGAAGCCTGGCCGCGCAGATGATAATTCACGTGAGCGATATGCAGCGTGAAAGCGTATTTTTTCTGGAGCGTGGCCAAGACATCGAGCATACACAAGCTGTCCGGTCCGCCGGAAACGCCGATGATGAAAGTGTCACCTCTGTGCCAGAGCTCGAATTTTTTGACCGTGTTCTGAACGCGCTTGATGAAACGGCGCACAAAAGGAGAGAGCAGAACTTCACGCGATGGCAGCCTGCCCGAATCGCTACGCCTCGCTTGCAAATCGTTGCGGGCGGGTATGCTCTTTGATAATAGCGAAGACTTTTTGGATCGCCTCATCGAGTTTGCCTTCTTCGTTTTCAACGATGTAATCATAAATATCGCTGTGTTTGAGCCATTCTTTAGTATAGGCGAGGCGTTCCTGGAGGAATGCTTCGGTGGGGTTATCCCGCTTTCTGATACGCTCCTCAAGAATTTCCAAGGGGGCAGTGATGAGTATCGCAATAATATTTGGGAAAAGCCGTTTGGCTGTCATCACGCCCTTATATTCTATTTTCCAGATGCCGATTTTTCCGGGAGCAGTGATTCGCTTTAATTCCTCTTTGGTAACGCCATAGAAGTTGCCGTTATACGCTTTTGCGTATTCGATCATTTCTCCTCGATTGATTTTTTGCCGGAATTCTTCTGGGGAAATGAAGTAATACGGATGGCCGTTGCTTTCGCCGGGGCGGATGGGGCGCGTCGTATTCGCAATATCTTTTTCTATCGGCAGGAGTTTTGCGAGGCCATCGATGATGGAGTCTTCGCCGGCGCCAGAGGGGCCAGAAATGATGAACAGATTTTTCATACTTTTTGTTTGAGAGTTTCCGGCAAAAACATCCTGTGTGAGCAGGCTGTTTTTATAAGCATTAAGCCTTGTCTTCTTTTGCCTCATTCGTTTCCTCTTCTTTGGCTTCTTCTTTCGCGGCCTTTTTTTCTTTGACTTCTTTGGCCGCGCC